>CENY01168310.1_pt1 | contig 12358 bp, 13 predicted proteins | sample 356181 | NCBI WGS metagenome assembly CENY01 (sample SAMEA2619840, study PRJEB7988) | marine metagenome | isolation source: saline water (ENVO:00002010), including
ACCGAATCAGCGCCTTCCGGAACGGTCGTGCAGACGTGCGCTTCTACGCCACGGGGCACGTTCAACACCTGTTTGCCTGACCGCGTCTGGGCCAAGACCAGATCCTCCTTTACGAGAAATCCTCGGCCGTCGCTGGCTCCAACGAGAAGCGTTCGGTTCGGGACATGAACGAACAGATCGACAACATCATCCTCTGTTCCCAGCTCTACCATCAGGCGAACCGGATCGCCATTCCCCCGGCCTATCGGGATCTTGTCGCAGGTTATGGTGTAAAACCTACCATTCGTGCCAAACAAAACCAGCCTGTCAGTTGTTTCGGCGTGAATCCAAAAGCGGCCTCGATCACCCTCTTTGTACCGAGTATCAACGTTGGCCTCTACGTGCCCCTTTACGGCTCGGATCCAGCCCTTCTCTGAGCAGATCACGGTGATATCTTCCTTCTCGACCATAGCTTCAAACGGGACGATTTCAGCGGAGGGGGGTGAGCCCAACTCGGTACGGCGGCGGCCCAGCGCAGTCTTCTTGCCGAAATTATCCCGCGTTGAACGAATTTCTGCCGCGATAGCCTGCCAACGCTTCTTCTTATCCTTGAGCAATGCCTTCAATACCTTGCGTTGCTCTTTCAGGTCAGCGTGCTCTTGGCGGATACCCTCCTCCTCTAGCCGCCTCAGCGCACGGAGACGCAGGTTTAGGACTGCTTCCGCTTGTACATCCGATAATTCGAATGCGTCCATGAGCGTACGTTTCGGCTCATCTTCTTCACGTATGATTCGGATTACTTCGTCAAGATTGAGGAATGCGATGAGATATCCATCGAGAACCTCCAGCCGCCGTTCCGCCTTTTCGAGTCGGAACTTCGTCTGGCGAACAAGTACATCCAGACGATGCTCAAGGAACGCGCTCAAAGCATCGCGCAACCCCATGACCCGCGGTGTATTGTGCCGGTCGAGCACGTTCAAATTGAGGGCAATGCGGACCTCTAAATCCGTGAGACGGAAGAGCGTTTCCATCAGCATCGCTGCATCAACTGACCGATTCTTCGGCTCCAGTACGATCCGCACTTCATCAGCGGACTCATCCCGCACGTCTGCCAGCATTGTCAGTTTGCGGCTCTCGACCAGCTCGGCGATCTTTTCAACCAGCCGCGCCTTCTGGACCTGGTAGGGGACTTCAGTGACCACGATCTGATACTGGCCACGCCCCTGCTTTTCAATTTCCCATCGTGCACGCAAACGAAAGCTGCCACGCCCTGTTGCGTACGCCTCGATTACGTTCTCGGCGGGCTCAACAAGCACTCCACCCGTGGGGAAATCTGGTCCGGGGACGAACTCTACAAGTTTTGCAGTGCGAGCCTTTGGGAACTTGATCAGATGCAGCAGTGCATCACAAAGCTCTCCCGCATTGTGTGGCGGTATGCTGGTCGCCATACCGACAGCAATTCCCGTCGCCCCATTCGCCAGAAGATTCGGGAATGCTGCAGGCAAGACGATCGGCTCGCTCTCCTCACCATCATAAGTCTCCCGGAAGTCGACGGTGTCCTCAGCGATACCATCCAGCAATGCCTCCGCCACCTCAGTGAGCCTGGCTTCGGTGTATCGCATTGCCGCCGCATTGTCCCCGTCGATGTTTCCGAAATTGCCCTGTCCATCAACCAGCGGATAGCGAGCCGCGAACGACTGGGCGAGACGTACAAGCGCATCGTAAACCGCCTGATCGCCGTGGGGGTGAAATTTGCCGATCACATCTCCCACGACTCGGGCACACTTTTTGAAGCCCTGATCCGGATTCAGTCGCAGCTGCTGCATGGCATAAAGAAGGCGACGATGAACGGGCTTCAGACCATCACGGACATCGGGGAGTGATCGTGCCGTGATGGTGGAGAGTGCGTACGCGAGGTAGCGCTCGCTCAACGCTTCGGTTAGCGCAGTTTCACGTACTTCGTCTGGAGGCGAAACAATAGTCATGATGCTCATATAGCACTAGATGTTGTGGTTCTGCGAGTGAATCGTTCTACCAGTCGTGTGCGGGCTGGAGGCAGCGCTCGATCACGATCCAGCAGCACATGCTGCTCCAGGAAATATCCGGTGAGGGCAAGTCCATCGCTGATGGCACGATACATTTGGCCGGGGTGACCGGGCACCGGGTCACCAATCCCGTGTCCATTTGCGACAAGAAATGCGGGTAGCTTCAGCAACCGATCCCGATAGGTGCCGGCTCCTTCTTCGCTAACGGCTCTCCCGCTTCGCGGTGAGACGAAAGCGAGGCCGTGCAGCGATCCAGTCACCGCGCAAGAATCAAGGTCGAGTCCGAACCCTAGTTCAGCAAGTAGCCCCGCCTCCCAACGAACATACATCTGGGGCCACGCATCGCCGCCCACAATCCCGTCCAGCAACGCCAGCATGCCTTCATAGGTGCCTGGGTGTGGTTCACGTTCCGGCAGGACCAGCTCAGCCACAGCGCATGCGGCGCTGAGTCCCGCCAAGCGCTCCGGATCCGTCAGTAAGGCCGCCCCGCGAGATCGAAGTAGTTCAATCGTATATGTCCCCAGATGTTCGGATAGGCGGGCCTTCCACGATCCGACAACCTCATTGCCGGGCTGAAGCACACCTCGCAATTTCCGGCCGGTTCCGCCGCGTACGAGACCCGCGTGTCGGCCATGACTCTTGGTCAGGAGTTGAACGATGGCCGAAGACTCTCCATGTCTGCGCACGGAGAGAACAATGCCGTTGTCGGTCCAGTTCATCGGACGAATCCAGAATTTCTGGGCCGAAACCTAACGGGGATACTCCAATCCCATCTCCCGATAACGTTCAGGTTCATCAAGCCAGCCTTCGCGAACCTTCACGTACACAAACAGGTGAACTCGGCGTTCGAGAGCCTCTTCGAGTTCCCGTCGGGAGGCTGAGCCTACCGACTTAATCAACTGGCCACCCTTACCCAGCACAATTCCCTTGTGGGTGCTGCGGGAAACGTAAACCACCTGATCAATTCTCACACTGCCGTCGGAACGCTCTTCCCAGTTTTCGGTCTCAACGGTCAGGTGGTACGGCAGCTCCTGGTGAAGTTGCATGAACAGTTTCTCGCGAGTTGTCTCTGCGGCGAGCAATCGCATCGGCATGTCTGCCATTTGGTCCTCTGGGTACAGCCAATGCCCCACAGGCAGCGATTGCGCAATGAACCTGGACAAATCTGTCACACCATCTCCCGTAAGTGCCGAAATCATAAATGTCTCTTGGAACGTTCCATCACTGTTCAGCATTTCGCTCAGGGCGAGAAGCTTGTTCTTCGCAACGGCGTCAACCTTGTTGAGAGCCAATATTGGTTTCGTCCCGGACTCTGAAAGTCCCGCAATGATACGAACAGTGTTATCATCTACACTCTCGATGCGCCGACGCGAATCCACCAGCAGGACCGTTGTGTCTGCGTCGTGGGCACCGCTCCATGCGGCATCGACCATCGCTTTTTCAAGGCGTCGGCCAGGGGCAAATATGCCGGGTGTATCGACGAATATGCACTGGGTATTGCCGATCACCGAGACACCGGTAACTCGCGATCGCGTTGTCTGAACCTTCGGTGTAACGATCGATACCTTTCCTCCGACGAGCGCATTCAACAAAGTTGATTTGCCCGCATTTGGCGCGCCGACCAATGCCACAACTCCACAACGGTTGTCAGATGATGTGGTTGTGTTTTCTGCCATAATCTTAGGCTCAACCTTCGTTCGCCGACCTGCTGCCGCTGACTTGGGCGAGGAAAGCGGCAGCTGCAGCCTGTTCCGCGACCCGCTTGGATGTGCCACTGCCTTCGGCGGGCGCGTAACCGTCAACCTCCGCCCTCATAGTGAAGACCGGGTTATGAGCTGCGCCCTCTTGATCTACAAGAACATAGTTCGGCGGCTCCTTGCCGACGGAATGGGCCCATTCTTGTAATTCAGTCTTGGAGTCTTTGGGCGCCCGAACCAGAGCGTCCGCTTTGGCATCCCAATAGTGATGAATGAAACGTGCGGCCGGCTCCAATCCACCGTCCATAAACAACGCACCGATCAACGCTTCGCATGCGTTCGCCAGGATTGCCGGCTTATTGGCGCCTCCCGCACCTCGTTCGCTCCGAGCCAGAACGAGATGACGGCCCAGATCAATTTCCCGGGCAACATCTGCCAGAGTTTCACGACGGACCAGTGCATTGTATCGCCTGGCAAGTTGACCAGCATCCGCGTCCTCGAAGCGAGCAAGTAAGTCATGCGCAACAACCAGTCCAAGCACCCGGTCACCCAGGAACTCGAGACGTTCGTAATCTCCGCCCGACGTGGCCGCACGTCGACCACCCTTGACGGCACTGGGGTGGGTCAGTGCCTCATCGAGAAGTTCGCTGCGATCGAATTCATATCTAAGCTTGCGGTAGAGGTCTTCGTGGCTGGACGACATGTCGATTCAGGTGCGAAGGCCATCAAACAAACGACCATATCTCACCGCGAACGGCCAGTTCCAAAACTCCCAGAAGCGCGCACTGCCGTTTGTAGAGAAGAACAATATCTCCGCGCGCCCCACGAGATTTTCCGCGGGGACCAAGCCAACTGCCGAGTCGACACGGCTATCGAGAGAGTTGTCGCGATTGTCGCCCATGGCGAAGTAGTGGCCAGGAGGTACCAGATATTCCCGAGTATCGTCATGATCGCTGTTTTGCAGCAGATCCAAAGTCAGGTAGCTGGCGCCATTCGGAAGTGTCTCACGATACTGCGGAACGAAATATACATTTCCGAATCCATCCTGGTAGGCAAAATCATTGATCCGCTTTCGAGTGACAAGTTCCCCGTTCAGGAACAGTTCTCCTTGCTTCATCTGAATACGGTCGCCAGGCAATCCGATAATGCGCTTGATGTAGTCCGTTGAATTATCACGGGGAAGTTTGAACACTGCGATGTCACCGCGCTTGGGAACATCTTCCATCACGCGGCCCGAGAACAGACTTGGGCTCCAGGGCAAAGAATGTCGGCTGTACCCGTAAGAGTACTTGGACACAAACAGGTAGTCTCCGACCAACAGGGTTGGCAGCATGGACTCTGATGGAATGTTAAATGGCTCAAATGCAAGAGTCCTGATGACCCCGGCAATCAGCACGGCATAAACAATCGTCCTGACAGTCTCGCCGATACCGCCTTTTGATTTCTCTGCGCTCATGCAGAACAGCTCACACAAGAGCAGGCGGCACGATGCGACAAAACTCGCGTCGGCGACGCACCCATAAACACGATACTTTCCTCACAATTCTTCATTACTGCACATCCAGTGGGCGCGCTGATATCAGTACGATTGCCTGAGCGAGAGGGGGTTCGTCCGTAATCGTGAGTTCGATATGGGGCTGCATCCCGTCCGGTATCAATTCGTTCAGCCGCGAAAGTGCACCACCGGTAAGTTCCATAAGCGGTTTGCCCGAGGGCAAACTGGTAACACCGAGATCGCGCCAGAAGACCCCCTGTCTAAATCCCGTGCCCAGCGCCTTCGCGCACGCCTCCTTTGCGGCAAAGCGGCGCGCGTACAAAGCCGCTCGATTGACGTGCCCTTCTGATTTCTTCCGCTCGTGTTCTGTGAATATGCGTTCGACAAATCGGTCACCAAATCGCTCCAGCACTTTTTCGATTCGCCGGATGTCGATGAGATCACTTCCCATACCAATGACCATCCTCATACCGCCTGATAGTTCACGTTGAGGCTCTCGCTTCGTTCATGAGGTCACGCATACGGTGAATGGCACCCTCCAGTCCGAGAAAGATAGCTTCACCCACCAAAAAGTGACCGATGTTCAATTCAACAATCTCAGGGATTGCGGCTATCGCGCTTACAGTCTCGAAATTGAGCCCATGTCCGGCATGACACTCAAGACCGATTTGCCGTGCATAAATTGCTCCATCTCTCAAGCGCTGCAGTTCGGCCTCGCGTTCGACTCCTTCCAAGTCGCAGTAAGTGCCGGTGTGCAGTTCGACGACAGGGGCTCCCACAGACACCGCCGCATCAAGCTGTCTCGCATCGGGATCGATAAACAGTGAAACTCGGCAACCGGCATCCAGAAGCCTCGGTACCATTACACCGAGCCTGTCGCTGGCACCGATGACATCGAGGCCTCCCTCGGTGGTCAGTTCTTCCCGTTTCTCTGGGACGATGCAGGCGGCGTGGGGTCGATACTTCACAGCGACATCTACCATCTCTTCTGTTGCCGCCATTTCGAAATTCAGAGGGATATCGAGCTCGTCACTGAGACACGCGATATCGTCGTCACGAATGTGCCGTCGATCTTCACGAAGGTGTGCGGTGATACCGTCAGCCCCGGCCCGGGCAGCAATGTGGGCCGCCCGGACAGGGTCCGGGTGCGCGATACCTCTGGCATTCCGTACGGTCGCCACGTGATCGACATTTACGCCAAGGCGTAGAAACTCGGTCACGGCACGAGTCCTTCTCCGCCCCCGGGTCCAGCAACAACCGAGGCGGCCTCACGTCGGCGATTCAGACGTTCGGCACGCAGCCGTTGATATCGCTCCACGAAATATCGCGATGTGAAGTAGACGACTATCCACATTGCAAAGGCAACGAGGATACCTCCGATGGTCATCGGCAGCAGGACGACGAAAGGATGATCAAAAATGTAGTGAAGACTCAGATTCTCGGGGACATCTACCAGTCGCGATGAACCCATGATGAATTCCCCGATTCGAAGTGTCCCCCACCAGATAAAAGGAAACGTCCACGGGTTACCGATTGCAGTGCCGATTGCCGAGGCGATGACGTTTCCGCCAATCAGCCAGGCCATCAACGCCGCCAAGACAAAATGAAGTCCGATGAAGGGTGTAAAGGAAATGGCTGCTCCACAGGCTAATCCTGCGGCGATCGAATACGGAGAGCCAGGAAGCCGCACCACACGATGGCGGAGGTAGGCACCGACCCGGAGCCAACCCATTCGTGGCCAGATCAGCTCTCTCATCCGCTGGATGAGCGACATACTATTGCGGCGGCGAAACATTACGTGAATAACTCTAAGTCAGGCCTCGAGCCGGCCTTCATCCCCCCGGGCTCGTAAATCGTTCCGATCGTCATCCGCGGACTCTTTCGACGGTGTTAATCGCAGGTTCGGCGCGCAACGCGGCAATTATTCCGGTCAGATGCGAGAGGTCCTTGACCTCGATATCAATCAGGAATTCATAGAAGTCACTCGAACGATCAGTGATTTTCAAATTCGAGATGTTCGCATGATTATTGGCGATGACGGTTGTCAGTCGCGATAGGCTTCCGGGTGTGTTTGACAAAACGGTTTCAATCCGGCCGACATGAAACTGATCGGAATCTGCACTAGCGTCCCAGGACACGTCGAGCCAGCGCTCTGGCGTCGCATTGAATTGCTCCAAAGTTTCGCAATCAATCGTGTGGATTGTCACGCCCTTGCCCGCGGTGACAATTCCGATAATCCTCTCTCCGGGAAGTGGATGACAGCAGCCAGCCATGTGAACCGCAACTCCCGGCATCAGGCCGCGTATGGGTACCGTCTCCTTGCGATCCCTAGCCGAACCAATCCGCGGCCTCATACGCGACAGGATCTTCCCTGCTCGCTCTCGAACAGTCGGGTCCGGGTAAATCGCGTTGATAACAGTGGACTTGTCTATGTCGCCACTGCCCACTGAAATGTACAGATCTTCAAGGGTTTTCCGACCTAACGATTTCAGGGCTCGCCGCATGGTTTCGTTGGTGATGCGGCGATTGTTCTCTCGAAGGGATTTCTTCATGATCGCGCGGCCAAGCTCAACGTATTGAGAACGTTGCTGCTTTCGCACGAATCTCCTGACAGCGGACCTGGCCTTGCCTGTGATCACAAAGTTTTCCCAGATGGGCGACGGCGAGGGTTCTGCGGACCTCAGGATCTCAACCTGATCCCCATTTCGGAGTTGCGAACGGAGCGGTGCCAACCGACCGTTTATGCGCGCTCCCACACAGGTATCGCCAACATCTGTATGCACCGCATAGGCGAAATCCACAGGTGTCGCGCCCCGTGGCATTGCGATCAGTTCTCCCTTCGGCGTGAAACAAAACACCTGGTCCGAAAACATCTCAAGTTTGGTGTGCTCGAGAAACTCTTGAGGGTTGGACGCGTTCTCAAGAATTTCGAGAAGCTCGCGCAGCCATCGATACTGGTTGCCATCTACGTTTTCTGTGTGCTGCTTGTACTGCCAATGAGCAGCCACGCCATATTCGGCGATCTGATGCATCTCCTGGGTGCGGATTTGTATCTCCACACGGTTCTGTTCGGGACCGATCACAGTGGTGTGCAACGATCTGTAGTTGTTTCGCTTTGGCGTTGAGATGTAATCCTTGAAGCGACCGGGCACCATGGGGTATCGCGCATGCACGGCGCCCAGCACCCGATAACAATCTTCCGTTTTCTCGACCATAATTCGAAACGCCATGATGTCTGAGAGTTGCTCAAAGGTGACATCGTCCTGCTCCATCTTGCGCCAGATGGAGTAGGGGCGCTTTTCTCGCCCGACAACGGTGGCCCTGATCGCAACCGGATCAAGTGTTTCCTGTAGCTGCTCGGTTATGCGTGGCACGAGATCGCTGCCTTGCTCACGAAGGAATTCCAGTCGCGAAAGCACAGATTCCCTCGCTTCCGGGCGCAATATCGAGAACGACAGATCCTCAAGTTCATCCTTCATGTGATGCATGCCGATTCGCTCGGCAAGGGGGGCATAAATCTCCATCGTTTCGAGAGCAACGCGCCGCCGTTTGTCCTCACTTTTTACAAATCCCAGCGTCCGCATGTTGTGGAGCCGGTCAGCCAATTTGACCAGCAACACCCTGATGTCGTTGGACATTGCCAACACCAGCTTTCGGAAATTCTCAGCCTGCCGGTTCTCATCGGTTTGCGGCATCTCGATGAGAGAGAGTTTTGTAACACCGTCGACAAGACGAGCGATGTCGGTACCGAACTGAGTCTCGATCTGCTCCAGAGTCGCGAGCGTGTCCTCTACCGTGTCGTGCAGCAGTGCCGTTGCAATGGTGTCGGCATCCAGCTTCATGTCGGTCAGAATTCCCGCCACTTCGACGGGATGCATGTAATAGGGATCTCCGGACTCGCGCGTTTGCGATCCGTGTGCAGCGACCGAAAAGTCATAGGCGCGGTTCAACAGGTCCTCGCTCGCGTGCGGGGCATAGGCCCGGACACGTTCGACGAGTTCCACCTGTTCCATCATAAGTGGGCCGGCGGAGGATACCGCCGTCCCGAGCGCGTCGATCTATTGAGAACTGGTGCGCGCTGCCGACTGAGAGTAATCAGATCGTCGGCATACCTCAGTTGTAACTCTCGGTCACGCCTCTTCCGTGTCGCCGGTGGCATCGCCTTCACCTGCCTCCGCCGCATCGGGCTCAGCGGACACCGCTTCGCCGGCGGCTGCCCCACTCGGTTCCGCGCTGGAACCATTTGCCGATGACCACTCCTGGCCCGCCATAAGTAGCGCCATATCATCTTCTTCGGGCTCATCGTGCTCGACGTGACGCTGCATGCTTCGAATGAGAGACTCGCGGAGTTCTTCATTCTCGATGGTCGTGTCAGCAATTTCACGCAACGCCACGACGGGATTCTTGTCATTGTCCCGGTCAAGCGTCAGTTCCTCACCTGCAGAAATCTGGCGCGATCGTTGCCCTGCAAGTAACACCAGATCAAACCGGTTCGGGACCTTGTCGACACAATCCTCAACGGTGACGCGAGCCATTGCTCATCTCCAATAAACTTAAGAATTCAGTTAATACATATTCGCAAAGAGTCGCCAAAGCAAGCGAATGGCAGTCATTAACAATGCACAAACTTAGACTAGTTATAGTTCAACCGGTTCAATTGATTGATTCGCGGGCAGTTCTGCGATCAATTCATCCAAACTTTGACCGCGGACAGGATGCCGCCAGTCCGGAGCAACATCCCTCATCGGAAAAAGCACAAATATGCGCCGATGTAGTTCCGGATGCGGCAGATTTAGCTCACTTTTACCACTGGATTGGTTGTGACCGGCCAGGATGAGATCACCGAAGACCAGAATATCCAGATCGATTGTTCGTGCCTCGTTGCGCACTCGACGAATTCGCCCGAATTTTGTCTCCACGGATTGCAGGACGCGCAGTAGCTCCGACGGAACGTCCTGGAAGTCGACAGCGGCAACACCATTGAAAAACCAGGGCTGGTCAGACACAGGGACGGGGGCGCTCCGATACCATCTTGATCGCCGCATGACACGAACACCTCTGAGTTCCAACTCCAAAAGACAGGCCTCAAGGGTTTCAATGGGCGTCGTGCCGTCGATACCGGGCAGGTTGGCACCGAGCCCAATCAAGATCAATTTGTCGTGCATTGAAGCGGTATCCACTTGCCAAATCGCCAATGAATGCTAAATGATTTTTTGATCCAATTGGATTTTAATGCATGGAATCGGGTGCCATTTCGGCCACCTTAGCGGTCGAAATCGAAGCCACGTGTTCCTGCGAAAAATGTGGTGACCAATTGAAAATGGACTCACTCAATTTTCGAGAAAGCGATATTCAGAGGAACTCTTGCAAATGACATTTTACCCGGACGAACGTATTGCGTTGTTCATTGATGGGGCCAATATGTATTCCGCCGCTCGCACGCTTGGTTTCGATATTGATTACAAACGCCTGAGAGACCATTTCGCGACACAGGCTCGGGTTGTTCGGGCGATATATTATACCGCTCTCATCGAAGACCAGGAGTATTCGCCTATCCGCCCACTTGTGGACTGGCTGGACTACAACGGCTTCACATTGGTCACCAAGCCGACGAAAGAGTTTACCGACGCCTCGGGACGGCGAAAGATCAAAGGCAACATGGATATCGAACTCGCGGTCGATGTCATGGAAATGGCACCCCACCTGGATCACATCGTTCTGTTTTCGGGAGACGGGGATTTCAGAAGGCTGGTCGAAGCAGTACAGCGCAAAGGCGCTCGAGTGACGGTTGTTAGCACCGTAGAGTCAACGCCGCCAATGGTGGCTGACGAGCTTCGGCGCCAGGCAGACCACTTTATCGACTTGCGAGAACTCCAGGTACTGGTTGAACGGGAATCTCGGCCATCGCACGAGCCCGCCCAGTTTCACAGTCCCGATGACGGGGAGCTAACCCGATGACGGGGAGCTAACGCAGAAAGTTGCCGTCGAAGGGTAAGTGGCCGAAGTCGTCGTCTCATATCATGAACGCCAGGCACATCGGTCACACGGCCACGTGTTTGTAGTCCTGTCACGTGCTATGAACTAGGTCTCTTTGATCTGGGGCCGTTAGGCCGATTCGGGTTGTCCCGGTCGGTCACTCCACATGGTCCTGAACAGCCCTTCGAACGGACCAAAATCCTGCGATGACAGCTCTTCTCGAACCGGATCGAGACTGCCTTTTCTGCCCCCGCCTCGTGACATTCCGAAATGAAAATCGGGCCCACGAACCCTCGTGGCACAATTCACCCGTCGGGTCATTTGGAGCCGCCGATGCGGAATTTCTAGTCGTTGGGCTGGCGCCAGGACTCCGCGGCGCCAACCGCACGGCACGCCCGTTCACCGGCGATGCGGCAGGCACCCTCCTTTATCCCACATTGCAGGAGTTTGGCTGGGCCACCGGAACCTATACGGAAGATGGCAGCGACACGTTACAGCTGATCAATTGCCGTATCACAAATGCTGTGCGCTGTGTTCCCCCGCAAAATCGGCCGGTCGGCGCGGAGATACGCAATTGCCAGCAGTTCCTGAAATCGGAACTGGCGAATATGCAAAAACTGCGAGTTATTCTTGCTTTGGGAACGGTGGCTCACAACGCCATTCTCGACGCGTTGGATATCCGCAGGCGCTCACACCCGTTCAAGCACGCTCAATTTCATGAGCTGCCTGAGGCACCGACACTCGTCGACAGCTACCACTGCTCCCGTTACAACGTGAACACCGGACGTCTGACGGAGCAAATGTTTCATGACGTGTTCGGAGCCGTGAAAAGCTACTTCAAAAATTGAATCCGGCCCGAGCCCCTTGAAGCTCAGCGGGTATCAGCCCCTGTCCCGCATGATCCGCGCTTTCTGACGGCTCCAGTCTCTGTCGCGTTCAGCTGCTCGCTTGTCGTACTTGCGCTTGCCATGCGCTAGCCCCAGTTCGACCTTGGCCCGCCCCTTTTCGTTGAAATAGAGCGACAACGGAACGAGCGTCATCCCTTCCCGTTGGATGGCGCCGAACAGGCGTTTGATCTCGCGTTTGTGCAGCAGCAGTTTTCGGGGCCTGCGCGGCTCGTGATTCTGACGATTGGCCGGCGCGTATTCGGGGATGTGGGCGTTGAT
>CENY01165099.1_pt1 | contig 12319 bp, 9 predicted proteins | sample 356181 | NCBI WGS metagenome assembly CENY01 (sample SAMEA2619840, study PRJEB7988) | marine metagenome | isolation source: saline water (ENVO:00002010), including
TCCGCGGGCCGACGGGTCGCTTAGCAAGTCGTATATCTCGATCACTTGTTTCAGCATGGCCTCGCTCCGACCGCTTTACGCTTCAAGTTACCGTCCAGTTCGTCTGATCCGATCTCGGCAAACAGCGCGATACGGTTCCGGTATAGTGCAGAGGAGCCATTCAATCACACTGGCAAGATGTGCGCCCGACATTCGGACGTGGTGAATGTCAATCCAATGCCAACCAGATTCGGTGACCGCGTATGGAATTCGCGTTTGGACTGGTCCCCACATCGGGGCTACATGAATTTTCGAACCTCATCGGACAGGCCGAGCAATGGGGCTTCGATACCGCCTACGTGCCTGATCAAGGCTTCCATCGCGACCCGTTCGTCGCGTTGTCTCACCTTGCAACCCGCCTGTCTCGGATCAACCTGGGTGTGGCCGTCACCAATCCCTATACGCGGAACCCCGTGCAGATCGCCCGCGCGGCGGGCGCCTCGGCGGATTTGAGTGACGGACGCTTCATTCTCGGACTGGGGGCCGGGGAGGTCGGCGGACTGAGAGACAGGCTCGGCGCACCACGTGCACCATTCCTGACCGTCGTGGAAGCCGCCATGCAGGCGATACGCGACCTGCTGGATGGCCGCACGGTGTCGGCCGAGACACCAGCCTTCACCATTCGCGATGTCAGGCTCGAATTCGATTCACCACACCCTGTACCCATGTATCTGGCGACAACCGCGCCGGACGGTTTCCGACTGGCGGGCCGCCTCGCGGATGGGCTGATCCTGGCTGACGTTACCGATCCAGCGATCATCGAGAAATGTCTCCAGTCGGTGGCGGAAGGCACGGCGACGAACGCTCGATCACCACAGGACATCAAGGTGGTGACCTGGATCACGACGATCGTGACCGACGACGCCGCAACAACACGGGATCACCTGCGCCGTGTGATGGCCATGACCGTATGCGCCTTTCATCGTGAGCTGCGCGAGATGCTTGGAATTGATGAGAGCCGGATGGCCGAACTTCAGGACGCTCTGGCGAACACCACCGGCCCCTTCAGCCCAACCCTGTTTCCCAATTCCCTCTTCGACCAGGTCGCGATCGTGGGCGACGCCGGACATTGCAGCGAACAAATTCGCGCCATCGAGAATGCCGGGAGTCATCAATACGCTGTGCGCATGCCCGCGGCCGCTGCAGCGCTGGTTGACTACAGCACCAACTTACAAAGGATCGCAGAAGGCGTCATGCCGTCCTTGAGGTGAGGGAAGCAGCGGCCTGCAAAATTCCAACTACTCTGAGGAGAGAAGATGTTGAATGAGAGTCTCGGACTGGAGGGCAAGGCCGCCATTGTCACCGGCGGCGGTTCAGAGGGCGAAGGCATTGGCAATGGCCGAGCGGCCGCGATCCTGCTTGCACGTGCGGGAGCGAGCGTACTGGTTGTCGATCGATTCAGAGAATTTGCTCAGAACACCGTCGACATGATCTTGAAAGAAGGTGGTGAAGCCGTCGCGCACGAGGCCGATCTCAACGCCGAGGATGCATGTCGCGCAACGGTCACAGCCGCCACGGAGAATTTTGGTCGACTCGACATTCTCGACAACAACGTCGGAATCAGCAGCAAGGGATCCGTTGTCGATGAGAGCCAGGCGGACTGGGCGAAGGTCATGCGGGTCAACGTCGAGAGCGTGTTCCTGATGTCGAAGTACGCCGTCCCCGCGATGATTGACAGCGGTGACGGCGGTGCCATCGTCAACATTGCGTCGACCGCCGCGATCCGTCCGCGCGGGATGACGGCCTATTCCACTTCGAAAGGCGCGATGATGTCCCTCACCAAGGGAATGGCCGTCGACCATGGTCCCGATGGAATTCGAGTCAACTGTATCCTGCCCGGGCCCATTCACACGCCGAGACTGTTCGCCAAGGGAATGTCAGATGAGGCTCGCGAACAACGGCGCAAGTCGTCGCTGCTTGAGATCGAGGGTGAAGGCTGGGACGTCGGCAACGCGGTTCTTTTCTTCTGTTCGGATCTGTCCCGCTACGTAACCGGTCAATGCCTCGTGGTCGATGGCGGCATGAGCCTGACGACCCGGCCGCGCTCGTCGGGCGTGGAGGAACGCAGGGGCGGCGCCCTCTCTTAGACCTTCGATTGCAGAGTCGAACGTCTCGACTTATGTAACTCGTCGCGAGCAATGAGGAATTCACGGCGACGGGTACAGAACCATGACAACCAGGCTGCGGGTGGCGGAGTTCATCGAAGGGCGAAGAGCCCAGACAATCATCACGGCATTGATCGTTCTCAATGCCATATCACTCGGCTTGGAAACTTCGCCAAAGGTCATGGGAACGTTTGGCGAGGCACTCAGCGCCTTCGATGCTTTCGTGCTCACCGTATTCGTCGTGGAAATTGCTGCCAAGCTGTTCGGGCGTGGTTGGGGATTCTTTCGGGACGGGTGGAACGTCTTCGACTTCGTGATCGTCGGGATCGCCTTGCTTCCGGCATCCGGCCCCCTGGCCGTGCTGCGCGCGCTTCGGGTGCTCCGCGTGCTGCGCCTGATGTCCGTGGTTCCCCAGATGCGGACTGTGATCCAGGCCCTGATCACCGCGATTCCGGGGATGATATCAATCATCGGCCTCATTACGTTGATCTTCTACGTCTCCGCGGTGCTCGCGACTAACTTCTTTGGCGGTGATTTCAACGAGTGGTTCGGCAGTGTCGGCGCGTCGATGTACAGCCTGTTCCAGATCATGACCCTGGAGAGCTGGTCCATGGGCATCGTGCGACCGGTGATGGTCGAGTACCCGCATGCGTGGGCATTTTTCGTCCCCTTCATCCTGGTGACCAGTTTTGCCGTGATCAACCTGTTCATCGGTGTCATCGTCGATGCCATGCAGACCCAGCACACCGAGGAGGCACGAGAAATCGAAGCTCATTTCGATGCTGACGCGGAGAAACTGCGCGAGGAAATGGCGGGACTCCGGGCGGAAATCGCCGGGTTGCGGCAGTCTCTGCAACAGAGCGGGTGACTCGGCGAAGATTCGCCCGCCCCTAGCACATCCCGATCTCGGCAGGGGAACGCGAGGAGCGTCCTGCTCGGATGCTTCCCCTTGGGATCAGGGCAAGGTACGGAAAGGTGAGAACGGGAGTTCTAACCCAGCACCGAGAAGCTGCTGTCCCGATTGACCTCGCGGCGACGCGAATAGAAGCCCATGCTGGTATCGCGATCGGTATAGCGAAGATGGAACGTCACTGGATGAGTATCGTGATCGTGACCTGACTCGCAGGCTGTGATCAGCTCGGCCATCATCTCGCCTGCTATGGGTGCGTTCTTGAACTGGTTCCCGCTGGTGCCTACGGCCATGTAGAAGCCAGGCAGATCGGATTTATCGTAGATCGGGATCCAGTCGTCCGAAACATCGTAGAGATCGACGACACCCCTGCCGGATTGCGGAATTCCAAGAGTGGGCATGCGTTGCGCGAGACGCATTACCTGAACATTCCATAAATCGGTGAAATCCCGATTGTAGTCGTCGGGGTCAACCCACTGGCGCTCATCACACTGCGGATCCTCGCCACCGACCAGGATGTGGTTTCCCGTCTCCGGCCGGATGTAGACACCGATCTCTCCATCCGAGAAGACGACCCCCGTGCCTTCGAAATCGTGACCCTCCGGCGCCGGAACGTGACAGACCTCGTGGCGCAAGGCCTTGGTCGTGACGTTCATGCCGCCTTCTACGCCCGCGAGACGATTGATCTTGTAGGAATGCGGTCCGGCGATATTGACGACCACGGGCGCGGCGATTTCGTCACCGTCCTCGAGCGTGACTCCGACAACACATCCTCCGGACTGGCGGATTTCGGTCACGGCTGCATTGAACCGGAACGCCGCGCCAGCCGCTTCTGCGGCACGCTGCAAATTGTGCGTGGCAAGCTGAGGATCGTTTACATAACCGCCATCGGGAAAGAATATGCCGCCGGGCAGCGGTGGCCCCTCGGGCACCCCGAATGCGGGGTCATCGACGGGTTTGGTTTCACCGAAACTGTCCATCACGACGGCCGGCATGCGATCCACGACCTGAGTGGGATTCCAGTCTTCATACGGACAGCCAATCTCATCCATCAAACGGATCGTGTTCTCCAGATATCCGTTGGCAGGCGATTTGAGGCGGAGACATCCACAGTTGATGTAGCGAGCGAGACCACGCTCGTCTTCCGCACCCAGGAATTCCGCCCAGTCACGCCAGTAGAAATGACTCTCCCAGCCAATGGCGCAACCGTCGACGGTTGAGTAATAGGGACGGATGATGGCGCATGAACCGGACGTCGAGCCGTACCCTGCGGCCGGCAACCTGTCGAGTCCGAGTACGCGCACACCTTTGCGCGCGAGGGCCAATGCCGTGGCCGCTCCGATGATACCGGCGCCGATGATGACAGCATCGTAGGAATCCGACATGGCGTCCCTCCCTGATAGACCGTTTGGCGCTGCCAACTGAGTTGCAGCGGTTGGCGCTAAGCGCGGAGATTAGCCTTGTCCAGCAAGCTGCGCCATCTTTCTGCACGTCACGGCCATCATGCCTCAGGAACCGCATTTATCATGCTATTTCCGAGACTTGCGCATCTGGCCGGCGCTTCAATTCGCACAATTCGTACGATGTTTCGGGCGCATGGCGCGATCGGTGAATTCGCACAGTTCGCACCATGTTGAGGCACGTTAATGAGCCAGTCTGGAGTGCAGTGTATTCGTACAATTCCTGGCCGCGATACGCAGTGAAGCGAAAATGCCAAAGCTGAACGCCGCACTTCGGCTTCTCTGCGCTCTCGCAGCCCTTGCGCCTGTTTGGAGGGTTTTACTTTCGCAGGCGTCAAATGCACAGGGCGTCGAAGCCCGGCACGACCTCGCCATCGTCATCGGCGGCCGTCTCTATGACAACTGGTTCCTGCAGCTCATGTTGGTACCGCCGCAATCACGCCACCCGTCCTATCCGGCCGATGGTCCGGCGAGCGCCGGCGACTCGTGGCGTTGCGTGACCTGCCATGGCTGGGATTACGAAGACAGTGACGGCTCTGCTTCGCCGCATCGACCATCTACACCGATCTTCACCGGAATTTCCAACAGTGCCGGTGCCGAGCCTTCTCAGGTCCGCGCCATCCTGAACGACTCAGTACATCGATTTACGGAACAAGTGATACCACCCCTGGCCTCGATGCCCTGGCGCATTTCGTAAGTGCGGGCCAAATCGACATCGGGGGCGTTATCAATCCTGCGGATGGGAGATCAACAGGAATCGCCAAGCGTGGAAAAAGAGCGTTCAAGACAGTCTGCGCTCTGTGTCATGGTCTGAAGGGCGATGCGCTGGCTCTGGAAAGTGGCGGGGTTCGGAAAACGATCGGAACGCTGGCGCGGTTCGATCCCTGGCGGCTGTGCAGCAGTCGAGAAAGCCGCGAATGACGCTGGCCACGGTGTGAAAGTACCCTTCGCACCGGGACGAACGGACGCGTCGGAAGAGCAGACCGACGTGGACTCCTTCGCTGTTCTCGAGCCTATCGCGGACGGCTTTCGGAATTATCTCAAAGCCAATTACACCGTGTCAGCGGAAGAGTTGCTGGTAGACAAGGCCCAGTTGTTGACCCTGACCGCGCCCGAGATGACGGTTCTGGTTGGCGGCCTGCGCGTGCTGGATGCCAATCACGGCCAGTCCAGGCATGGTGTGTTCACGGACCGTCCGGAGACACTGACCAACGACTTCTTCGTCAACCTGCTCGACATGGGAACTGAGTGGAAAGCGGTTTCCGGGGACGAGGATTGGTTCGAAGGGCATGACCGCGCGAGCGGGCATGTCAAATGGACCAGCACGCGGGTTGATCTTGTCTTCGGCTCGAACTCCGAACTCCGGGCTCTCGCGGAAGTCTATGGCAGTGAAGACTCCCGGCAAAAGTTCGTGGAGGATTTCGTGGCGGCCTGGAGCAAGGTTGTGAACGCGGATCGTTTCGACCTCGCCTGAGATCAGAAGGCGGATCTGTCTGCGGTCTCCGCCATGAATCCGAAAGCAGCCCGGCCAACGGGCGATCCGGGCGGACCGTTCTGGTCCGCCAATTTCCTTTGGAGGTTTCGACCAACGACGTGTGCACGCAACGAGATGCCTTGGGATTCTTGATGTTTCTCTCGTCACATCGAATGTGAAGCCGTGAGTTTGCGGGCAAATGAAAATTTCCATGAAAATCGACACTAGGACGCAGTAAACTCCGCGGCACTCAGACGAATTGGCTGGCTCGCGGAATCATGCGGCGATACTTGGCAATATGTACGGCGGTCTTATTTTGCGCGGTGGGCCCCCTCTCAATGGAAAGCCGTGCGCATCCTCATGCCTGGATCGACATGAGCTCTTCGGTCACGTTCGATCGCCAATCAAGAATCCGTTCAATAGTCGTGGACTGGCTGTTCGACGATTTCTATACCGCGTTTGTTGTCGAAGACATCAACCGAGTGGGAGAGCCGTTGGACGATGCCCTGGCTTCGCTCGCAAAGGAAAACCTGAGCAACCTGAAGGAATACGGTTACTTCGTAGATGTCCAGGTAGATGACCAACGTCAAAAGGTTGAGTTCACAGGCCACTTTGAGACCGAAATTCGCGATGACCGGCTGTGGCTGAGATTTGAGATTGCTCTGCCGGAACCAGTTGATCCCCATCGGCAAACTGTCAGTTATGCCGTGTATGACCCCACGTACTACATCGAGATCCTTCACCTGGAGGGGGACGTGGTGACGCTGAGAGGTGAGAAACCCAGTGGTTGCTTCGCGAGTATCGTTCCAGCCACTCCAACCGGCGCAACTATCGCGATGGCAGCCGCACTGGATCAGAACGAAAAAGCACCCGACACGTTGGGCCTATTGTTCGCCGAGACAGTGGAAATCCTGTGCGATTGACGGCCAATCGCCCGCTGGTTGCCGCGGCACTCGCGGTGATCATCATGTCCGGTCTGATCCTGATACTGATCGCCTTCCAATCGAGCCCGTTTTACGATCACTTGATCGTCTGGATTTACGAGGAACAGCGTGACTACACACGAAGCCTCGCGGCGGCGGTGCGAAGTTTGAGACAATCCGCAAACGAAGAAGCCTTCTTCACCTTGATCGGTATCGGGTTCGCCTACGGAATCTTTCATGCGGTCGGGCCGGGTCACGGCAAAGCTGTCATTACGACATATGCCTTGACCCACGAAACCAGCGCGAAGCGAACCGCGGCCCTGGCTTCGGCGTCCGCATTCGTCCAAGGACTGACAGCCTTGACGATCGTTGGTGGTTTAAGCCTGCTGTTGCAGGGAAGCCTGCGCCGCGCCGCACTCTCGGTTGACGATGTCATGGAACCCGTCAGCTTCGCTGCGATCTCCGCCATCGGTCTCTATTTCGTGTTCAGAGGGGGCCGTGCCCTGTATCGGTCGATCGGAACCGCCAACGACCGCCACAATACATCCTCGAACACCATCGAGCCTGCTGAGGCAGATGCACACGACCACGATTGCCATCATCACTTTGTCACGCCGCAACAGGTTGAACAGGCATCGACCTGGGGCCGTGCGGCCATGGTGGCAATTGCAGTTGGTCTCCGTCCGTGTTCGGGAGCGATCGTCGTTCTCGTGCTTTCATTCGCTGTCGGTCTGATATGGAGCGGTATTGCCGCAGTTCTTGCCATGTCCGCGGGCACGGCCATCACGGTGTCAGCTCTCGCTCTCGGGGCACAAGGCATACGCATGCCATTGATGCGCCTGGTCGGATCGGGCGGATATGCCACCGGTACCTTTGCGGCATCGTTTGCGCTGCTGGGAGGTCTGGCGATCGTCTTCGTTGGCGCAAGCCTTTTGTACGGTTCCTTGATCACCCCTGCTCATCCGTTCCGCTAGGGGAGGCATTGCCTTGGTCGGCATCTCTGCCAAACCCTGAAGCCCGGGGCATGTTGTCAGTAAGCCATACCAGCCCCTACTCTGAATTCACTGAATCGATCCCGGCATAACCAGATCTTCCCTGAAAGGCAGGTCCCCATCCATACGGACAAGAACACATGACAGAATCGGTCGACGGGACCATTCCCGAGGTCTTGAAAGGTGAAGTGTGGCCGGCGGCCCACCCGGGAGAAGACCCCGTGCTGTACGGTCACGTCACGCTGGAACCGAATGAACCTGTTCAGGTGCGCAGTTCCCAGACTTTCCACCTGACGTACACGGTTGGCCGATACGGACTCGATGACACGGGCGCTATCCGAATTGCTTTTCACTCGCTCGGCGATTGGGGTGGTCTGCAGACCACCGACCCCGCGGCACCCAACTATGTCACGGCAAATACCAGCTCTGGCGTGCCCCTCATCATCGAATATAGTCGCCACGGCGTGGCCCCACGACCCCGGTGGAAGGCCCTGACCGTTCGGGTCACGGGCGGATATCTGCGTGAGGGCGACAACATCAGAATTGTCTTTGGCGACACCTCGGGCGGCTCCCCGGGCATGACCATGCAGACATTCGTCGATGCCGGATTTGAGTTCAAGACCCTGGCAGATGTCTGTGCGGTGGGTCATTTTGTGCCCGTCCCCAACACACCTGCGCTCGCTATTGTCCCGGGACCCCCGGTGGTCTGGCGCGCCGTGCTATCGAGTCTGCGGCGGCCTGGCGAACGCTTTCGCTTCGGTCTCAAGGCGGAAGATGCCTGGGGCAACCCGACAGACCTGGCAGAGGGAAGGTTCAGTTTCGAGTCATCGCTTCCCGTCGATGGCCTGCCCCGGGAATATCTCTTCGAAAGAGGCAGAAAGTCCGTATCCTTCGACGGCTTGACGGTGGCCGAGCCCGGGCTGCTCAGAATCAGGGTCAAGGACGAGGCGGGTCAAATGACAGCCGAATCGCATCCGATGCTCATCCGCGAGGGAGATCTCTCCGGGTACTGGGGTGACCTGCATGGTCAGAGTGGTGAGTCGATCGGTGTGACGACCTCACGCCAGTACTTCGACTTCGCGCGCAACAAGGCCTTCCTCGACGTCACCAGCCATCAAGCAAATGACTTTCAGGTCAACAATGCCTTCTGGGCCTATTTGAACGAATTGACCGCGGAGTATCACCAGGACGGCCATTTCGTGACGTTTCCAGGATATGAATGGTCAGGCAATACTGCAGTTGGCGGCGATCGAAACGTCTTTTTCCGGACAGAAGGGCGGCAGATACGTCGATCTTCCCACGCCTTGCTGACCGATCGCTCGGATCTCGACACCGATGCACCGAACGCCAGCCTTCTTTTCGAGGCCCTCGCCGACGAAAACTGCGTTGTCTACGCCCACGTCGGTGGTCGGTACGCCGATACCGCCTATGCGCACGACCCGAGGCTCGAGACCGCGATGGAGATCCATTCCGCCTGGGGCACGTTTGAATGGCTCCTGACCGACGGATTTACCCTTGGGCACCGATGCGGTGTCGTGTGCAACAGTGACGGCCACAAGGGACGTCCCGGCGCCAGTTATCCGGGAGCCTCAAACTTCGGTGCTTACGGAGGTCTGACCTGTTTCCTGACAAACGAGCTGACCCGAGATGCCATATTCGACTGCCTGAGACGGCGTCATCACTACGGTACCACGGGAACCCGCCTCCACATCGACGTCGGCGTCCACATGGCGGGCGGAGGCAATCTCTACGCTGACGATCCCCGCGCCTTCCCGGATACGTCCATGACACGTGTTGATCAGGTGATGATGGGGGATATCGTCCAAACCGACGACGACAGCGTCAGTCTTACGTTCGAGGTCATTGCTCAAACCCCCATCGAACGGATCGAAATCCGGAACGGAGCCGAAGTTGTGACAACGCGACGATCCTTCGACGGGACTAATCTGGGCAACCGAATTCGGATCTTGTGGAGCGGTGCGGAGTATCGAGGCCGGGGCCGCGACACAAACTGGCGGGGAGAAATTCGGCTCGAGGGAGCCAAAATCCAACGTATGGAAAAGATCAATACCTGGAACCATGAACGACTGTTGAAGACGGAAGGTACCGACAGGGTGGTCTTCGATGCCATCACCACTGGCAACTATGGAGGCGTTGACCTGTGGCTGGACGAGACTCCTGAGGCTTCGATAGAGGTCGCAACCAACCACGGCACCCTGACGCTTCCACTCAATGAGATCGGTCTCGAGGATCAGGTCATGGAAGCCGGCGGATTGAAGCGGCAGATCAAGTTGTTTCGACTTCCGGCCGAACTGCAGGATCGGGAATTAAGCGGTGAAGTCGCCGTTCCCCTATCACCAAATGGTGACAATCCGCTCTGGATTTCGGTCTATACGGAAGACGGCTTTCAGGCCTGGAGCAGCCCTGTATTCGCGTTCCGGCAGGATCCTGAGACCTGATTCAACTTCCGCGAGGCGCCAGCCCGTGGTGATCAAACCGGCAACGAAGAAACAGAATCAGGTCCCCGTGATTTTTGCCAATGGTTATTGAGGACGTTGAAATCACCGTTGAGGCCCACGATTTCATGGATCGGGACGGTGCCCTCGATACCTTTCAGCTTGACGTTCAGGCGACCATCGGTTTGCACGTCGTTCTGAACCTCTTCAAATGTTGAATCGGAGGATAGAACCTGTCCTCCGCTGGCAAAGGATTCAATCCGGGCAGCCAGATTAACGAGGCTGCCGATCACACTGTGCTTCATCCGCTGTTCGGACCCGATGTTCCCGGCGACGACTTCACCAGTGTTAAGGCCGATCCCGATCGCCAGCTCGGGCAGATGCCGCTCTGCGTTCCGCGCATTGACCTCGACCATCGCATTCTGCATTTCAATCGCGCACGCCACAGCCCTGTCCGCATCATCATCCTTGGTAATGGGGACCCCGAACATCGCCATGATCGCATCGCCAATGAAGTTATCGATGCTTCCACCATATCCCATGATCACCTGGGTCATTGCCCCGAGACATCCGTTGAGGGCATCCACCACAGATTCGGGCGGCAGTCTCTCCGACATGGGCGTGAACCCTCGGACATCAGCCATCAGGATGGTCACCTTACGGCGCTCACCACCGAGTTCCAGCGGACCGTCGGTCTTCATGACCGATTCCGCGACTTCGTTGGTGACGTATTTTCCAAATACCTTTCGGATAAACTCGTTTCGCAGGTAAAGGTCCTCGTACGCCCGGCTCTTTTCCAGCGTCAGCGCCAGTTCACCGGCGATCTGGGTGAACAGCTCGACGTGCTGATCCCGATAGGTGTCGACACTACGGCTGGAGAAAAAGATGAACCCGATCACTGGATCGCGGGCGACCAGCGGACAGGTCAGGTTCGACTGGATGCCCTCACGCAGGATCAACTGGGTCGACGTCGAATCCGGATTCTCGCGCAGGTAGGCGTTGAGATCGTTGAGAATGCGCGGTTCCCTCGTTTCAGCGATCCGCTGCAGACTGCTGCCGGCCAGGGGTGCGGCATAATCGTTGGCGATGTGAGAACGATCGTACCGGCTACGGTTCCACCCTGATCGAACGAGAACCTGCCCGGCCTTGGTGGTCTCGATCAAAGCGACGCCGATCCGGTCGTAAGGGATCAGCTGTTCGAAGCATTCGAAGACCTGGTCGAGCACCTCGTCAAAAAACATACCCGAGTTGATCTGCTCCGTGATTTCTGCGAGGGCACGAACCTCCGCGAATTTGTGGTCGAGCCGGCTGCCCAGCGTCACCCGGGCGTCACCCATGTCCTCGATCGCCAATTTGGGCGGCGCCCGGAACTCGCCTTGAGTCTTGTCATCCAAAATGTCGCGCGCCGCTCTTCGAAACACCTGCGTGCGACGTTCATCGACCTCAAGCGATTCGTGGCCTTCCAGTTGCTCCTTCAAAGATCGAAGCAGGTTATTCTGTGAATCCAGATGAACTTCGAGAGCCGCGATCTCGGTGCGCAGGTGCTGAATGATCTGTTCGCGCTGATCCAACAAACGCACTTCCCCTCAGAAGCGAGTTACAGTTCTCCGGGACATCAACCGCGCCATGCATGCCAGCCACCCTTAAGGCTAGTCCAACCAAATGTTTAAGTGCGTTGAATTACGTAAAAGTTTGTAACTCGGGCCGATCCAACGCTCTATGTCAGGATACGTTCCCGTTTGGGGTCGTAAAGTGGCGCGAGCGTTGCGCGCGCGGCAAAGCGCTCGCCCGCAATATCGATGTCGTAGCTGCCCGCCTCGATCCAGTCCTTCGTGACGCCCCCAGAATTGTTTACGTAGCCCATTCCGATGGCAGCGCCCACCGTGTGACCGAACATGCCGGACGTGAGGTAGCCGATGATGTCGCCGTCGCGACGGATCGGCTCGTAGTGATAGACGAG
>CENY01014914.1_pt1 | contig 12296 bp, 9 predicted proteins | sample 356181 | NCBI WGS metagenome assembly CENY01 (sample SAMEA2619840, study PRJEB7988) | marine metagenome | isolation source: saline water (ENVO:00002010), including
TGGCGACGAGTTCCAGCTGCTCGTCCCCCCAGTTGAGCGTATTCAGCACGATCCACTCGCAACCGCCGAGCGCCTTCACACGGTCTGCGATCTTTTCCGCGACCTGCTCCGCCTCGCCGCACAGGTAGTACTCCTGCCAGTAGGGCAGATCCATGCCCGAATACGTCGAGAAGTGCGGGACGGCATTCTCCGGGTTCTCACCTGGCTTTAGCACATAGATCCAGTTGTTGTAGACCGTCGACATGTCGCTGGGATCGCGGCCGAAGTCGCCCATGAATGTCTGGATCTTCTCCCAGTCGCTGTTGATCATTTCGAGACTGGCGGGTGCGTGCGGGACCCAGGTCTTGGCGTACTTGGCGATACGTTTGAGGACGGGCTCGATGTTCGTGACCTTCTGGCCGTACTTCTTTTCGAAGGTCATGCTGCCACCGCCCAGCCAGATTGGCGGGTGGGGTTGTTGGGCGGGCTTCGGATCGATGGTGAGATCGTTCACCTGGTAGTACTTGCCTTCGTACGTGACATTGTCCTCGGTCCAGAGAAGCATCAGCAGTTCCAGCATCTCGTTCATGCGCCGTCCCCGCTCCTTGTGCGGGACGCCCATCAGCTCGAACTCCTTTTCGTGCCAGCCCACGCCGATACCCAGGATCGAGCGGCCGCCGGATAGCAGGTCGAGTGTTGCCCATTCCTTGGCGAAATAAGCCGGGTTCCGGATCGGCAGGACGAGGACCAGCGTGCCGAGCTGAATCGTCCGGGTCACGCCGGAGAGTGCGGAAAGCATCGACAGCGGCTCGAGCCACGTGCAGGCATAGGCCGGTGGCGTGAGTAGCAGATGGTCGATGCTGAAGGCCGCTTCGAATCCCAAATCCTCTGCCTTGCGGAGATAGGCGCCCATGTCCTGCAGCGACGCTGTCTTGGGTCCAAGTGCGAAACTCGGAATTCTCAGTGCATGTCTCATCCGCCTCGATCCTCCCTGAAATCGAATTTCTTGCTTCGAATAGCGCATCGGGGCGCCTGTCCGCGCTCACTGTCTCACAACGATGATGGGCGCGCCAAGGGCGGCGCTCGCGGTCGTCGGGGACACTGTTGTAACCTAGACCGCAACACCGTATTCGCAGGGCAGAACTGACAGGAGATGTCATGCCTGACAGCAACTCGATGCCGCCTATGTTCCAGCCATTTGAGCTCCGGGGGATCACGCTGCCCAACCGGGTCGTCGTGTCACCGATGGATATGTACTGCGCGGTCGACGGGGCACCCACGGAATGGCATCTCGTTCACTACGGATCGCGGGCCATGGGTGGAGCCGGATTTATCGTCGCGGAAGACACGGCGGTGTCGGAGCCGGGGCGTATCACGCCGGGTTGCGCAGGTCTCTACCGGGACGATCATGTGGCGGCGTGGAAACGCATCACCGACTTCGTGCACGAGCACACGGGCGCAAAGATCGGCGTTCAGATTGGCCATTCCGGACGCCGCGGCTCGACCAAGCGCATGTACCACGGCCAGGACGATCCCCTGCCCGAAGGCAACTGGGAAATCATCGCGCCGTCGGCTATTCCCTACGGTGATGACAACCAGGTGCCGACGGCGATGGATCAGGAGATGATCGATCAGGTTCGGGATGATTTCGTGCAGGCAGCGGCCAATGCAGCGGCGGCCGGGTTCGACGCTATCGAGCTTCACTGCGCACACGGTTACCTGCTGTCGGGCTTCCTCTCCCCCATCGGGAACAAACGCAACGATGAATTCGGCGGCGAGCTTGCCAACCGGCTGCGCTTCCCTCTGGCCACGTTCGATGCCATGCGAGAGGTGTTTCCCGACGAATTGCCGATCGGTGTGCGGATCTCCGCCAGCGATCTTGCAGACGGCGGCAACACGGACGACGACGCGGTTGAGATCGCCCGCGCATTCAAGGATCGGGGTGCCGACTACGTCGCGTCGTCCTCGGGCGGTGCCGCCAAGTGGACGCCGGTCGCCCGTCCTGCGCCACTGGGATACGTGCCCTATGCGCGCCGCATAAAGCACGAGGCGGGCATTACCTCAATCTGCGTTGGAAACATCAACACCATCGATGAGGTGAACGGCATCCTCGAACGTGAAGACGCGGACCTCGTGGCATTGGGCCGGCGGTTCCTGCGCGATCCCTACTGGGTGTTGCACGCGTCTCAGGAGCTCGAACACCAACCGTTCGATCTGTGGCCCATTCAATACACGACGGTGCCGCGTCAGGACCGAATCTGGAAACGTGATCGCCTGGCTGCCGGCGGCTGAGCGAGAGGTAAGAGGGAGCAAAAGAAATGGCCGATCCAATCCGCGTCGGGTTTCTCGGAATTGAGCACATCCACGCCGATTATTGGCAGGACGCCTTCCAGGAGTCGCCGCACACGGAACTCGTTGGCGCCTGGGCCGTGACGCCGGGCCTGACAGAGAGCAAAGGAAAAGAACTCGGGTACAAGTCCTGGGATGATCGCGACGCATTGCTCAACGCATGCGATGCCATCGTGATGTGTGCCCCCACCACACATCACGCCGAAATGGTGGAGCTCGCCGCGCGGGCGGGCAAGAAAATCCTGCTCGAGAAGCCCATGGCCTCTTCGACGGAGGATCTTGACCGGATCGGCGCGGTCCTCGAGGAAACCGGTTCCTGGCTGATGCAGGCCTATCCCAACCGATACGACCCCATCAACAAGGAGATCCGTGCCATCCTGGACAGCGGAGACCTCGGAACGCTTTCACCCATGCGCATCCACCATGGCCACGCAGGGGCCTCGAGCCCCTTCTTCGGCGGCACCTGGTACGCCGACCCGGATCTCGCCGGGGCGGCACGATGATGGATGAAGGCTCTCACGCCGCCGACTTCGTCCGCCGCACCTTCGGTGACCCGGAGGAAGTCTCATGCTTCATCTCGAATTCCGCGCAGGGCTACGAGGTCGAGGACACGGGTATCACCATCTACAAATGGGCAAACGGATTGGTCGGCGAAATCGTTTCAACCTTCCAGTTCCATGGCGGCGATAACTCGATTGAGGTCTATGGCACCCACGGTGCGCTCATCGTGTCAGGTGTTGATTTCGGCTCTCGCGATCTGACCGAGACAGCGTTTCTCAAGACGTTCATCGTTCCCAAGGATTCGGGACGGGCCGGAAAGCTGGTCGATCACGATGAGAAGAAGTGGACGATTTCGGACACGGTGCCGCAATTCAAGAAGGACACGCCGCGGTTCCACAAGAACGTTGCATCGACATTCGTTGACGCCATGGTCGCTGGAGATCCCCCGCCCTGTACCTACCTCGATGGGTGCCGCGCTTCCGAGATGATCATTGCTGCGTACGAGTCTGCGGCAACGGGCAGGACCGTGAAGATCAAGTACGGTTGAGCACCACCTTCACCGGAGTTCGAGCCATGTCAGAGACCAATGGAACACCACCGCTTTTCGAACCCTATCAGTTGCGGGGAGTGACCCTGGAAAATCGGGTGGTGGTCTCACCCATGGATATGTATTCGGCCGTCGATGGTTGTCCGACCGACTGGCATCTCGTCCATTACGGAACGCGCGCCATGGGTGGGGCGGGCTATGTCGTCGCAGAAGGCACGGGCGTCTCCGAAACCGGACGCATCACGCCGGGCTGCGCCGGGCTCTATCGTGACGACCAGGTCGAAGCCTGGCGCCGGGTCACTGACTTCGTACACGAGAACACGCGCGCCAAGATCGGCGTCCAGATTTGCCATTCAGGCCGCCGCGGATCCACGAAGCGCATGTTTCATGGCCAGGACGATCCGCTGCCCGAGGGCAACTGGGACATCATTGCGCCATCGCCCATTCCCTATGGTGCCGACAATCAGGTGCCGACCCAGATGGATCGCGCGCTGATGGACGAGGTGCATGAGGATTTTCGCCGCGCCGCGCTCAACGCGGTGGCAGCAGGTTTCGATGCCATCGAATATCACTGCGCGCACGGCTACCTCTTGTCGAGCTTCATTTCGCCGATCGGCAATCAGCGGTATGACGAGTACGGAGGGGACCTGGACGGTCGATTGAAGTATCCGCTCGAGGTATTCGACTCGCTGCGCGCCGACGTGCCAGATGAATTTCCCATCGGTGTGCGAATTTCAGCCAGCGATCTCGTCGAAGGTGGCAACACGGATGACGATGCGGTGGCGATATCGCGTGCCTTCAAGGAACACGGGGCCGACTATATCGCTGCGTCCTCGGGTGGCGCAGCGAAGTGGGCGCCTGTCGCGCGTCCCGCGCCGCTGGGATACGTCCCCTTCGCTCGTCGCATCAAACACGAGGCGGGTATAACGGCCATCTGCGTTGGAAACATCAACTCGATCGAAGAGGTCAACGGCATCCTAGTACGGGAAGAAGCGGATCTCGTGGCGCTGGGCCGTCAGTTCCTGCGTGACCCGTACTGGATGCTCCACGCGTCCCAGGAGTTGGACTACAAGCCATTCGACATGTGGCCCATCCAATACACCACCGTGCCACGCCAGGATCGCATCTGGCGCAAGGACAAAATGGCGGCGGGCGGTTAGCCGTCCGCTCCCTTGGGCGGCAACGGAGCGTCAGCGCCCATCGTCTCTCCGATCGTTCTCATGATGCGCTCATGAAACAGCTGGGCGTGTTGCGTCATGACGTCCACGAGCCTGTCGTTGTCATTGCGCTTGATGGTCTTGATGATGTCCAGGTGGTCCTTGCGGGTTCGATTCTGATGACGGTCTAGCTGCGCCTTCTGGCCTGCTTCGTGGAGGTATATGAAATAGCTGAGTCGCCGGGCCTGGTTCTGCAGGCGGGCGCTGAAGTCGAAGAGGTATTCATTAAGCGTTGCAGCGGCGATGCGCAGATGTAGCTGCATATTGATGCGCGTCATATCCAGGAACTTGCGAGCCTTCTGCGCCTTTTCATAGGCGTTCTGAAGAGTCTCGATATCGGTGACCAGACCAGGATCGGAGGTCTGGCAGAAGAACCCGTTCATCCGTTCGGAAACGAAGTAGGCATCGAACAATTGCCGGATATGTGAAACATCCAGTGGCCGGACATAGGCACCTTTCTTCGGTTGAATCTGCACCAGGCCTTCTGCAACCAGGTGGTTCAAAGCCTCGCGCGCCGGCGTGCGAGACAGTGAGAATCTCTCCATCAGGACTTTTTCGTCGATCCGAATTCCGGGCTCCAGCGTGAGATCGAGTATTCGGTCGCGAATCGTCTCGACGGCCGCCTCGGTCAGCGATGTCGATGCCTGCGGATTTCTATGCAGCATGATTTAGCCTCTGTTTCCGCCGAAGGTTTGCACGAATGGGTTCCCGGCCGCCAGACGATCGAAGCTGAACTGGGAGAAGTCCTCGGCGACCTCGTCATTGGCGATCCACCCGGCCAGCTCGGAGCCAAATGCCGGGCCGAACTTGAAGCCATGGCCGCTGCCGCCGCTGGCATCGTAGTAACTGGAAATGCCGCTGCGGGGACCGATGAAGGGATGCCAGTCAGGCGTGACGTCATAGAGCGAGGCATAGGCGTCGATCAGCCGGGCGCCACTGAGGCTTGGGACGCGGTTCTCAAGCCGCGTACTCACCTCGGTAATGAACGCCTCATCGGCCGATTCCTTGAATTTGTAAGGGTCGATATCGAAGTACTCTTTCGGATGCCCTCGCCCGAGTATGTATCGCCCCCCGCCGAGCGGCCGGTAGTAGAGCCCATCGATGGCGAGCGCGAGCACGACATCCGGCACGGGTCGATTGGCCCTGCCTTCCCAGACCGTGTCCTGTTCGCGGACAGAGCAGGAGACGAGGGAGAATGTTCGTAAGAATGGCTCATTGGGACTGCCGCCCCGAATGCTGGGACAAGGCCGTGGAGATGTTCGAGAACGGAGCACTTCCGGTTCTCGAGAAGCAGCCCGGCATTCTGCGGGCGCAGCTCACGGGTGAGTCGGACTCCGGCAAGCGCATCGCCATCACCTATTGGGAATCTGAAGAAGCCCACTCGGTTTTTGCGGCGAGTCCGGCGCTTGCCGAGATCACGGACATGTTTGTCGACATTTACGTCGACGGAGTCCGGCCCGAGGGTTTCTTCTACCCGGTGATCCGGGAATAGGCCTTCGCCTGACCCGAGCCCTTCGGTGTTTGCTCTCTCGGACCGACCTTTGTGCTAGATTGCAGGTGGGATGTTCACTTAGGTGTGTCGCACACCATGAAGGGAGGATCGCATGAGCGTTGCTGCGGAACTGAACCAGGACAATGCCCTTCCGACGATTGAAGGCGAGATCCCTGGTATCGCGTGGGTTAACGGGGAGTTCTGTCCCCTGTCCGAGGCCAAGGTATCCTTGCTTGATTGGGGGTTTTTGCGCGGTGACTGCACCTACGACGTGATCTGCGTATACAAAGGCGCGTTCTTTCGTCTCGAAGATCACTTGGATCGCTTTCTCGCCTCGCTCGACAAGCTGCAACTTCAGATGCCCTTCGACCGCCATGGCCTGACCGAGGTCATGGTCGAGTGCGTGCGGAGACCGGGACTTCGTGATGCCTTCGTCAAGCTGGTGTGTACACGCGGACTTCAACCGCCAACCTTCTCGCGTAACCCGCGTGACGCATTGAACCAGATGTTCGTCTATTCGGTTCCCTACACGTTCTTCATGACCGACGAGCAACGTGAACGCGGGATGCACATTCACGTGGCTTCGACTCCCCGCATTCCGCCGGAGTGCATCGACCCCACGATCAAGAACTACAATCGGCTTGATTTCGTCAGCGGTATCTTCGAGGCCTATGACGCGGGTGCCGACCAGGTGATTCTCCCTGACCAGTACGGCAACATCACCGAAGGCCTCGGGTTCAACGTGTTCGTCATCAAGGATGGCCGCGCGACGTCACCCGGCGAAGGTGTGCTCGAGGGCGTGACCCGAAAGTCCGTCCTCGAACTCTGCGAGGAAATCGGTATTCCCGCGGGTCTGGGCACGGTTTCCATCGACGACCTGCTGTACGCCGACGAAGCGTTCCTGTGCACGGGCGCGGGCGGTGTTGTGGGCATTACCGAGGTGAACGGTCACGTCATCGCAAACGGCATGCCGCGCGAGACGACCCGGCGCCTGGACGCACTCTATTGGGCCAAACACGAAGACCCGGCGTGGATCACGTCGATCGATTACGGCAGTTGAAAACATGACTCAAGCCGCCGAGCCCCTACAGGCCAGCACGCAGACGGAACTGGATCCGGTTACCCTGGGCATCCTCTGGGACCGATTGATCTCCATCACGGACGAGGGCGTATCTGTCATGTTGCGCTCGTCATTCTCGACAATTCTCCGGGAGTGCCTGGATCTCACGGCCATCCTGTTCGACGCCGAGGGCAACTCCATTGCCCAGGGGACCAAGAGCCTGCCGTCCTTCACCGGGACGGGCCCCGCGACCCTGCGGCACATTCTGGATCGGTACCCGCCTGAAACCTTGAATCCCGGAGACGTGCTCGCCACCAACGATGCCTGGCAGGGCACGGGGCATTACTTCGACATCTGCGTTATGCGGCCCGCTTTCCGGAACGGCCGCATTGTTGGTTACACCATGAGCATCTCGCACCTGCCCGATATCGGCGGTATCGGCTACACGGCGGCAGCCACCGACATCTATCAGGAAGGTTTGCGCATTCCGGTCTGCAAGCTCATGGTGGGCGGCAGGCCCAACGATCTCGTGTTCGACTTCATTCGCGCCAACGTGCGCGTCTCGGAACAGGTCGTCGGCGACATCATGGCCAATGTCTCCTGCAATGAGGTCAGCGGTCAGAAGCTCGTCGAATTCATGGACGAATATGGGCTCGATGACCTGGAGACGCTGTCGCAGGCCATCCGCCGACAATCCGAACACGCCATGCGCGAACAGGTTCGCACCATCCCGGATGGCGAGTACCGGAACAAGATCGAGATCGAAGGGTTTGACGATGCGGTCACGCTTGCCTGCAGCGTCACTGTGGATGGCGGCGACCTGCGGATTGACTTCGATGGTACCGGACCCTCCGTTAGCCGCGGCATCAACTGCGCTCTCAACATCACCTCGGCCTGGACGTACTTTTCCCTCAAGTGTCTGATGGCCAGCGGCATTCCCAACAATCAGGGCTTTCTCGCCCCGATCACAATCACGGCGCCGGAGGGATGCATCCTGAACGCGCGTCCGCCATCGCCGACTGCCGGACGGCACCTCGTGGTGCACTTCATTCCGTCGCTGATCTTCGGCGCTTTTGCCGAAGCGGTGCCGGATGTGGTTCAGGCCGACAGTGGCATGCTGGGTCATCTGACTGTCCAGGGCCGTAATCGCGATGGACGTGAGATTTCAGACATCTTTACGGCAACCGGCGGCGTCGGCGGCGCTATGTCTGCTGACGGATCGGAGACGACGTCGACCCCGACCACGATTGGTGTCGTTCCTGTTGAGGTGTGGGAAGCACTCACGAGTATGACTGTGGAGAGCAAGGTCTTTGTTCCGGACAGCGGCGGTGTCGGCCGCAGGCGGGGCGGAGTCGGGCAGGAGGTCGTCATTCGAAATGACAGTGGTCACACGTTGACAGTCTTTCCGATGGGCTATCGGACGGATTTCCCGGCGAAGGGTTATCACGGCGCTTCCGATGGTCAGCTTGCCCGGTATGAGGCGAACGATCGGCATCTACACCCTAAGGACCGCTACCTGATGGCGCCTGGCGATCGCGTTAGAGTGGTGGAAGCTGGCGGTGGTGGCTTCGGTGCGGCCAGCGAGCGCGAGCCGGAACGGGTATTGAACGACGTCCTTGAAGGATACGTGAGCGTGGAAAGTGCCCGGGTTGATTACGGCGTGGAGGTCGACGTGAACACTCGAACGGCGCGCCGCGTGGCCTAGACCGGTTTCACGAATCTCCTGGGCGGATTCTCCATCATGACCTACCAAATCGGCGTCGACATTGGCGGCACGTTCACGGATTTCGCGCTGTTCTCGCAGGACGGTGGCATCGTGGCTATCCACAAGCAACTGACCACCCCGCAGGATCCTTCACTTGCCGTAATCGAGGGAATGGGCACGCTACTCGCGAATTCGGGGGTTTCCTTCGCCGAACTGCAAGCCGTCGTCCACGGCACGACACTGGTCACCAATGCTGTGATTGAGCGGCGAGGCTCGCCGACCGGGATGCTGGTCACGAAGGGCTTCCGGGACATCCCCGAGATGAAGCTCGAGCGCCGTTACGATCTCTATGACCTGACACCGGGATTTCCCGAGCCGCTGGTCCCTCGCGTCCGGCGTCGCGAGGTGGACGAGCGCATCCTGTTCGACGGAAGTGCCGAGCGCGAAGTCGATCCCGCCAGCGTAATTGAGATGACGCGTGAGCTTTTGGACGAACACGGCATTGAAGCGCTCGCGATCTGTTTCATTAATTCCTACATTAATCCTGCTCACGAGATCGCCGCGCGGGATGCGGTAGCCGAACTCTTTCCCAATCTGTCCGTCTCGACCTCGTCGGAAGTGTTCCCTCACTGGCGGGAATTCGAGCGCTGGACAACGGCTTCGGCCAACGCCTACACGCAACCCATCCTCGACCGCTACCTCGCACGCATAGAAAGCGGTCTTGAGGACATGGGCTTCAGGGGCTACCTCAACATGATGGCTTCCAATGGCGGCATGGTGACACCGGCGACGGCACGCCGTTTTCCGGTGCGCATGATGGAGTCAGGACCTGCCGCCGGAGCGTTGATGTCGGCACGCCACGGCAAGGCGCTTGGAATTCCTGACATACTTTCCTTCGACATGGGCGGGACCACAGCGAAGGGCGCCCTGGTGCGGGATGACGTCCCTCTTCGCACCTACGAGTTGGAAGTGGCCCGGGTGCACGAGTTCAAGCCGGGCAGCGGCATCCCCATCAAGATTCCGGTTATTGACATGATCGAGATCGGGGCGGGCGGAGGCTCCATCGCCGAGGTCGACGAACGGGGCATGATCCGTGTCGGGCCGCGCAGCGCCGGTGCCGACCCGGGACCCGCCTGCTACGGCAGAGGTGGCGAGGCTGCGACGCTAAGCGACGCAAATGTCGTTCTCGGATATCTCGATCCGGATTTCTTCCTGGGCGGCGACATGCCGCTCGATGCACGGGCCTCCGAGAGTGCCATCGACCACCACATCGCCAAGTTCCTCGATGTTTCAGTCGCTCGAGCTGCTTGGGGTATCCACGAGACCATCAACGAGGATGTCGCTCGAGCATTCCGGGTTCATGCAGCCGAGCGTGGCTTCGATTACCGTGGCTGCACCATGATCGCTTTTGGCGGTTCAGGCCCCGTCCACGCGCACAGCATCGCTGCCAAACTCAAAGTGCCGCGCGTGATCTTCCCGCCCGCCGCGGGTGTCATGTCTGCGCTCGGTCTTCTGGTGACGCCACTGTCCTTCGATGTTGCGCGAACCAACCTGACGTTTGTCGATGCGCTAGAGGACGATTGGTATGACCGCCACTATCGTTCCCTGGCTGAGGAGGCCACCGGACTGTTGCGCGAGGCCGGCGTTTCCGAAGAGGACATTACTGTCATCCATCGTCTCGATCTTCGCTATCAAGGGCAGGGTTTCGAGATTGAGGTGACTCTGCCCGACACATCCGATTCCAGCGCCATGCGATCGGCTATTCCGGAAGAATTCGGGAAGCGCTATCAGGAAATTTTTTCTGTCCCGGGCCTCGATGAACGTCTCGAAGTCGTCAACTGGAAGGTCGAGGCGAGGGGCCCGGAACCAGGCGATGCCGGCACGCCGAAATTCCTTGTCGCGGGTTCTGAGGGCCAAACGGCTCGGAAAGGCAGCCGTCGTGCCTACTTTCCGCAAGCAGGTGATTTCGTCGACTGTCCGACTTACGACCGCTATGCACTGGCACCGGATGATACCCTTGAGGGACCGGCGCTGATCGAAGAACGAGAATCAACCTGCGTTCTCGGCATTGGTGCCCAGGCCCGCGTTGATGAGCGCTACAACCTCGTCGTGGAGCTTGGCGAAGGGTTTTAGGTCGACCCTGATCAGCGTTCCCTGAGGGCTCTCTCGCGGGCCCGCAGGACCGGCTTCAGGAGGTAGTCGAGAACGGTCTTCTTGCCGGTTAGGATATCCACCTCGGCGACCATGCCCGGAATGATGGGCAGGGGATCATGCACGTTACCCAGGTGGCTTCGCTCGGTCCTGACCCGGATCTGATAGAAGCTCTCCCCCGCTTCGTCGACGATGGTGTCCGCGCTGATGTGCTCCAGCTGGCCTGCGAGCGCACCGTACTGGGCGAAGTCGTATGCCGTGAACTTGACCTTGACGTCCTGTCCGGGCCGCAGGAAGGCAATGTCGGAGGGGCGGATCGACGCCTCGATCAACAGGTTGTCCTCGAGAGGAACGATCTCCACCAGATCCATGCCAGGCTGGATGATTCCACCAACCGTGTTGATCTTGAGCTGTTTGACCGTTCCGCGTACCGGAGACCGGACCTCCGTGCGGGCGACCCGGTCTTCGACGGCGGCCAGCGATTCCTTGAGCGCCGAAAGCCTGACGCGCGTGTCATTGAGTTCTGCCTGTGCCTCACTCGTGAAGGTGGCTCGCCTTTCCTCGATCCGGCGGGCGATCTCTGCCAGGGCAGACTTGGCGCGCGGTATGGCCAGGACCGATGCTTCACGCTCGCGTTCGAGCTCAGTCACCTGCCGGCGCAGGCGCAGCAATTCGACCTTCGAGGTAACACCTTTCTCGACCATCGGTTCGAGGATGCCGAGTTCTTCTTGGGCCAGGCCGAGGCTTTCACCCAATTTGCCGACACGGCTTTCGAGCTCGATGAGTTCCTGTTTGCGCTGGTCTTCCTGGCGCCGCAGCACGGCAACCGCCGATTGAAGCTCTGAGCGACGGGCCCGGTAGAGCGCGGACTCGTTTTCGGTAACTTGAGAATGCGTCGTCAGTTCGGCCGGGAAATCGGGTTTCGAACCCGCGACCTCGGCTTCCAGGCGAACGGTCTTGGCGAGGAGTGCGACATAGCGGGCCGTGTTCTCCCTCAGGCTGGAAGAAAAGTTGGTGTCATCGATCCGCAAAAGAATCTGTTCCGGCTCGACCAGTTCTCCCTCGGCAATCAGGATCTCTGCCAGGATACCGCCTTCCAGGTTCTGGACGATCTGGGTCTGGCTGGGTGGGATGACCCGGCCGATCCCGTTGGTCACTTCGTCCAAGGTGGCCCAATACATCCATGCAATGGCCACGACAAAAAACATCACGATCGCGATGAACAAGGCATTCGCCCAGGCTGCCGGCCCACGGGTCGTTGCCGACTTGAGGTCGGCGACGAAAGCGCTGTCGTC
>CENY01126165.1_pt1 | contig 12280 bp, 10 predicted proteins | sample 356181 | NCBI WGS metagenome assembly CENY01 (sample SAMEA2619840, study PRJEB7988) | marine metagenome | isolation source: saline water (ENVO:00002010), including
GATAGTAAAGGCTATATACACGTAGCTGATTGGGGCAATGAACGAGTTCAGGTATTGAGTCCAAACGGTGACTTCCATCAGCTTTTGGAAGGTGAAGCCACTTTATCTAAATGGGCAGAGGAATGGCTTGAGGTCAATTTGGATGAATATGATTTGAGAAAAGAGTCCAATTTGTTAGTTAAAGAACTACCTAAGCACCTTCAAACACCCTATCACAAGGCGTCTCAATCAGAACCTATATTCTGGGGACCTGTCTCAGTAAAGATAGATACGGAGGATAGACTCTACGTCACTGAACACAGTAGACATCGCATTCAAATATATGAGCAATAAAACCAATAGAATTAACTCAAAATCACATAAGGGGTAAAAATGGGGTCAACGAATAGAACATTAGCAGCGCATTTGGCGAGAAGAGCTGGATTCGGGGCCACACCTGAAGAACTCGACAACTACTGTGAGATGAACTATGAGGATTTGGTTGAACATCTAATAACTAAAGTAGATTCCTCCCACATTTCCGACCATTTAATTTTTCGAAGGCATGTCGATCTTCATACTATGCAAGGGCATAATGCCGTTTATTGGGGATACAGGATGATTTCTACCGACAATCCATTTGTCGAAAAAATGGCTTTGTTTTGGCACGGAGTTTTCGCAACAGCGGAAAATAAGTTAAACAATATAGGGTCTTTAACCAACCAGATTGATATGTTTAGAAGACACGGACTGGGCCGATACAACGATTTACTGATAGAACTCTCAAAAGATCCTGCAATGCTTATCTGGTTAGATAACCATACCAACCATAAAGATTCTATTAATGAAAATTATGGGAGGGAAATATTAGAACTTTTTTCCATGGGTGTGGGCAATTACACAGAAGACGATATTAAAGAGTGCGCAAGGGCTTTCACTGGATGGACCGTGAAAAACGGAGAATACCTTTCAATGATGGCAGTTAAAGATTCAATCTGGCCTTATGGAAGAATCCTTTGGCACCATGAATATAGAGATACTGACCATGATGGTGGCAAAAAAACCTTTTTAGGCGAAAATGCAAATTTCAACGGTGATGGCGTAATCGATGTAATCTGCAAACAAAGAGCCACAGCAACCTTTGTAGCAAGGCATTTATATAATTTTTTCGTTGCGGATGAGGTGCCAGTACCTCAATGGTCCAGCACTCCTCCCAGGGATCCTGAAGCTATCAATACTCTCGCTGACACCTACATGGAATCCGACCACGATATAAGGTCAGTAATGAGGGTCTTATTCAATTCTGATTTCTTCAAAAACTCAAAATTCAAACGAGTCAAAAGCCCAACTGAACTTATTATTGGTACTCTGAGAAATACTCAGGAATACCAAGTCCCTGACGGAGGGGAGATAGGAATCTATAACATAGGTGAAGAATCTGGCTACATGGGTCAGAAGTTACTGGATCCCCCCTCAGTAGAGGGATGGCATACAGGAGAAGAGTGGATTACCAGTGGATCTCTAGTAGATAGAGTAAATTTCGCGACCAGCCATATCGGTAATGATTCCAATCCGGGAGTTAAAACACTTATTGAGAGAGTGGGAATAGAAAACAAAGACCCCAAAACATTGGTGGAAGACTGCTTGGAAGTACTTGGCTGTGTGGAAATCGAAACAGACACCTACCAAAAATTAGAAGAAGTCGCGGCGGCTGGATTAAAGAAATCAGATTCGCCGGAAAAGGTATCTTCTAATTTAATTATTGAACTATTTAAATTGATAGTTTCTAGTAGGGAATACCAAAGGTGTTAGGTAGAAATCTAGTTATTCAAAAAGATTGAATACTTGGTTTTCCTGTTGTAAAACCTGAACGAAAGTGGCACATTTAGGCATATCTTTAATTTTGGTAGCCCCAATATAAGTGCATGCCGACCTAACCCCACCAATTATTTCAGTCAGTGTATCTTCAACGGTCCCCTTATAAGGAATTTTTATCTCCTTTCCTTCTGCACCTCTATATCCATCCTTACGTGCACCGTGGATTTCCATAGCCCTATCGGAACTCATTCCATAAAATTCCATTCTCCCGTCCAAAATATCAACCTCAGATTCCTCGTGCCCTGCGAGCATACCACCCAACATAACAAAGTCAGAACCGGCCCCAAATGCCTTCGCAACATCTCCTGGATATACACATCCCCCATCTGCTATCACTTGTCCACCTACACCGTGTGCGGCATCGGCACACTCAATAATCCCTGAAAACTGTGGTATACCCACCCCAGTCATTAAACGAGTAGTACATACTGAACCAGGCCCTATACCGCATTTAACTATATCTGCGCCACGCAAAATAAGTTCCTCTGTCATCTCCGCCGTAATCACATTACCTGCAATTATTGTTTGTTCCGGAAATTCCTCTCTCATTTGCGCTACAAAGTCAACAAAATTTTCATGGTAACCATTTGCGACATCGATAGTTATGAAGGGGATCTCAGGATATTTCTCAAGGACGATTTTTAAAGTCAAAAAGTCAGGTGCGTCTTCATCCCAAATTCTGTTGGTACCAGTACATATCGACACATAATTGAGATCTAAACCTTCTGCGACAGCATTGTCCCAATCTTCGGGTTCATAATGTTTTCTCAATACCGTCAGCATCTTGTAATTCTGTAACACCTTAGCCATCGAAAAGGTGCCAACGCCATCCATGTTAGAGGCGATAATTGGAATACCTTTAAACTTCTTACCAGAATTCAAAAAGTTAAACTCTCTTTCCATATCGACATCTCTTCTTGATGTCAGCTTTGAACGCTTTGGCTTTAGTAAAACATCTTTGTAATCAAGTTTTAAATCAGATTCTATTCGCATTTATCTTTCACCATTCTTCAATTGATATCACATTAAGGCGTTGAGCAATCACCTATCAATTCTAACGATGCAAATCGGTGTATAACAGTATTCAATGGTATCAAACAGTTAAGGCGAGGTTGTATGGCTAATGAAACCTCTATAAAGTTTGGTAACCAAAAACATTTAGAGGACCGAGACATCATGGTTTGGCAAGAAGAAATGGATGAGCTGCATAAAAGGCTCGAAATGGCTAGAGGTATGGGTGGTAAGGAGGGCATTGACCGACAACATGCTAATGGTAAATTGACCGTTCGGGAACGCATAAACGCTATTTCTGATCCAGGAACATTCAAAGAACTTTCAGCATTGGCAGGCAGTGCCAGATACGAAGATAACGAGCTAGTAGATTTCACCCCATACCCTCGTGTAATTGGAACAGCGCATTTAGGTGGAATGAGGGTCATGTTGGATGGAGGAGATTTCACTGTACGGGGAGGGGCAGGTGAGAGAGGAACTGGAAGTCAACCTAGTTCATTAAAATACGCTCTTCAATGGCGTATACCTCTAGTAAGGCTCCTTGATGCGGTTGGTGGAAGTGTAAGAACTTTTGAACAAATTGGCAGGACTTATTTGCCTGACGGGGGTGGAACCTCAAAAGCTGTTGATTTGCTCAATGAAGTCCCCGTGGTTTCTGCCGTTCTTGGGTCTGTAGCAGGCCTGCCAGCAATTGAAGCGTGTCTGTGTCACTTCAGTGTAATGGTAAAGGGCACTAGCCAAGTTTTCGCAGGGGGACCTCCTGTAGTGAAAGCAGCATTAGGATATGAGGTAACTAAAGAAGAATTAGGGGACTACAACAGCCAAGTATTTAAAACAGGAGTAATAGACAATCTGGCGGAGTCGGAAGAAGAAGCCTTTCAAATGATTCGAAAGTTTCTTAGTTATATGCCTACTAGTGTTTGGAAAAAACCTAAACGAATCACTATCGATGACGACCCAAACAGGAGGGACGAAGAGCTTTTATCAATAATTCCTCGCAGAAGCAAGAGAAGATATGATCCATACAAAATTTTGAACCATGTCTTGGACCATGATTCATTTTTTGAAATAGCACCGTTTTACGGCCAATCTAAGATAACAGGGTTAGCAAGGGTAAACGGGTACCCTGTTGGGGTTCTAATGAACAATCCCAACCACTTAGGTGGATCTACAGATGTAGCTTCTGGGGAAAAAACCATACGGCTGGTCAGTCTCTGTGAAACATTTCATATACCAATAGTATCTTTCGTAGACGAACCTGGTTTTATGGTAGGAATAGACGCTCAAAACCAAGGCATAGTAAGAGCCGGAGCAAGATTAGTGATAGCGAATGCGAGAAGCCAAACACCCTGGATAAGCTTTTATTTAAGGCAAGCCTACGGAGTTGCTGGGCAAACAAACCATCGACCTACAGGAATGTACCACCGATATGCTTGGCCCTCGGCCAAATGGGGATCAATGCATATTGAAGGAGGGGTATCTGCGGCATATCGGCGAGAAATAGCGGCTGCTGATAATCCTGAGGAAAAACGCCTGGAAATTGAAGCTCGCCTTCAAGCTATGGCATCTCCTTTCAGGACAGCGGAAGACACAGGTGGTGAAAGTAGTTCACACGGGATCGACATAATTGATCCGAGGGATACAAGATCTTTGTTGTGCGATTTCATCGACATGGCACAGGACATGCTTGATACTCAACTAGGCCCCCCTAACTCTCCGTACATTCCCTAATGGATCTAGCTTTCAATATGTCTGGCCAAACTATAAAGCATGCTGTGACCAGAAGTACTCCTAATAACCCATCAACAAATATTGCTGCTCTTACTCCCCATATCTCAGCAATTGTCCCTGAAATCAGTAACCCTAAAGGCAAGGAATAAACTCCCAGTTGCCTTAATCCCATCACCCTTCCTCTTAAGTTATCTGGTGTTAAAGACAAAAGCATCATGGCTATTGCAACCACACATATTGACTGGCCTAAACCAGCAACGAATAAAGTGGGCAAGGAAATTACAAAGCTGGGAACCAAAGCCAATAAAATGATTGCAGTACTCCACAGGAAAGCTCCTCCAATCGCAAATCTCCCTATCCTTCCCGAACTATCTCTACCTCCAGCGAAAAGTGACCCGAGAACTGCTCCCAATGAATAAGTTCCCATCATGAACCCCAGTCCAGTGGATGTAGAACTAAAAACTTCTTTAGCAAGTACTGAAATAAGCCCAAAATATATAGGAAATGTCGCTAAATTTATTATCACAGCCAAGGCTAATAGGGCTGCAATAACTGGAGTTTGGTTCACGAATCTTATTCCCGCCTTTAGGTTATCTAGAACATTTAAATCTCTCAACGACTGATTAGGAGAAATTTTTCCTATATTTATGGCGCAAAACAAGGATATGAAATAAAGAAACACTATAATTCCATAGCTAGCTTTTACGTTCAAAAATGCTAATACCACACCACCAACTATAGGCCCAATCATCTGTGTGACATCCCCACCGGCTCTTGCTAAGGCCACTCCATTATTTAGATTCTTATCACCAACTACGGAAGGCAAAATAGATTGCCTAATAACCATATCGAATGTTTTAGAAAGCCCCAATAATCCGGCCATTACCAGAATAACAATAGTATTCAAGGTCCCCACGAGAGTTATGCTGAGAATAACCAGGCCATTCATCACAAATGATCCTCTTACGAGAATCAATAACAACTTCCTATCAAACCGATCAACTACGACTCCGAAAGCAGGTGACAATATTGTTCCCATAAAACGCAATGCTCCGTATAGACCAACTAAGAGAGGGGAACTAGACATTTCCAATATAAGCCAGGAAAGGACCACCAATTCCATATATTCCGCCCAGGCTTGTAAGCAATCAGAAAGCCAAAGGAATCTGTAATTTCTTATTTTAAAACTACTAAACGTTTTTCTTAAATGTGTTTCAGTTATCATTTTTGAATCTTATTTGAATCTGGAAATCCAGCCAGCAAATATATACTCTTGCTGATAGGAATGCACCTCTAGCCAGCTAAAATTTGTAAAAGGGATAAAAAAATGGCCCAACACATAAGTCCTGAGGACGCAAGAATCACTTGGAAAGGAACAGTATCGACAGAGGTCAAAAATGGGGAAGTAATGCCGTGGCGTATCCCATTTCCTGAAAAAGACCTATTTGCATGGCAGCTAGTTGAACGTGCAGCAATGCCGGCTGGAGTACGGATTGAATTTACTAGTAACACCCCACATTTAGAACTATTTTTCGATTCCGTATCAGAAAGAAGCCCTATAGATGTATTTTGCGACGGGGACTTCAAGGCTACATTAGAAACAGCTGATCTAAATTCTGCAATGTTGGGAAATCTAGGTACAAAAAACAAGGCAATCCAAATTTGGTTGCCTCAATACGGAGAATTTAGGCTTAATAAATTAATAATTGAAGATAACGCATCATTAACTACATTAAAGGACGACAAACATACTAAATGGGTGACTTATGGAAGCTCGATAACCCAGTGCCGAGATGCTAATTCTCCAAGTAGAACGTGGCCATCAATTGTCGCAAGAAAACACAATTTAGATCTAACTTGCTTGGGATACGCAGGTCAATGCCATTTAGATCCCATGGTTGCTCGAACAATTAGAGATATACCGGCAGATATAATATCAATGTGTCTAGGCATCAATGTGTACACGTCTTCTTCACTAGGAGAGCGTACATTTCAACCAGGAATATTGGGGTTTATCAAAATATTACGTGAAAAGCATGTGACCACCCCGCTAATAGTGATGTCCCCAATATATTCACCAGGAAGAGAAAAAAACCCAAACGATGTCGGTCTAACTCTTGAATACATCAGAAATGAGATCAAGGAAGCGGTAGAAATAATGCAAACCTCAGGCGACCAAAATATTTATTATTTGGACGGTTTGACTGTATTTGACAACCAATATGAAAATTTACTACCCGACAACCTACACCCAAACGACGAAGGCTATTCGATTATGGCAGGTAACATATCAAATTTCCTAAAATTGCATTTATGATTACCAGTAATTTCAAACTTAAGATCTACTTAACAAATTAGCCAATTGAAGGTGAAGCATATGCGCCTAGAAAATAAAGTTGCTCTAATAACGGGCGGTGCAAATGGAGTAAAAAGTGATTTGATGGGTTTCGGGGGGGCTTGTGCATGGAAATTTGTACAAGAAGGCGCAAAAGTTGTTATTGCAGATTTGGATGTCAAGAATGGCATAAAGACGGTCGAACAAATCAAAAAGGAAGACGGAAACGCCGAATTTATTAAGCTAGATGTCACTAGATATTCAGATTGGAAATTAGTATTAGATTTCACAATCAAGTCCTATGAAAAATTAGATATTCTAGTGAACTGTGCAGGAACCGCCTCAGTGGAACGAGTAGAAGATACCACGGAAGAAATTTGGGATGCACAAATGGATGTGCATGCAAAAGGGGCTTTGCTTGGGACTCAAGCTGTCCTTCCCTTGATGATTGCTCAAGGAGGAGGATCAATAATCAATTTGTCTTCGATCAATGGGCTTATTGGAAGCCAAAGCTCAACTGCATATCACGCGGCTAAGGGTGCAGTTAGATTGCTTACAAAGAATACAGCGATTCAACATGCAAAAGATGGTGTAAGGGCCAATTCTGTACATCCTGGATATGCAGATACACCACTGACAAAACCTCTGTTTTCCGATGAAGATGCTTTGGCGCTAAGACTTAACAAGGTTCCGTTAGGAAGATTAGGTACAGCAGACGAAATTGCCAATGGAATTATATACCTAGCATCAGATGAATCATCCTTTGTCACAGGCTCTGAGCTTGTGATAGACGGAGGAATGACCGCCCAGTAAATATGAATTCATATCAGGTTGATAACGGTCTTTTAGTATGTTTTGATGGTTATTGCAATTTGTGCAGCGGGTGGATTAACTTCTTAATCAAACGAGACCATAAGGATGTATTTACGTTCACATCTCTTCAATCCGCCGAATTTGGAAATATATTGCAGCGCAGTGGTTATAAGAAATCAAATATCGGATCACTTAATAGCATAGTAGTCTTTCGTTCTGGTCAAGTTTTTATTCGATCAGACGCTGTAATAGAAATTCTCTTTGCCCTTGGAGGACTTTTTAAAGTGGCAATCCTACTGAAATTAATTCCCAAATACTTACGAAATGCTGTTTACGATTCTATTGCCAAAAGACGATATCGATGGTTCGGAACTAGGGATACATGTCGTGTCCCTTCACCAACTGAAGCCCATAAGTTCCTTGAATAAAACAATCGTCCCAAAGAAACCGGTATTTCTCAGGGGTAAATGGAATCATTTACTATTCGCAAACTATGAAGTGGACCCTGCAGTCCTCCAATCTCACATTCCTGCAGGTACTACCTTAGACTCTTGGAATGAGATTGTTTTCCTCAGTCTAGTTGCTTTCCGTTTCTCGGATACTAGTGTACTTGGAATACCCACATTAGGTTGGAGAAATTTTGACGAGGTAAATTTAAGGTTTTATGTGAAATGTGAGGTAGACCAAGAAATTAGAAATGGTGTGGTTTTTATAAAAGAAATCGTACCGAGTTGGTTAGTAAGTAAGATAGCCAATTTACTTTACGGAGAAAATTACCAAAATAAAGAAATGCTTAGTTCCGTAGAGTTACTACCGAGTTCAAATAAAAATATCAACTACGAAGTTAAAGATTCCAATGCAAGCAACAATTTTTCAGCTTTTGTGGAAAACACAGGAAAAATACCTCCTCGGGATAGTTTAGAAAGTTACATAACAGAACATTATTGGGGGTACGCAAAAAAAGACTCTAAGACCACCATGGAATATGAAGTGGAACATCCCCAATGGAAAGTTACAAAAGTAGATGATTATGGCATTAACTTCGATTTTGAGCAGGTCTATGGTAACCCATATTCCTTTCTATCCTCCCTGAAGCCACAATCTGTGTTCTATTGCGAAGGGTCTGAAATATCTGTGCGAATGGGGAAAAAACTCAAGCCTTAATTGACTCTAATGTAGCTTCCGCTTCCCTTATAAGAGATTCAACTGAACTTCCAACAAACATAACGTGTCCCATTTTTCTTCTTGGGCGGACTGACTGCTTACCATACATATATAATCTGACAGCACTTGAAGAATACAATTCAAATTGATGAGCAGAGCTATTTAATATCTCTGCCTCTTCTCCAAGAATATTAAGTAAAACTGAAGCATTCAAGAAATCTGGCATCAAAATAGGTAATCCTACTAAGGCTCTTACTTGACTCTCGTATTGAGAAATACTAAATGCATCTATTGAATGATGGCCTGAGTTATGTGGCCGAGGAGCGATTTCATTTACTAATATCTCATTTTTTGAATTCAAGAACATTTCCACACAGAACACTCCAGCTTCACCTATCGCTCCAATTACTTCTTTAGCTAGTTTTATAGCACCTTCTTGAAAATCATCCTCCAACCTAGGAGGTGAAATGCTCATACGTAATATGCCACCTTCGTGGGTATTTTCAGTAGGGGGATATGCCACCAGTTTCCCCAATCCATCTGAAACAATAATCACAGACATCTCTAGACGGTAATCGACCACTGCCTCTACGACCCAAGATTCACCATGAATCAATTTCAGTAATTCGTCCATCTCAAAGTCATCCTCAATCTTCCACTGGCCATGACCGTCGTACCCTAAGGTGGCTGTTTTAATGATCCACGGCTTAGGCAGTTTTACATTTCGAAACCCTTCAACGTCAAAGACAAATTCATGAGATGTAACTGGAAATTTATTTGAGGACAAAAAAGTCTTTTCTTCAATCCTATTCTGAGCCAATTTTAGACTTTTACTACCAGGTCTAACCAGATTCATATCTTCCAATTTTGATACAAGCTGGTAGGGCACATTTTCCCATTCCAAGGAAATAGCATCCACCATTTCTGAAAAAGGTTTTATTTGATCATCGTCACTAAATGGTGCATCGATTGAATGGGTAGCATATCTCTTAGCTGGCGCAAAAGGATCTGGGTCCCACACAACCACCTTATATCCCATTCTCAATGCTGCCTCTGTAAAGAATCCACCCAACTGACCACCGCCTAGCATACCCAAGGTTGATCCTGGATTAATAACTGATTTGGATGACATCTATGAATTACCTTTGGCTTCAGGATTTTCCATAACGCTTTCAGTGAGATCTTTGCGCCAAGACCTTAATTTATCTTTCACAATAGGATCGGAAATGGCAATTATCTCAGCAGCCAATATTGCAGCGTTTTCGGCACCTCCGATAGCCACAGTTGCCACGGGCACTCCTCGAGGCATCTGAACTATGGATAAAAGAGAATCCATACCTTTCATATGCTCTAGAGGCATAGGGACTCCGATAATTGGAATTATCGTCTTTGCGGCTAACATTCCCGGAAGATGAGCAGCACCGCCTGCGCCGGCAATAATGACTTTAATTCCTCTATTCTCTGCTGATTCAGCATACTCGTAAAGCCAATCAGGAGTCCTATGAGCAGAGACAACACGAAGCTCATTACTAACTGACAGATTATCCAAAATCTCTGTTGCTTTCTTGAGCAGAGGGAAATCTGAAGTACTCCCACCTACAATTGACACTATTGGTTCTGTATTACTTTGCAACTGAGTCATTTTTTGCTCCCTATTTCCATTATTCTACAAACCTTTGTTTTGATACTGGCTACAAAATAAACATCTAGCTAATCAGTCCCCACCAATGTTTTAAATTTAAGGTAATCCTTAAAACTCATCTCCTTATCACCCAGCATTTGGTGAATAATACTTCTGTGCTTGTATGAAGCCCAATGGTCAGGGTCCAAAGCAATCGCATGGTTTAAATCGTCCATAGCTAGGTTCAATTCACCAATCTCAGAGTATGCCAGAGCTCGGTTATGGTATGCATCTCTATACTTTGAATCTATTTTTAATGCCTGCTCGAATGCCATTATCGCTTTACTAGCCTCTGATAAACAAAGTCGCGCCACGCCAATGTTATTCCATGACATAGAATGATTTGGTTTATCCGCAACCACCCCTAGAAAGCAGTCTAAAGCCCTACTATGATCTCCACGATTCGCGAGATAGTTGCCCATCCTAAACTGCTCTTCCCAGCTACAAGATTCCAACAGTGTATCTCCGGTGTTTCAATAAAATTCCTTTGAATGGCCAATTTAGAAATTCCGGACTGTATAGTCCGAATACTAAAATCGACATGCCTATTGTAATATTTATGGGTAATGTCTTCACAAATCCAAAATCCAAGTCCTACTAACTCAATTCTTCCTGGTATGGTTGAGGCCTCGCCAAAGATGCAACATGCCAAATTGAATTTGACCGCCAGCATAAGTGAAATTCTTACCAGCCATTCTTACGAAATATTTGATTGCCCGATAATGGAGTCTACGGAACTCTACGCTATGAAATCTGGTGGCGAGCTCACTAGCAGGCTATATTCCTTCGTTGAACCAGGAGGTATGAACGTCAGCCTAAGACCTGAATTTACTTCCTCCGTCATAAGATCTTATATATCTGATGAAATACCCCAGAAACAAATAGTTAAGAAACAATATGTCGGGCCTGTTTTTAGATATTCCGATTCAAGCCAAGGATCTAATCAAAGGCAATTCACACAACAAGGTTGCGAACTAATTGGTGATTCTAGTGCTGATGCAGATGGAGAAATATTAAAGCTTAGTTTGCTTACCCTTGAAAAATCTGGTTTGGAAAAAGTAACCGTCAAGCTCGGACATATGGGGTATCTAAGATCCTTACTAGAAAAATTCGGCCTTAGCGAAGTTTTGATAGGTTTTACACTTGCCAATTTACAGTTACTAACCCAACAGACAAATGGAATAGAAAAATTATCTGAAATGGCTTCGGATATAGGACTTATAAATCCAGGTAACAAAGTTCCTGTATCAAAGCTGGAGAAAGCTTCAGAATTGTCCAGGTCAGACAATTATGGACGCCGTAACATAGAACAAATAAATTACCGTTCGACAAGAAAACAGACGAATTCCTTTTCTGTAAAGGAATACATTGAATCTTTGGAATCGTTAACGAAATTGTTACGTAATTTAGCTGGAAATCTAAACACGATTTCCGATGAGTCCAATGACTCCACATTTGAAAAGGCCAATCAGTATTTTAAGCTCGTAGCAGGAAAAGCTATGAGAGACATGAAAATTGAGGTGGATTTTATCATTGACTGCGCTGCGCAACGTGGATTCACATATTATACAGGGATTATTTTCGACATCGAATATGTGAAAGGATCGGATTCAATTCCACTGGGTGGGGGTGGAAGATACGATGGTTTAGTAAAATTATTGGGAGGCCCAACAGAAGTACCCGCCACT
>CENY01109181.1_pt1 | contig 12272 bp, 9 predicted proteins | sample 356181 | NCBI WGS metagenome assembly CENY01 (sample SAMEA2619840, study PRJEB7988) | marine metagenome | isolation source: saline water (ENVO:00002010), including
AAAGCAGGTGTAAATTGTATTCTATCAGGTTTTGCATGAGGCCCAATCTCTTTAGAAACCTTATCCCGAATATTATTTACAATGGAATCACTTGAGTCAATCCCAGTCATCAATGTCACAAAAGCATAAATACCTTGACCTTTAATATCATGAGGAAAACCTACAACAGCTGCTTCAGCAACATCTTCTGTTTTGCCAATAGCTCCTTCAACCTCTGCAGTACCAATTCTATGGCCAGATACATTTAATACATCATCTACTCTCCCTGTTATCCAATAATATCCATCTTTATCACGTTTCGCACCATCACCCGTAAAATAATATCCTGGGAATTGAGAAAAATATGTCTCAATAAATCGTTTATGGTCTCCATAGACTGTTCGCATCTGGCCCGGCCATGATGATTTTATTGCCAATAGTCCAGATACATCATTCCCAACTATTTCATCACCCTCTTCTGTTAATAAAACAGGCTCTATTCCAAAAAATGGAAAAGTAGCTGATCCTGGTTTTGTAGGAGTTGCTCCCGGCAAAGGGGCAATCATTATACCTCCAGTTTCAGTTTGCCACCATGTATCAATAATCGGTGACATTTCTTTACCAATTACACTATGATACCACATCCATTCCGGCTCTTTAATAGGCTCGCCAACTGTGCCAAGCAAACGGAGAGATGATAAATCACGATTCTCAACCCATTGATCACCTTCTTTCATAAGAGCCCTAAGAGCAGTGGGCGCTGTATAAAATAAATTAACCTTATGCTTATCTACGATATCCCAAAAACGACCAAAATCTGGATAATTAGGAACTCCTTCAAACATAATTGATGTCGCACAATTTGATAGCGGGCCATAAACGATATAAGAATGTCCTGTAATCCAACCAATATCAGCTGTACACCAATAGATATCTTCTTGTTTGTAATCAAAAATCATTTCAAATGAAAAATTAGTGTATAAAAGATAGCCAGCTGTAGAATGTAGCACCCCCTTTGGCTTTCCTGTAGAACCTGAAGTATATAATATAAATAATGGATCTTCAGCATTCATTTCTATAGGCTCACATTCATCATTTACCTCTAACATTTCATCCTGCCACCAAACATCCCGTCCTTTAACCATATTAACTGGTTCACCAGTCCTTTTAACAACAACTACATGTTCAATCGAGGGAGTTTCAGCAACCGCCACATCAGCATTAGCTTTCATCGAAATATTCTGTTTAACTCCTCTAACTCCTGTATCTTGCGTAATAAGTATCTTACAAGTTGAATCATTAATTCTATCTCTTAAAGAGTCTGAACTAAATGCTCCAAAAACTACTGAATGGACAGCACCGATGCGTGCACATGCTAACATTGCTATTGGTAATTGAGGAACCATTTGCATATAAAGACAAACTCTATCCCCTTTTTGGATACCTAATCCTATTAAGACATTTGAAAACTTTTTTACTTCGATAAGTAAATCATTATATGAAAAAGTTTTATTCTCTTCCGGGTTATTACCTTCCCAGATTAATGCAGTTCTATCACCTTTACCTGATTCAACATGTCGGTCAAGACAATTATAGCTTACATTCAGTTTTCCGCCATCAAACCATTTAATTACACCATTTACGTAATCAAAAGATCCAACGCTGTCCCATTTTTTATACCAACTAATTCTCTCAGCTTTTTCTTCCCAAAACAAATTTTGATCTTTAATTGACCTGTCGTATTCATTATTATATTCCTCTAAGGAACCAACATGTGCTTTTTGAGATAATTCTTTTAGTGGTTTAAATAATTTTTCTTTCATTTCTAGTCCTATTTAAGATCAACATTTTTTGATAAAACCCATCCTGAAAAATAATTATAATTCTTTTGCTTATCTAAATATACCCTTACACGCCCATATAGGCGATCTCCAGCTACTTTTGATATAGCTAATTGCTCTCCATTATTTAAAAAGAATAAGACATCAGAACCATTTTCTGGACCTTTTCTAAAAGGTGCCAAATCTGTATTAACAGTATAAATAGATTCGCCTTTTAATAATTCTAAAGCTGATAATTGAATTGTTTTATTAGAAGAGCCATTTGGGACAAAATAAGTTTCTGTCCAAGTTGGAAATAATCCATCTGTAATAATAGATATAATAACTTCATGCTCTAAATTTCTAGACACTGGAATCCTAACTCTTGTGTATCCAAGGCTATCTGTGATCGCATAAGTTAAAAGCTTTCCTGCTTGAGTTACTTTAATCTTTGCAGATGGTACAGCATTTTCATTTGAATCTATAATTTTCATTTTAATTATATCTGATATATATCTAATAGAGAAAGGTTTTAAAACAATGTCTCCTTTACCCTTATTGAACATTCGGTATTGAACATCGTATTTCCCACCTAATGGCTCTAACCTTGCTACATTACCCAATGTATCATCACTCAATATGCCTTCAGGTATTACTACTTGCATTTTCTCACCTGGGAAAAAAAGTTTTGTTATATATGGTTCAGCTGGATGATTGCGAGGATAATAGCTCATTCTATATGCCGTTGGTTTAGCATCAATTACATTGACTTCAGTTGTAATAGTAACTGAAGTTGCTTCAATAGCTTTTGAGCTAGAATCAACAACCGTGATGCTCTCACCATTAGACTCATTTTGAGCAATGCAATAATTACTAAAAAGTAAAACTATTATTAGTTTGTATTTATAATGATTTCCCATGAGCAATTTTTTTATATGTGCCATCTTCACTTTTCTTTACCGAAACCATTACAACACTGGCAACACATGCTAATCTTGGTTCTGTTTTACGACCTTCTGCATAAGCTTTAACTTCGATCTTAAATGAAGTTGTACCAGCTTTTACTACCTTAGCAGTAAAATTAACCCAATCTCCTAAATAAACAGGCTCTTTGAACTCTACCTGCTCAATTGTTCTTGTAACAGAACCATCAATATCAGCTCCTTTTAAGAATCTATATGAAGCTTTTGCTGCAGCAAGATCAACCCAGGCAATCATCTGCCCTCCAAAAAGAGTTCCTACAACATTTATGTGATCAGGCATCACAAATTGAGAATATTTTGCTATAACAGTTGTCATTTTACTATAATCCTTTACTTGAAGATATGCATGATATATTATAAAGCAAAAGCCCTGCAAATAGACTCTCGAGAAAATCTGTTTCCCTCTGAAGAGCACGCCACACCTGCAGGGCCTAATAAAATTTTATTTGCATTTCATAGTTAAATACAAGTCTTTTCGTAATTATTTTAGGTCAAATGATTCGGCCATCATCTCACCCTCTTTTAAATCAACTTTTGATAAAACATATCCACCTAAAATAAATAAGATAATAATAGATAATATTCCTAATCGAGGATTTCCAGTAGCTAATCCTACATAGCCCATTAAAGGTGGTCCTACTATTGCTGCAAATTTCCCTAGCATATTATAAAATCCAAAAAATTCTGCAGCTTGATCTTTAGGGATTATCCTTGAATACATTGATCTACTTAATGCTTGAATCCCGCCTTGAAAACAACCAATAACTACTGCGATAACATAGAAATGCCATTCCTCAGATACAAAAACACCAAAAATAGTAATTGATGAATAACCAATAATTCCAATATAGATTGCATTTTTGATTCCAATTTTTGAAGAAAACCAATTATAGACTAACGTAGCGGGGAATGCAATAAATTGAACCAACAACAATGCAGTAATTAGAGAACTTGATGGGAACCCAAGGCTAGTTCCATAGTCAATTGACATTCTAATAATTGTATCTACACCATCAATATATAACCAATATGCAATCAGAAAAGTACCAACTACTTTTAATTGACGAACTTTTTGTATTGTAGAAATTAATTGGGACCAGCCACCTTTAATCGCCTTGAAAATCCCTACTGGCTCATGGATTTTAGGCTCTTCAACAAAGATCATAATTGGAATTGAAAATACTGCCCACCATATTGCAACGGATAAAAAGGATAATTTGATTGCAGTAGCACCATCTGGGATGCCAAAGATATGTGGTTGTAAATACATCAACACATTTATTAAAAAAAGTAGACCTCCCCCTATGTAACCTAATGCAAATCCCAAAGATGATGTATAGTCGATCTTTTCTTTAGAAGCAATCCCAGGTAATAACGAATCATAAAAAATATTTCCGCCCATAAATCCAACTGAAGCTACTACATAAAATAAGATTGCTACTTGCCAACTACCCTGCTGAACAATCCAGAGTGCGCCTGTACTAATTATCCCAATAAATGCAAAAAGAATCAATAATTTCTTTTTGGCAGTTCCTTGATCTGCGATCGCGCCTAAAAAGGGTGACAATGCAGCAATTAAAATAGATGCAGTTGAGTTTGCCAGGCCCAAATACCATGTACTTAGTGTAACATTATCTGTTGTAGACCAATATTCTTTGAAAAAGACAGGGAAAAACCCCGCCATTACAGTTGTTGCAAAAGCGCTATTAGCCCAATCATAAAAAGACCAAGCTAATATTGATTTTTTTGAATCAACCATTAGAGAAATTAAAAACTTTCTGAAAAAATATTTTTACCATGCCTGCAAATAAGTGCTAAATCGAATCCAAGATGAAGTATATCCAAATGTATTTTTTGAAAGTAATGGCACAAACCACCTAGCGCCAATCTCAATTTCAAAAGGTAATGGTCCAATACGATCAAATGGATCATGATTTACTATATTAAATTTAATTAACTGAGAAGATAAAAATTGTTTAGTGTCATAGTTTTCTCGCTTCACCATCCACTTATCCCAGGAATCATTATTTGAAAAATATTTGTCCCTTCCAGATATCATATAATCCATAGCAACTAAAAAAAATATTTTTCTTGGCAATAATTCAATTTGCCCACTTAATGAGCCATATAGTTGCATCCCTTGTTCAAATAAAACATTACCAAGGGAACGGGATAATGAATCTGCAGAAATCAATTGATTAATTGATAAAAATGAAATTGGAGGATTAACAATATCTCGATTAAAGACTGAAGCATGAGCCTTCCAATTAACATTTATTAATCTGCCCTTGAATTTTCTATAAAATTCACCAAAAGTTCTAAGCCTCCATCCGCTCAACCCCTTTCCAATTGGCAATTGCTTAAATTGATATGGCACTCCATTTTTATCAACATCCTTTGAATTAAATTTCATAAGAGGCTCTCCAAAAGGTATGATCATATCTAATCCACCATAGATTGAGTATTTTTTCTTTCCGCCTCTCCAAGCAGGATTCCCGACAAATAATAAATTCATTCCTATAGTGATATCACCTAAACCTGAATTTGATCGATTTGTGGGATAATATTTTTGCATTAAACTATCTATTTTAGCTGAGGCTGAATTCCATGTATGGGATTGATCGAACTTTTTAATAATAGGAACTTTTATTACAATATTAGATTTATTTGTAATTCCATACTCAACTAGAAAAGAGCGGGTATTAATATTGTTTTTCCATTGCTGATTAATTATATATTTTGAAGTATCTAGCTGATAAGAAAAATCTGTCCATCCATTTCTTCCATCATTACCTTTCCAGTTTCCAGTCGCAATTTCTTGTTGGATACTTATTCTCCAAACATTTTGAGGAATTGTAAAATGAGTTTGAGAAAAACTTATCCCTATAAAAAAAAATAAAGAAAGATAACTTTTTCTATTCATTGATTATTTATAAATGAGAAATCTTTGCCTAAACTCATTGAATTTTAGTACATCTTTTAACCATAGCGGTGGCAAATAATTAGCTGGTTTACCTTGGGCAGCAAAAACTCTTAATTGACTGTGCCCAAATAACATATCAATTCTATTTAACTCATCCCATCTAAATTCTTTTGGATACAATTGTTTAGTTAATACCATGATTGCTGTTGCTGTTGCAAGAGGATCAAAGCGATTTGGATCAGTAATTTTAATATCTACTCCGCTACATACTTTATTTACATGAAGAGGGATAGCTTTATCAGCTTGTTTTTTTCTGGGTATATATTCAACCACTCGAAATTCGACACCAGGTAAATCGAGTTTTATTAATTTTTCAGCCAAATGAAATCCAGATAGCCATGGAGCGCCGACACGCATATATGGCCGATCTGTACCCCGACCATCATTTAAATTTGTACCTTCAATCAATCCAAAGCCTACATATGATAAATTTGTTCTAATTGTTTTAAGATTTGGATGAGGTTTAATCCAAGGATGCTCTGATTTATCTAGCCAGTAGGAACGTTTCCAGTTGGCCATAGGGATTACAGTTAGATTTGCTCTTTTCATATCTTTTATCCAGCCCATTTCATTAGCCATAATCGATAGCTCTCCAATAGTCATACCATGCCGAATTGGAATAATATGGTATCCTTCAAATGATTGAAACTGAGGACGAACTACAGGGCCATCAACTCTATCTCCCCTAAGTGGATTTGGTCGATCTAATATTATAACAGGGATTTTCCATTCGCTAGCAACTTCAAGAAGTTTAGTTATAGTGGCTAAATAGGTTGAAAACCTCACTCCAGTATCTTGAATATCAACAATTATAAGATCTAGTTCCCTTACGGACCATGCCGGAGGCTTGACATTCCTTCCAAAGATTTCTACTATTCTCGCACCATAAATCGGGTCATATTTTTCTTTTCCATCAATCTTAAATCTTTCATTTTGATCAGCAAATAATCCGTATTGTGGCGTAAAAATTATATCCACATTTACCTTAGGATGTTTTTTTAATAAATCTAATAAATGCACACCATTTCTATTTACTGCAGTTTGATTTGTCAAAACACCAATTGTTTTCCCATATAATGGCTTAAAATCCATTTGCTCTAATATATCTAACCCGTAGAAAATCGATGAATGAAATGACAAATCTGGGACAGGCATTACGACACTATAATTATAGGATTGACCAAATAAAAGACTAAATCCTAAAAAATTATATAATATTGATTTATGTATTCTTTTTTGAATCATTAAATAATTTAAAGATATTAATCCTTATAAATCCTTTTTGTTCTTCCTTGGATAGACGTTGCTAAAACATAGGGAGTCGATTTAATATGATCCGCAATACTTTCCATCTTAATCATATCACCGTCATTTTTGCCAAATAAGAGTACTTCATCACCTATATTTGGAGACAATTCCTCAAAATCAACCATAAATTGATCCATACATATCCTACCAGCTATATTTAATTTTCTTCCTTCATAACTTACGTATCCACCATCATACCATGGCCTAGGAAACCCATCAGCAAATCCACATTGTATTACACCAATATGTGTATCTGCTTTTGTTTCATAAACTCCACCATAACTTACTTTTGTACCAGATTTTACATTTCGAACTTGAACAACAGAAGCTCTAAATTCCATCACTGGCAAAATATCTAATTTTTTAGGTACTTCATTAGAAGGAAATGCGCCATATAGTAACATACCTACTCTTATATGACTCATTTTATCTTGATCTAGATTTAATATTCCTCCACTATTTGAACAATGTATATTTTTAAAAGATATTCCAATTTCATCTGCTAACCTTAATACACTATTAAATGTTTCTTGCTGATGATGCGCGTAAGTCAAATCCCCTTCGTCTGCAGTTGAAAAGTGTGAATAGATTCCATCACATTGAATTTGTGGAAAATTCTTTAAAGACCTAAGTACTGTGTCTATGTTATCCATACTTACTCCAAGACGCGTCATGCCAGTATCTACTTTTAAATGAAATTTTGGTGAAAATCCTTTCTTATCTACATATCTCTTAATTGCATCAATATCTAATTCATCACAGATGTTTAAAACTAATTTATATTTTATTGCTTCATCAAAACGATCAATATCCATTCTACTGAAAACTAATATTTCTGAACGAATTCCAGCATTTCTAAGCTCTATACCCTCATTAATAGTAAATACTGCAAATGATTCACAGCCAAAATCTTCTAACTTTAAAGCACACTCCACACTACCATGTCCATAAGCATTAGCTTTAACTACGCTTAAAATTTTTTTATTTGGAAATTTTTTCTGTATTAATTCATAATTGCCTATTAATCTATTTAGATGAATTATTGCTTTTGGACTATTAATCATTCCTACTATACCGGTCTAATAAAAAAGGTTTTAATGATTCAAAATCATCGAAAATTTTAGTACTACAAGCCATTATCCATCCGCTTAACTCTAATTCAGGAACTTTATTAACTAAATAAACTGGTTTTTTTATTTCATAAGCAATAGTTACTTCAGCATGAGTGCCAGCTCCTTTAAATACATTCTTATCCCAAAGACATATTATATAATCAGCATGATTTCGAACAATATTGATATCATTATCAATACACAAACGAATAAACTTAGCATACTTTTCAGTATCAGTTTTTTTCCAAATGCGATAGTCTTCTGCTCCATATTGCGCAATCAATTTTGAAGATTCTACAACAGGATTGTATACTCGATGATTTAAATTTTTATCCAACCATTTCGTCATATCTTTCCTCCATGTATAGCCTTCATCGCTAGCAAACTCCATGGCGCCAGACAGATAAGCAATCATTGTTTTAGCTTTCTTTTCAAAATATATCCATTCAACCATGTCCACCCTAAAGCAACAAGAATTGGAACTGCGATAAATATTAAATTAATTTGATCAAAAAATAAAAAGCCTCGTAATTCCGACAAAACCATGCTAAAGGGATTATAAGAAAGAATCATCCCTAATAGTTTAGGATAGAATTCAAATTCAACTATTATCCCAGTTCCAAAAATGATAAAGAAAAATAAAATTATAGTTAAAAATAGAAAGCTAGAAATCCTTTCGACAAGAATAGAAAAAGTTAGAACTAGATTGCCAAAAAGTAATAAAAATATAAAACTATAGATTGGTATAAAGGCATATGCTGACCAATGTAAAGCTTGGGGCAAGAAAAATGATAAAATTATCATTGCAATACTTCCATAAAGAAGAGATTCAATAATGGCACTTATTAGAATTGCTATTACTAAATAAGGTTTGCTATAAGGGGCTAATGTTATAGGAATAAAAGCTTTTTTATGAATTCGCAGATTAAATAAATCTCTATATATAACAGAATATGTAGATAGAATTGATATTAGTATAACTATACCTGGGAAAACCCAAATTTCATATTGGATTTCATCAAGTGAATAAATAAAAATATTTTTCATTACCATCGTTATAGTAATATGTAATAAAGTTGGCAATAATGTCATAAATGCCATAGTCGACAATAAGCGATGCTTTATTAGCCAATATCTTCTGATAAAAAGAGCTTTAATCAATGGATACCATCTTTAGCGTATTTTGCATCCATCAAATCCTGCAATCCAAGTTTTTGAACACGTATATCTTTCATTACAGTCGACGCAGCGGCATTTAATACTTCAAAAAACACACTTCTTTGTCTGCCATAAAAATGAATACTTTGACCGATTCGAGAAGCATTTTTCACTTTAGGTAATTTTGATAATTTGTCAAAAAGTTCATCCGAAAGTGATTCGAATTCTATTTGAAATTGATGGTATTCAAATGTACTACCCAAAATTCGATCCAAACTTCCATCTAAAGTTATTTTTCCATCTTCAAGCACTAAAATTCTATCATGAGCTTCCTCAACTTCCTGTAATGACTGGCTAACATAAACCACTGTCTTTTCTCTACGATAATTAAGAAGTAAATCCCAAGTATGGCGATATGACTCAGCATCCATAAATGCCGTCGGATCATCTAGTATAACAATATCAGGATCATGAATTAATGCACGAATAATCATACCCTTCTTTATATTACCTGGAGATATATCTTTAACCATTTTTTTCAAATGACTAGTAATATGAAGTTCTCTAGATAATTGAATCATTCTTGTATTCAACATTTCAGTATTTACACCATATAACATTCCTATAAAGCGAATGTTTTCCTCAAGAGTTAACCATGGATCCAAATCTAACTCATGTGGGACAAACCCTAAGGATAGCATTGATTCAGATCTCCTTTTTTTAGAATCAAGCCCATTAATAAAAACCTGACCATATTCCTGATATTCTACTCCAGATATAACTTTTAATAGCATTGATTTACCAGCCTCATTGTCGCCTATAATAGCAACTAGTGAGCCTTTTTCTATTCCAAAGGTTAAACTTGCTAAAATAGTCTTCCTATCAACAAGCTTACCTACTTTTTTTAATGTAATACTTGCTTCCATTAATGAGCCTCAAACCATGATTTCCCATGTCCGCAATCAACAATTATAGGCACACTTAAAGACAATGCATTTTCCATTTTATTTATCACAATAGATTTAAGCGAATCTAATTCATTTTTAGGAACTTCAAATACTAATTCATCGTGGACTTGTAGAATCATTTTAGATTTCATATTCTCTTTTGTTAATTTTTTTTGTATTGCAATCATAGCCAACTTTATCATTTCTGCATTTGTACCTTGAATTGGCATATTAATTGCCATTCGCTTAGCAGCCTCCCGATGCAAATGATTTTTACTTTCAATATCCCAGACAGGTCGCCTACGACCAAGTACAGTTTCAACAAATTGATGCTTTTTTGCTTGCTCAATTGTTTTTTCAATATAATCTTTTATACCAGAATATCTATTAAAATAAGTTTCAATAATTTGCTTCGCTTCTTTTTGAGGAATCCCTAATTCATTACTCATTCTAAATGGTCCTGCACCATAAAGCAACCCAAAGTTAACTATTTTCGCAGTACGTCTCATATCGGTGCTAATATCATCAATTGGAACATTGAAAACCAAAGATGCAGTTCTTGAGTGAACATCCTCACCTTTTACAAAAGCATCCACTAAAGCTTTATCTTGGCTAAGATGTGCCATTATTCGTAATTCAATTTGAGAATAATCAGCTGAAAAAATAATTTTATTAGAATCATTAGATCTAAATGCTTTACGAATTTTTCTTCCTTCTTCAGTCCTAATTGGAATATTCTGAAAATTTGGATTGCTTGAAGATAATCGACCAGTTGAGGCAATAGTTTGGTTAAAAGTAGAATGTATTCTTTTTGTATCAACATGTATTAATTCAGGAAGTGCATCTATATAAGTATTTTTTAATTTATTTAATTTTCGGTACTGCAAAACTAAATCAGGAATTTTATGATCATTTTTTAACTGCTCTAAAACATCTTCTGCCGTCGAACGCTTCTTTACCTCTCTCAAACCAATAACGTCGAATAGTATATTTGCTAACTGTTGAGTCGAATTAATATTGAATTCCACTCCTGCCTCCTTTTCAATACTATTCTTTAATTCATCAACTTTTGAACCAAGTTCAGACGACATATTTGAAAGCATTTTAGCATCAACAAAAATCCCATTATACTCCATTTCAATTAAAACTGGCAATAAAGGGATTTCAATTTCGATAAAAAAAGTATATAATTTTTTTTCTTTTAGTTCTTTAAGAAATATATGAGTTAGCTGTAAAGCAATATCTGCATCTTCTGAAGCATAAAAGGTTATCTTTTCTAATTCTACATCTGCCATAGAGATTTGTTGCCGACCTTTACCAATCAACTCATCTATTGGAACCATCGAATAATTCAATTTTTCCATACTCAAATTATCTAATTTTAAACTTCTAGAATCAGGCTTCAACAAATGTGCAGCTAACATTGTATCAAACTGTATACCATTAACATCTACACCATGTCTCTTAAGAATTAATGCATCAAATTTTATATTTTGACCTGTTTTAGGAATTTTTTCATTTTCCATGACTGGTTTTATAATGTCCAAGATTATATTTAAGGAATCATCAAACAAATCGGCTTTCTTCTCTTTGTAATGTATTGGTATATAAATACCGGAATCTTTATTAATAGAGAATGATAAACCAACAATATCACATTTCATTGGTTCAACAGAAGTAGTTTCCAAATCAAAAGAGAGCCAAACGCTTTCCTTAATTGAAGCAATAAAAGATTTTATTTCTTCTAATTCGATCAAAGCTTTGTAATTTTTTTCAGGTTTTTTAGCAGGAATTGGCATATCGCCAGAAAAAGATTTTATTTGATTCTGCAATGCTTGAAATTCTAATTCCTGAAATAAATTTTGAAGTTCAATATTGTCAAATCCATCTGTTACCATATCATCGAAATTTGTTTCAATATCCATATCTGTATCGATTGTAACTAACTCTTTACTTAGCAAAGCTTCTTCACGACAATTTTG
>CENY01042835.1_pt1 | contig 12263 bp, 9 predicted proteins | sample 356181 | NCBI WGS metagenome assembly CENY01 (sample SAMEA2619840, study PRJEB7988) | marine metagenome | isolation source: saline water (ENVO:00002010), including
TCGACGTTGAATCGCTCATTGGTTGCTGGCAGAAAAATTTCCGAAGGCTTGATGTCAATATTGCGTTTTCTAATTTCAGACAACTTCTGATTTATGTATTTTTGATTCTGGATTATGACTTTTTGTATTAAATTGTCATTAACCCCTTGGGGCACAACGATTTCAACCCCATATGGGGGCAGTGTTCTCATGCTGATTGAACGAGCCTTTTTGCTTTCCCTAAACCATACTTCGACAGTGAATTCCGGTTGTTTGCTGGAGCTCATATATAACCTGAAATAAATATTGACTGAGTAAAGATGTCTTTTGCAGGTTTGGAGCGGGAGACCGGATTCGAACCGGCGACCTTCTGCTTGGAAGGCAGATACTCTAGCCACTGAGTTACTCCCGCACGTTTGGCCTTCAATTCTAATATTTTTACCCATTGCGTGACAATAATTTGATAAACCAAAATAATCGTAAATTGTTTAACGACGACTTTAAGATAGAATGTACCCTTGTGAGAAAACTCTTGATTAAATACAGTTCGAATGAATAAACCCCTCGTACCTTTTATAGCGATTTCTTTGGGTGTATTTTGTATGGTGGTAGACCAGGGTGGGATTATGTTGGCTCTTCCTTCTATCTCACGTTTCTTTGTTTCAGACCTTTCCACCGCTCAATGGGTATTAATCGGGTATGTATTGTCGATTAGTGCTTCACTTCTGCCCATGAGTAGGATATCGGATTTGCTTGGGCATAAGAAAATTTATGTTTGGGGATTGACCTTAGTGGCCGTGACTACGGTTTTTGCAGGATTCAGTAATTCAATAGGGCTCCTAATAGTTCTTAGTCTGATCAGAGGTGTAGGAAGCGGCATGACACAAGGCACATCTATGGCTCTGGTTTTGTCTATCTTTTCTCCTTCGCAAGGAGGAAGGGCTTTAGGGCTTTACATTGCTGTTGTAGGTATTGGCAGCGGAGCTGGCCCTCTGATAGCGGGATTTATTCTAAATAGTTATAGTTGGCGATTTTTATATTTCTTTTTAGGGGCTTTGGGTATTGTGTCTGCTTCAGCAGCATATTCGTTAGTTAAATCAGATCATGTGTCCTCAATCAAATTCAAGGAATTTCGGTTTGATTGGGTAGGGGCGGTTCTTTTCACCATTGGAATAGCAGGTCTTTTGCAGGCCGCAACCTGGGGTTCCAGGATAGGATTTTTGAATCCTGTAACAATTAGTATTTCCGCTTTATCTGTTGCTGGATTTATTGCTTTCATTTTTCGTGAAATGTTAGTTGAAGAACCAATGATCAATTTGAGGTTATTTGGTAACAGGTTGTTTTCCTCTGGTGTAACTGCACATTTTCTTTTTTTTGTTGGAACTTCTAGTTCTTTTTTCTTTATGCCGTTTTTTCTGGAAATCGTGGCCGGTTATTCTCCTCAGCAAATCGGTTTCATCATGGGTGCCGGGGCAATATCAATGGCGGTCGCAGGGGTTTTTTGCGGATACTTGTCTGATCAATTGGGCCCCTATATTTTTTCTATAGCGGGGTTTGTTGCAGCTGCTATAGGCCTTTACATCTTGACAAATCTGACCGTGGAATCTTCATGGAAATTAGCGATATTGGGAATGATGTCTACAAGCATGGCTAATGGAATATTTTTCGGTCCCAATAATAAGCAGATCCTTGGATCCGTTGCCTCTAATTTTCATGGTGTAATTTCCGGATTTATGCATACAACAAGAAATAGTGGGAGTGCCATAGGTATTTCGATCGGTACTGCTATAGCCACATCGGTCATGGCGTACATGGGATATGAACCTACTTTGTCTGATTTGACCGCTGACACCGCGACATCTGTATTAGTTGCCTTTGTTAGAGGCATCAAATTTGTCTTTTTTGGAGGTGTCAGCGTTTTGATAATAGGAATGCTTGTGGTAATGCTGGGGGGACGCTACAAAATCAAAAATTTAGGTTAAATTACCCCAATCAGAACCTGTTTTCATTTCGATTTCGAGAGGGACCTCAAGACTTATGGCGGAAGGCATCAGTTCCCCAACTAGGGATTCCATTTCCTGAAGTTCTTTCTTAGGAACCTCAAATATCAGTTCATCGTGCACTTGAAGTATCATTTTGGACTTCATTTGCAACTTTGTAAGTTGCTGATCTATGTTTATCATGGCAACTTTTATGATATCCGCAGCGGTTCCTTGTATAGGCATATTTATGGCAGCTCTTTCAGCTTGACTTCTCAGATGGAAATTTCTGGAATTTATTTCAGGAAGATATCTTCTTCGGCCTAGTAATGTTTCTATATAGCCAATGGATTGGCATTGTGATTTGACACTATCCAGGTAGTTTAAAATTCCTGGATACTTGCTGAAGTATATATCTATGAATTCTTTTCCTTCTTTTTGTGTAAGGTCAGTTTGTCGTGCTATTCCATGTGGGCTCAAACCGTATATAACTCCAAAATTTAGGATCTTAGCAATTCTTCTCATATCTGGGGTAACTGATTCTAGTGGAATTCCATTTACTAAAGCGCTAGTCGCGCTGTGAACGTCTTCTCCTCGGTGAAAAGCATCTAATAATCCTGAATCTTGAGATAGATGAGCTAGTACCCTAAGCTCTATTTGTGAGTAGTCGGCGGCTAGCAGTAAATTCTCCTCAGGGTTTTCAACCACAAAAGCTTCACGAACTTTTCTGCCTAGTTCAGTTCTAACAGGAATATTTTGGACATTGGGATCATTACTCGATAGGCGTCCAGTTGTTGTTCCTGTCTGTCGGTATGACGTATGAACACGTCCAGTTAATTTGTTAATCATGGTCGGAAGTGCATCTATATAGGTAGATTTAATTTTGGCCAGTTCACGGTGCTCTAAAATTCTGTTTAACACTTCATATGATCTGGGGTCAGAGTCTTGAGAATCGCCTCTGTCTAGAATTACTTTCAGATCTTCCAAGGCTTGAGCGTCAGTTGAATATCCGCTCTTAGTTTTTCTTGTGGGAGGTAGGCTAAGCTCTGAAAAAAGTAATTCACTTAATTGCTTGGGAGAATTGAGATTGAATTCATGACCAATTAGTTCAAACATTTCAGTTTTAATTTCTTCCAGCTGTTGCCCAATCGTGATAGACATGTCTTTCAACAAATTTTCATTTAGTTTGAGGCCATTTCTTTGCATCCTAACCAGGATAGGAATTAAAGGTACTTCTACGTCATTGAATAATTTGGAAATATCTTTTTGTTCGAGTTCAAATTTCAACATTTCATGAAGACGTTCAGTAAAATCGGCGTCGGCCGCCGCGTATTCTGAAGCTACCTCTATGGGCACTTCTGCCATAGTTATTTGGGATTTTCCTGTGCCTATCAAATCCTTGATCGGTGTCATTTCTTCTCCGAAACACTCCAAGGCGAGTTCTTTCAATCCCCAATTTCTTCTTCCACATAGATGAGCTGCGACCATGGTGTCAAAAGACAGCCCTTCTACTTTAATTTCATTATTCATCAGCACCATCATGTCGAAATTAGCATTGTGAGCCCGTTTAGGCACTGAGTGGTTTTCAAAAATAGGTTTTAAGGCAGAAATGACGATATTCTTATCAATCTGGTCCCCTTCTTTATGTCCGATAGGTATGTACCAGCCTTTGTGCGATTCAGTAGCTATAGATATACCCACTAGTTCACAATTCATGGGATTTGTTGAGGTAGTTTCTGTGTCGAAGGAAAATCCATTTGGTATATCTATTTTTTTAGTCAGATCAGCTAGAGATTCTTCATTGTTTACCACTATGTATTCTGTGGCTGTTTTCTCTTCCAAAAAAGAGAGTTGAGTGTGATCCGCAACATCGTTATTGATGTCGGAATTATCTGCGGGAATTTTGGGTATTATCGAATGAAACTCTAACTCCCTAAATAAGTCGACCACTTTATTCCTGTCAAAGACTCCGAATGCACTTGTTGAAAGGTCCAGTGTTACTGGAGCATCTCTAACGATTTTGGTTAAAATCTGACTCCGTTCTGCTATATCTACATTCTCTGATAAATTTTTCTTGGCCCTAGGAGGAGTCACATTTCCTAAATTTTCATATATACCCTTTATAGAACCGTAATCGGTTAGAAGTTTTATGGCGGTTTTTATCCCTATACCTGGAATGCCAGGTATATTGTCGGATGAATCACCTTGGAGAGCCTTTATCTGGGATACGAATTCTGGTCCTAATCCTCCGTATCTTTCTTTCACAGCTTCTATGTCGTACATTGAAGACCTTTGAAAACTGGAACTCATAAAAACTCTTGTACGTTCAGATACCAGCTGTAGCGTATCTGAATCTCCAGTCAGTATGACCGTGTCTAGATTCATATCTTCTGCCTGCTTGGATAAAGTTCCAAGAAGGTCATCAGCTTCGTATCCTTCCATTTCATATATGGGGACTTCGAATGCTGACATAGCCTCTCTAACTCTGTCGAACTGAGGACGAAGTTCAGGAGGGGTTGGTGCGCGATGAGCTTTATATTCATCAAACATTTCATGTCGAAATGTGGGAGCAGAAAGATCAAAAGTTATAGCCACATGAGTAGGTTTCAGTTCTGATAAAGCCCGAATGAAGGCATTAACAAATCCATATACTCCCCTTACGTCCTCTCCAGTTGTACTTACTGTTAAAGGTTGTTGTATGGCATGAAAAGCTCTGTGGATTAGGGCGTGTCCATCAATAAGAATCAATAGTGACGCACTATCGTTTCGACTTACAATGTTTTTGTTCATATTAATGAACGATACCTCTAGAAACTAACAGGTCGATAGTTATAGTAATTCCATTTCTTCTAACCCCAACCTTTTCGTGGTCAAAGAAAACCATTCAATTACTTCCTTATGGAGAGGTATACCGGTTTTCTTCCTTGTGACCATCTCTTCACTTTCAGATAGACCTGGGTATAGAACCCTTTCATGGCCTGGTGCAGGCGGAGTATTTTTAAGAGTCGAAAGCATGTCATCCATATTTTTTTTATAAATATCTACATCGGTGAAGGCTTCCACATTATAGGCTGCGAAGTAGGTCCTAGAAGGGGTCCAGGACGGTGTGTCCCTCAGCATTCCTGGGTTATCCCCAGATAGCAATGAACCAAGGATTTCTACCATAAGTCCAAAACCGTAACCTTTATGGGAACCTTGTTCTCTTGAACCTCCCAAAGGAAGCTGATAATAATCGTCCCTATTAACTATTTTGGTTTCCTCCATAATCGGTGCCCCGTCGCTACTTGCAACCCATCCCGGTAAAAGTGTTGCATCTACTCTTGCTGCTAACCTTAACTTGTTACCAGCAACCGCAGAAGTTGCCGCGTCAAACAATATTGGGGCCTCTATATTAGAAGGAGCTGCTATCGAAATTGGATTTGTGCCTAGTCGCGGTTCTGCCCCGAAGGTGGGTAAAATGCCTGTTCCGGCCGCCACTGAACACATCCCGACCATATCCTCTTGAGCAGCCATCATTGAAAAATGCCCCACTGCGCCCATATGTCCACTATTGAACATTGTTACAATTCCTACGCCCACATTTCTAGCTTTGGAGATAGCTGTTTTCATAGCCGGTACACCTGCCATGATTCCAAGTGCTCTGTCTGCGTCAATTGTCGCTGTCCCTGGGGTTTCTTTAACCACTTTTATGTCCGGGGCTTTATTTAATTCTCCTTCTTCGAAGAGTTGTACATATATTCTGAGCATATTGGATACACCGTGGGTTTCAACACCTCTCAAGTCAGCCGTAACTAATACGTCAGTACCATTTTGAGAATCTTCCTTGCTTAGCCCCGTTTTTTCGAATATGTCCTGAACTGTTTTTCTTAGGGCAGTTTCAGAAACTTTTACCTCATCTTCTTTAGGTACTTTAAATCTATCTAACACTTCGGCCTCCTAGCATCTTTCTAAATGAGGGGTAAGTTCATAAATGATCAACGATATTTAAATTCCGGTTTATTGTCCGACTATATTACTGCAATTTGCGACGATTTTTTCTACTTGATCTGCTGTGGATGCTTCGGCGTATATCCTAATTAGAGGCTCTGTTCCTGAAAATCTGATCAAAGCCCATGCATCTTCTTCCAAATTTAATTTGAGTCCGTCCCTTTCGTCTGTGGATACTACCTTCAGATCTCCTATGTATTCAAAATTGGAACCGGTTATTCTGAGTAGTTTTTTTTCACGATCTTCTTCATTAAATTCAATGTCACGTCTATCATAATGATAAGTTCCCACTAGATTTTCCAATTCTTCGATTAGGTCCGAAGGATTTAGTTGTGTGAAGGCCATCAGTTCCAAAATCATTAAACCTGAAAGAATGCCATCCCTTTCAGGGATATGATCGGTAAATCCGTATCCACCACTTTCCTCTCCAGCAGCAATCGCATTCTCTTCCATCATGACCGGACCTAAGTATTTAAACCCTACTGGGGTGTCTATCACTTCAATCTCGTGTAGTGTACCTAATTTATTTATGGCATTTGTCATGGTTAAGGATTTTATAATTGGACCTTTCATCTTCAAGTTTTCCAAAAGATGTTTGCAGATCAAAGAGAATGCATGGAGGGTAGAAATATAATTACCGTCCTCATCTATTAATCCTAATCGATCAGCATCTCCGTCAGTAGCCAAGCCTACGTCGTAATTTGAGTTCACCATAAAATCTTTTAGAGGTCCTAGATTTTTTTCTATTGGCTCGGGTTGAATCATATTTGGAAAGTTCGGGTCATGATTAGATCTTATCTCCACTACCTTACTGGTTCCACCGTCCATTAGTTTTGTGAAGTATTTTGACCCTGCGCCGTGCATCGAATCTACTGCTATGTTTAGTCCAGCATTTCTAATTCGGCCAAGGTTAACCAATTCAGCTATATGGTTTAGGTATGTAGGTTCAGGGTCAATTTGTTCCAGTAGTCCTATCTTCCTTGCGTTATCAAGGGTCATTGTTGGAATTGTTTCTGGGTCAGAGATGTTGGCTATGTAGGTCTCGATTTCTGAAATTATTTCTGGAGAAGCACTTCCCCCATACGATGGTTTAAATTTGAAGCCGTTCCACTCTTTGGAGTTATGGCTGGCGGTAATTACTACTCCTGCTCCACATTCTCTTGATACCAAGTTGTAACTTAAAACCGGGGTAGGGCAAGGCTTATCACACAGGATAACCGGTATTTGATTGCCGACTGCAACTTCTGCAACAGTTTTGGCAAAAAAGTCGGAATTAAACCTTGTGTCATATCCGATAATTAATCCATTTTGTCCCATGTCTCTATTCGACATGAAATCACAGACAGCCTGAGCACATATTTTGACATTTTCTGCTGTGAAATCCTCTGACATCAGAGCTCGCCAGCCATCTGTGCCGAATTGTATAGTCAAAAAATGCTCCCTGGAATTACATATTTATGGACTTTTTAATTTCTTCCACCTTATTGGTTTGTTCCCAAGGTAAGTCGATGTCTGTTCTACCAAAATGTCCATAAGAAGCAGTTTGAAGATATATGGGTCTTCTTAGATCCAGATCTCTTATTATCGCTCCTGGTCTTAAGTCAAAATGGGTTTCTACTATTCTGTCAATTTCTTGGTTCGAAATCTTGTTCGTACCGAAAGTTTCAACCGACACTGATATAGGAGCAGATACTCCGATTGCGTAGGATACCTGCACTTCAGCTCGAGAGGCGACTCCAGCGGCCACTAAATTTTTAGCAACCCATCTCGCGGCATACGCAGCTGATCTGTCAACCTTCGTTGGATCTTTTCCGGAAAAAGCACCACCACCATGTCTTGCCATTCCACCGTACGTGTCAACGAGTATTTTTCGACCAGTTAAACCTGTATCTCCTACTGGGCCGCCTATTACGAATCTTCCAGAAGGATTCACAATAAAACGGGTGTCTATAAGTAAATCACTAGGGATAATATCCTTGGCTACCTTTTCAATAAGATCTTTTTCGATAATTTCGTTTGCAACGTCTGGGTCATGTTGATTACTGAGCAATACTGTATGAACACGTTTTGGTATTCCTTTAGAGTATTCAACTGTCACTTGGGATTTACCGTCTGGCCTGAGGTACTTCAGTTCCCCACTTTTCCGTACTTCAGAGAGTTTTTGGGTTAGTTGGTGAGAGAGTGCCATTGGAAGGGGCATGAGTTCTGGCGTTTCATCACATGCGTAACCAACCATCATTCCCTGGTCTCCAGCTCCTAGAGATTCAACTTCATCGTCTGACATTACGGAAGATCTGGTTTCCAAAGCATGGCTCACGCCGGCAGATATGTCAGATGATTGCTCGTCAATAGCAACCATCACACCACAGGATTGATAATCAAACCCATACGATGGGTCGGTATAACCTATATTTTTTATAGTGTTTCTAACTAGACCAGGAATGTCCACATAGCCTTCAGATATACTTATTTCACCCATTACTACCACTAGCCCTGTGGTACACGAGACCTCGCATGCTACTCTAGCCCTTGAGTCTAATTTCAGCATCGCGTCTAATACACCATCTGAAATTTGGTCACATATTTTGTCAGGATGTCCTTCAGTTACTGATTCTGAAGTGAATAGGTAGGATTCAGATTCCATAAAATTTAAAGTCATTATCAAGTCTCCAAGTTATAAAACGACGAATTTACTTTTTGATTACGTACCTATATTCCAGCTATTAAGGTACTTTTCCTGTTCGGCGGTCAGTTCATCAATCTCTATTCCCATGGCCACCAGTTTTAATCTTCCTACTTCGCTGTCGATTTCTCTCGGGACGACATAAACCTGATTTTCCAGGTTCTTATATTCTTTAGCTACAAATTCTGCCGACAATGACTGGTCTGCGAAACTCATATCCATAACAGCTGAGGGATGTCCTTCCGCTGCTGCCAGATTTATTAGCCGACCTTCTCCCAGTAGATTAATTCGACGTCCGTTTGTTAACAGGTACTGTTCAACAAATGGTTTTACTTCAGTTTTACTATCAGCTATTTCGTCGATTCCTTCGATATCTATTTCGACATTGAAATGACCACTATTTGCTAAAATCGCCCCGTCTTTCATATCAGCTACATGCTTCCCATCAATCGCTTTCATTCCCCCAGTTACTGTTATGAATATATCTCCGAGTTTGGCTGCATCCTCCATTTTCATAACCTGGTGACCATCCATTGCTGCTTCCAGAGCTCGGATGGAATCTACCTCACAGACTATGGTATTGGCCCCCATTCCTCTGGCTCTCATTGCTACACCCCGTCCGCACCATCCATACCCTATAATCACTACTGTTTTACCTGCCCAAAGAACGTTCGTGGCCCTAGTGATGCCATCTAGAGTGCTTTGACCTGTACCATATCTGTTGTCGAAAAAATGCTTAGTGTCAGCATCGTTAACGGCGATAACAGGATACTTAAGATTTCCTTCATCAGCTAAACTTTTTAATCTTATAACCCCTGTTGTAGTTTCTTCAGTTCCACCTAGGATGTTTTCCATCAAATCCGTTCGTTCACTGTGCAGAGTTGCCACTAAATCAGCACCGTCATCCATCGTTATGTGAGGTTTGGTGCTTAACACAGAGATTATATGGTCGTAGTAAGTGTCTGTGTCTTCACCTTTTATAGCAAAAGTAGGTATACCATATTCAGAAACTAGGGCTGCTGCTACATCGTCTTGTGTGCTGAGAGGGTTACTTGCACACAAAAATACGTCGGCTCCTCCATCACGTAAGGTGATAGCTAAATTGGCAGTCTCAGTAGTAACATGTAGGCACCCAGCTACTCTAAGTCCTTCTAAAGGTTTTTCTTTGGCGAAACGTTCTTTTATTTGTCTTAGAACTGGCATTTCACGTTCAGCCCAATTTATACGCCTCACTCCTTCAGATGCCAGAGAAATATCTTTTACATCTCCTGGAAAGTTTTTAGTTCCCAATCTTTTTCTCCTGTTACTTGGTTAATTAAATAATTCTTCTTTGTTTTGTAACGGTTCAAAATAAGTCATTCCTGCAATTCCTCGAAACCGATCTTCAATTTCTGGGTTAGTGAGTTTCCCTACTCGTTCTGTACTAAACCCTTCAACTGCAAAAGATCCCATGACAGAAGCCACAACAGTGGCTCGTCTTAATGATCCAGGAGAAAAATCATTTGTACTAGATAAGTAACCCATAAAGCCTCCAGCAAATGAATCACCCGCCCCTGTAGGATCCACAACGTTTTCTACGGGGAATGCGGGTACGTAAAATATGTCCCCTTCATTGAACATTACTACCCCGTATTCACCTCTTTTTACTAGGACAATCCGTGGTCCCATATCTCGAACAGCTTGAGCTGCGGCAAATATTGTCGATTTCGAGGTAAACGATTTTATTTCCTTTTCGTCCATAAATAGGACGTCTACATTCTCAACTATGTTCTCTAGATTACCCCTGTGGTCATTAATCCAATAATCCATGGTGTCGAGGGCGACAATCTTTGGTCTTGGGTTCATTTGATTTAGTACTTGGTCCTGTAATACAGGGTCTATATTTGCTAAAAATAACAAAGGATGTGCAATGTTGTTTTCTTCCAAAGATGGTGCGAAATTCGCAAAAACATTTAATTGAGTATCGATTGTTTCACGCGAGTTCAAATTCTGGGTATCGTAAATTCCTTCCCAGCGGAAGGTTTTTCCTTTTGCAGTTTCGAGCCCGCTTATATCTACACACCTAGTGGTCAAAGTTTTTTTATTTGCTTCTGAAAAATCTTCTCCAACTACAGCCACTAAATTGACTTTTGTAAAATAGCTAGCCGCAGAGCTGAAATAAAGGGCAGAGCCCCCAAGGGCGTCTTTCCTAGATCCTGTTGCAGTCTTGACGGAATCAAAGGCTACTGATCCCACAACTAATAAAGACATATACTATAAGTCGGTTCCTTGACTAGTTGGATATCCACGTTCAATCCATGTCGGGGTCCCCTCTTCTATGTTGTAGAGTTTGGATGAGTCATATCCCATAGCCGCTGCCATTTCACAGGCTAGTCCACTTCTTACACCTGCAGCACATATGAACATTAGATCTTTATCCCTAGGTAGTTCGTCTATTCGTGCGAGGACGTCATCGACGGTTATAAATAGAGCTCCTTCTACATGTCCTTCAACATACTCGTCAGTCCGTCGGACATCTACAAAAACCACATCTTGATTACCGTGTAGTTCAGCGGCCTCGTCCACCGAAATTCTTACGTAAGGTTCACCTTCAATTTGTTTAGGCATTACACACTCCTCCAATTTCAGCCTGGTATATATTTTTTTAATAATAAGCTTAACTTTTCTGCTGTTTTTTGATTGTTAAGGATTCTCTGTGTAACTAATGATTCCCGTAAAGAATCATTACAGTCACAGTCATCATGCAACAAATGAATGCTTTCAGATATTCTATTGATAAGTTTCTTTGATGTTTCCACATTTTGCTTTAAATTATTGATAACCATATTGGCATTAACATCTTCTTGATCATCTTTCCAGCAGTCATAGTCAGTGACAAGAGCTATTGTTGCGTAACACATTTCAGCCTCTCGAGCTAATTTTGCCTCAGGTATAGCAGTCATTCCAATAATATCGCATCCCCACATCCGGTATAAATTAGATTCTGCCTTTGTGGAAAATTGAGGGCCTTCAATGGCGACATAGGTTCCAGAGGCATGGCCATCTATTGCCAAATCTTCAAAAAAGGATGCGATCATTTTCGATAGATTATTGCAAAATGGATTTGCGAAACTTATATGAGCGACGAGACCATCGCCAAAAAAGGTGTTTTCTCGAGTTTTAGTTCGATCGATCAGCTGATCCGGCAGGACTACATCAAGTGGTTTTATTTCCTCACTGAGGCTTCCCACTGCTGACACCGACACAACCTTTTTCACACCCAAGGTTTTTAGTGCATATATATTAGCCCGGTAAGGTACCTCAGATGGCAGTAGAGAATGTTCGGTTCCATGCCTCGGGATAAAGGCCATTTTGATGTTTCCAAGAGAACCTATAGTAATTTCTGAACTAGGTTTCCCAAATGGTGTTTCAATGTCGATAGTTTCGACATTTTTTAGGCCTTCTAATTCATAAACCCCGGATCCTCCTATGAAGCCGGTTTCTATCAGGTTGTTATTTCGAGTTCCGATATTTTTCACCAAAAAAAAACTTCCCAAAGAGAGAAGTTACTGAAATATACATTGGTTATTCTCTCATCTTCCGGGCAACTTAATGTCCCGCTGGAATTGGCACCGTATTTTTATTTATAAAAGTCG
>CENY01061908.1_pt1 | contig 12254 bp, 7 predicted proteins | sample 356181 | NCBI WGS metagenome assembly CENY01 (sample SAMEA2619840, study PRJEB7988) | marine metagenome | isolation source: saline water (ENVO:00002010), including
TTGTCACCGAGTCTAGACACGACGATCTTCCGTTCCTCATCCGCGATGCCCATCGAAGGTGCATGGTTCCGCCCTTCAATGGGAATGGTCACTGAATATCCTTTGACGGGATAAATCGGCAACTTTATCCCGAGCGGCCGTGCCAATCGTGGGCTCTCGCTGCCCAAGGCGATCACGACGGCATCCGCAGCCAAATGCCCTTGGTCTGTCGTCACGCCGATTGCTTTGCCTCCGACGGTGTCGATTGTCTGTACGTGGGTGTCGTAAAGCAGCGTGACTCCCCGTCGCGAACAGTGATCTGCGAGTTCGCAGGTAAAGATGTGAGCGTCTCCGCATTCATCCAGTGGCGAAAAGACACCACCCCTGATGGGGACGTCGGAGTTGCGTAATGCCGGCTCACGGCTGAAGCAGGAGTTCACGTCCAGGACTTCCTTGTTGACACCCTCGTCGCGTAACGCCTCTGCGTGTTCGGCGGCGGCCTCGAACGCTTCCTGGCTCCGAAATACCGAAAGAATACCACGCGCTGTGTGATGAAACTGGATGCCCGAACTCTCTCGAACTCGCGTCAACATTTCCTGGCTGTAGGTTGATAGACGTTGCAGCCGGACCGCGTTCTCATGGAACCGGGACGAGTTGCAGTTTCGCAGAAACGCGATCCCCCAACGCCACATGTCAGGATCTGGCTGCGGTACCATTCGAAACGGCGCATCGCGGCGTCCGATCCAGCGAATCAATTGTCCGGGAAGTTCAGGTCGTGACCACGGCGCGGCATGACTGACTGAGATTTGCCCGCCGTTGGCAAAACTCGTCTCGAGGCCCGGACCTTCTCGCCTCTCGACGACGGTCACTTCGTGATCAGCCTGGGTCAAAAAGTAGGCGGTGGAGATTCCGACGACACCACCACCAAGCACAATGATCTTCAATAATCTTTCCTTTTAGAATTGCCGGATTTCGGAAGGTTCAACCTTTCCAATCTGGCCTATGCCCCTTCGCAACTTCTGACGATACGGTTGCCGCTGCTTCCATCTCTAGAGAATTTGCTCTAGGCAGCAAAGCACAGCCTTGCCACAAACGCATTAGAGTGTTTGGTGGCCTGATATTACCGGGAGAAGCAATTTGTCGGATGACATTCTATACATGTCGGCATGCGAGTTGGTCGGCCACTATAGGGACCAGACTCTCTCACCCGTCGATGTCACGCGTGCGACGCTAGAGCGAATTTCCGCCATAGACGGCAAAACCAATGCCTTCATAGTGGTTGACGAAGAGTCCGCGCTCAATGATGCGCGACAGTCTGAAGAAAGATGGCGAACCGGCGAGCCTCTGGGACCGGTCGACGGTGTCCCGACGTCGATCAAGGATCTCGTCCTTGCCAAGGGTTGGCCAACGTTATTCGGATCCAGAACGACTGACCCCGACCAACCTTGGGAATTGGATGCGCCCTGTGTCGCGCGACTGCGCGAAAACGGCGCCGTGATCTTTGGCAAGACGACCACGCCTGAATTCGGATGGAAAGGTGTGACCGACAGCGGCGTATCCGGCATTACGCGAAATCCATGGAATCTGGACATGACGCCTGGCGGCTCCAGTGGTGGCGCGGGTGCGGCGGTTGCCGCGGGGATGTGCCATCTGGCGATCGGCACAGATGGCGGCGGATCGATCCGAATTCCATCAGGGTTCTCCGGAATCTTTGGATTGAAGCCGAGCTTCGGGCGGGTGCCGGCTTGGCCGATGGGACGATTTGGCACGCTGGGCCATGTTGGGCCCATGACACGAACGGTCGAAGATGCAGCCCTCATGTTGACAGTGATCTCCCAACCCGACCATCGGGACTGGACGGCACTTCCGTACGAGCCGCGAGAGTATCGAGATGGCCTTGATCAGGGGCTGGAAGGGCTCCGTGTCGCTTACTCGCCGGATCTTGGATACGCGAATGTCGATGCTGAGATTGCGGAAATCTTTGCATCTGCGGTCGATAACTTTAAAAGTCTGGGTGCCCAGGTAGAGACAGCACATCCCGGATTCGATGACCCACGCGCGGCGTTCAGGACCCTCTGGTGGGCTGGCGCCGCCAACGGATTGTCAAATCTGACCGAAGATCAGATGAACCTGGTCGAGCCAGACTTCGCCGAAATCGTCGAGGAGGGGAGGAGAATTCCGCTGTTGGACTACATTGCGGCGGATCATCAGCGCGCTGTACTCGGCGAACTCATGATGGAATTCCACAGAGAGTACGATCTACTTCTGACGCCGAGCCTGGCGGTTGCGGCCTTCGCTGCCGGCACAATGTCGCCGCGGGAAAGCGACGATCCCAAATGGATCACCTGGTCACCCTTCACCTATCCCTTCAATATGACGAAGCAACCAGCGGCCAGCGTTCCGTGTGGCTTCACCTCTGAAGGTCTGCCGGTCGGATTGCAGATCGTTGGCCCGCCGTTCGCCGATCATCTTGTCCTGCGCGCGTCGTATGCGTACCAAAGGGCGTATTCGTTTGCGGACAGACGACCGTCACTTTGAGGGCAGGTGCCATGATAGAGTCGGAGACTATGCCTCGAGGAGACTGGAATTGAGCGTTCAACCCAATCTGTCTGTTGCTGACTTGGGCGAGGCCAGTCATATCGAAGTGGTCGATCGACTCGTGAGTATCGATTCGGAATTGCTTGTCGACGTTGGCAGCGGGGACGGCGCCTTTGCCCAGGCACTTGCCGAGCGTGGGGCGAGCGTACTGGCCATAGAACCGGATGACACCAGGACACTGCCGGAATTGCCGGAAGGGCTTCGGGATCGGGTCACTTTCAAATGCGCGGGCGGCGAGGCGATCCCGTTAGAGGACGGCATGGCGGGCGGTGTCTTCTTCAATCGGTCACTCCATCACGTTCCGGAAGACCTCATGGATCAGGCACTGTTGGAGGCGCGGCGGGTGCTCAAAGCTGACCAAGGATTCTTGTACGTGGTTGAGCCGGACATGGCGGGAACCTGGTCGCAATTGATGAAACCGTTTCACGACGAAACCATCGTCCGGCGGCTGGCAATCGATGCCCTCGACCGCACGGCGTCCAAGTTATTCTCGGAAGGGTGTGAATATTGGTACAGAATGTGGGTGAGATTTGACGATTTCGAGGCCTTTGCGACGCGCCCGCTGATGAAGCGGCTCAATGTCGGTCCCAATGAACTCGAGACGTCCACGGTTAAGTCGCTATTCGAAGCCGGGAAGACATCAATCGGGTACGCGTTCTCGCAGATTTTGCGACTGCGTCTTTACCGAGGTTCGACCTGATTACGGAACACCTGATCGAGGTTTGGTAGCGACAGTGAAACCGGCGATGTGACAGGACGCATTCTCTTGCCAAAAAGCTTGTCCTCTGCGCTGCTCACGGTTGACGAGATGTATGCCGCTGACGCGGCGGCGATGGGCGCCGGAGTCTCAGGGATTACCTTGATGGAAGCGGCCGGTGCCGCTGTCGCGCGGGCGATCATTCGGCGCTGGGCGCCGCGACCGACAATCGTGCTCTGCGGCCCGGGGAACAACGGCGGGGACGGTTTTGTGATTGCGCGGCGCCTTCAAGAGGTCGGGGCCTGGGACGTACAATTGGCGCTGGTGGGCTCGGCAGATCACCTGAAAGGTGATGCGCGATACATGGCAGAAGCCTGGAACGGCCCTGTCATGCCATTGACACCGGCTGGCGTTGAAGGCCGTGGTCTCATTGTCGATGCGCTCTTCGGTGCCGGTCTTTCCCGCGACATCGAGGGAGTGGTTCATGACACGATTGAGGCGGCAAATCGGGCCCGGGCGGTCCGCGTTGCCGTAGACATCCCGAGCGGGATCCATGGCGATACCGGCCAGGCGCTGGGTACGCATTTCCGAGCCGATTTATCTGTGACGTTTTTTCGCAAGAAGCCGGGCCATTTGCTTTTCCCGGGACGCTCCGCCTGTGGTGAGGTCAACGTTGCCGATATCGGAATCCCCGAGAGCACCCTCATGGAGATTGCGCCACAGATTGCCGAAAACACCCCGGCATTGTGGCGACATTCGTTTCCTGTTCCGACCGCGATCGACCACAAATATCGCCGGGGTCATGCGCTTGTTGTCAGTGGAGCGGTGGGTAGCACCGGTGCGGCACGCCTTGCCGCGCGCGCAGCCCTCCGCATTGGTTGCGGTCTTGTCACCGTCGCCAGCCCGCCTGATGCGCTGCCGGTAAATGCCGCTCAACTGACCACTGTGATGACGGAGAGTTTCGAGGACCAAGAAGGGTTTGAAAGGATTCTCGCCGCACGTCGTAGAAATGCGGTTCTTCTCGGTCCCGGAAATGGCGTCACGGACGCTACACGCGCGAGAGTATTGACGGCATTGCGAGATGATGCGGCCTGCGTTCTCGATGCGGATGCCCTGACCGTGTTCGAGGGCCGTGGGGCAGAACTCTTCGGTTCGATCAACGGTTGGTGCATAATGACGCCCCATGACGGCGAGTTCACAAGATTGTTTGGCGAGTCGCCCGCGGAGCAGGGGAAGGTGTCTACCGCGAAAGATGCCGCTCGTGAATGTGGTGCGGTGGTGCTGCTGAAAGGTGCCGATACCGTGATTGCAGCTCCTGATGGACGAGTCTCAATCAACAGCAACGCCCCGCCGGATCTTGCCAGCGCAGGGACCGGCGATGTCTTGTCGGGTCTTGTCGTTGGTCTGCTGGCCCAGGGCATGGAGCCATTTGATGCGGCCTGCGCCGCATGCTGGGTCCATGGCGCTTCAGGCGCATTGGTGGGGCCAGGCTTAATTGCGGAAGATCTGCCCGAGGCCATTCCACCAATTCTTCGACAACTCAGGCGTTAGACGTCGAATTCAATCCGATTTCGACAGATTAAATCAGATTAATCGGTCTCTTCCTGAATACGATCCGCTCGAGCAGCGGTTCGAAGGCGCACGAATCCATCCTGACATCGAGGTTTCCGTCTCTTGTTGGGCTCGATTCTACTAGCGGAAATTTTTGAAACGGCCGGAGTTCTTAGAAAATCGGCCACTTTTTGAGATGTCTAAAATTTTATAAATCATTTAGTTAAATAAAACTAATTTGTATTTATTATTTCATTATTTAACAAAACAATATTAAAGAGATTATTTATTAACAATTAATTCCTAATAACTATATATTCGAGTAACGACGAGACACTTAATGTTTGCGAGGGGGTAATCATGTTTTGGCGCCGGGTTCTATCGGTTGCCGACGTAAGGATTGGCGGCCTCTAAGAGTACGAGTTTGCGGGCAACGTGGTTGAGATGGCTCGCGTCATCTCGGTCGAAGACGACGACATGGGTATCCCGCATGTTCGCTTCCGCAGCGTTTGCTACCGCGGAAACGAGGTTGCCGATCGGGGTCCCAGGTTGCTTGGGCTGGAGTCCTTTCTCAATCAGTATTAGCTAGTTGGTGATCGCGCTGGCACTTTAAGCCGACGCGACAGTGCGAGCACCAGCTCCTCGGGCGGGACCGGTACTTCCCAGGCCGGTCCTGTCCGGGAACCCCGGAGGTGCAGATAAAGTGAGTTCATCTGTGCCCCCGAGTGGTTTTTTGACTACATCACCATACGTCTCTGAGCTCTATGAATTTGGAGAACCGGACCGCTCGACAAAAACGGGTTGCGATCTGCTCTAGCGCCAAATCTTCTTGTGCTATAGAAGGTGCCCCATCTCTGGGACCCGAATGAGACCAGCCTGCTGGGCATTCGTGCGGCTGTGGTGGAACTGGTAGACACGCATGCCTTAGGAGCATGTGCCTTACGGCGTGGGGGTTCGAGTCCCTCCAGCCGCACCAGAGCGTGTTTGGGTCGGAGACATGTTCGATAAGCGTGATCGTGAAAGCGGTCACAACAATCGGGGACAAGGAAATTGATTGAAGTAACGGAAACAAGTGCCGAGGGTCTCAAGCACGAATTCAAGGTTGTCGTCGCCGGCAGTGCAATTGAAGAGCGGGTCGACGCGAAGTTAGGCGAGTTGGCCAGCACCATCTCCCTCCCGGGATTTCGGCCGGGAAAGGTTCCGATGTCGCTGCTTAAGAAAAGGTACGGCAGCGCTGTTATGGGCGAAGTCATTGAGGAGACCGTCAATGAAGGCGCGCAACAGGCTCTGACAGAAAAGGGATTGCGCCCCGCCCTACAGCCGAAAATCGAGATCACCAATTTTGAGGAAGGTGGAGAGCTCGAATACACGCTGTCGGTAGAGGTCCTTCCAGAAATCGATCCCGATGACTTCTCTGCAATCGAAGTCGAGCAGTTGAAAGCCCAACCCACTGACGAAGACGTCCAGACCCATCTGGACAGGCTGGCTGAGGCGCAGACGACGTTTGAAACCGAAGAGGATCGAAAGGCCGAATCGGGGGACGCCGTGGTTATCGATTTCGTCGGCCGGCGGGATGGCACGGAATTCGATGGCGGCAGCGCAAAGGATTTCCAACTGGTGTTGGGTTCGGGGTCCTTTATTCCTGGGTTTGAGGATCAATTGATCGGCGCATCGGCAGGCCAGAATTTAGACATCAACGTGACATTTCCAGAGTCTTATGGTGCCGAGGAACTGGCGGGTCAGGACGCAGTTTTCGAAGTTGACGTCAAGGAGGTCAAGCGTCCCGAGAAAGCAGCGATCGACGATGAGTTTGCGAGCAAGATGGGCCTGGAATCTCTTGAGGAACTGAAAAAGACTCTGAACGATCAGATCAAAACGGACTACGACCGGGTTTCGCGGAATCGGGTTAAGCGTAAGCTTCTGGACGAACTCGCGGACAGGTACGATTTTGAAGTTCCGACGGGCCTCATCGATGCCGAATTTGACGCCATTTGGCAGCAATTCGGAGCGCAGATTTCCGATTCCGAGGAGGGGGCGGATAAGCTGGAGAAGTCTGAAGACGAACTGAAGGCCGACTACAAGGAAATTGCGGAGCGCCGTGTTCGACTCGGACTACTTCTTTCGGAGGTTGGAAACCGAAACAACATCGAGGTCCATCAGGAAGAGCTGAACCGCGCGATGGCGGAGCATGCGCGAAGATACCCGGGCCGAGAACGAGAGATCATCCAGCACCTCCAGGATGACCCCCAGGCGATGAGCCAGCTCCAGGCTCCCATCTTCGAGGACAAGGTCGTAGATTTCATTTTGGAGATGGTCAATGTGACTGAGCGTGAGGTCACACCTGATGAACTGCTCAATGAGCCAGAGGATGACGAGTCGGAAGGCAATTCGGAGCCGAAAGCCAAGTCCAAGGCCAAGAGCGGATCGAAATCCAAGGCCAAGAGCTCCAATAAGTCCTCCAGCGCCAAAAAGGAGGAGTCCACAGCATCAGATGATGAAGGGCAGGCTTCCGAGTAGTTTACCGCGCGAACAGTCGGCTTCGTCCGGTCTGTTCCGTTCGCCATTGATTGCTACGGTCCGGCGGACCAATTCAGAGAAACGATCACACCAATCACGGGTTCACGATGACGGAATATAGAATGCAAAGCCTGATACCAATGGTGGTTGAACAGACCAATCGGGGGGAGCGGGCGTATGACATATACTCTCGGCTCCTCAAGGAACGGATCGTTTTTCTGGCTGGCCCTGTGGACGATCACGTTGCAAGCGTGATTACCGCGCAGCTGTTGTTCCTCGAAGCCGACAATCCCGAAAAGGACATCGCCTTCTATATTAATTCCCCTGGTGGAATCGTATCGTCGGGCCTCGCGATATACGACACCATGCAATATATCCGGCCGGACGTATCCACACTTTGTTTCGGTCAGGCGGCCTCGATGGGCTCATTGCTTCTGGCGGCTGGAGCCAGCGGCAAACGCTACGCTCTACCGAATGCGCGGGTCATGATCCATCAACCTCATGGAGGAACGCAGGGCCAGGCAGCGGACATCGAGATCCATGCCCGCGAGATTCTGGCGTTGCGAGACCGGCTGAATTCCATCTATGCCGAACACACAGGTCAGACACTCGACGTTATCGAACAGAATATGGACCGGGATAAATTCCTGACACCGGAAGAGGCGCAGAGCTTCGGACTGATCGATGAAATCGTGGTCCATCGTCCGGCTGCGCTCGATCTCGCCGGAGGCGGGACCAGCGACGAGGACAACGAGAGCTAGGTTCTGACTCTTTGCGTTAACGAATTCTTGATTGCCATTGATATAGGGTTGCAGCAGGTATCGGTGTGTACTGCCTCGCGCAACGATTTTGCTTCTTCACAGGGATATTCAACTAGATATAAGGGTATGCCCGTTGATTTGCGCAAGATTTGCGTTGTGGATGGCGGATGGAAGTCGTTAACATGAGGCACTGAGCGCACAGCCTGCGCACTGGTTTGGTTCGGCCACGTAAGCCACGGAGTTCCCATGTCAAAGTCTGGCAGCGGCGATTCAAAGAACACGCTCTACTGCTCGTTCTGCGGAAAAAGCCAGCATGAAGTTCGCAAGCTGATTGCGGGCCCGACGGTATTCATCTGTGATGAATGCGTTGAGCTCTGCATGGACATCATTCGCGAGGAACACAAGAGCTCGCTCGTGAAGTCCAAGGATGGCGTTCCCACACCCCACGACATCTGCAACGTCCTGGCGGACTATGTGATCGGACAGGATCATGCGAAGCGGGTTCTTTCTGTTGCGGTGCATAATCATTACAAGCGGCTCAACCACGGCAGCAAATCCAATGATGTTGAACTCGCAAAATCGAACATCCTGCTGATTGGGCCGACGGGTTGCGGGAAGACGCTGCTGGCGCAAACACTGGCGCGAATCCTCGACGTGCCGTTTACGATGGCCGACGCCACGACCCTCACCGAGGCCGGGTATGTCGGCGAAGACGTCGAGAACATCATTCTCAAACTCCTCCAGGCGGCCGACTACAATGTCGAGCGCGCACAGCGTGGTATCGTCTACATCGACGAGGTGGATAAGATCAGCCGCAAGTCTGACAATCCCTCGATCACCCGTGATGTATCCGGTGAGGGCGTTCAGCAAGCCCTCTTGAAGATAATGGAGGGAACGATCGCCTCGGTCCCGCCACAGGGTGGCCGCAAACACCCGCAACAGGAATTCCTGCAGGTCGACACCACAAATATCCTGTTTGTCTGCGGCGGAGCCTTTTCTGGGCTGGAGAAACTCATCTCCGCGCGCGGTCAATCGACATCGATTGGATTCGGTGCCGACGTCCGATCTGCGGGCGAACAGCAAATGGGTGAAATACTCAAACAGGTTGAGCCTGAAGACTTGCTCAAGTTTGGCCTCATACCGGAATTCGTCGGTCGACTTCCGGTAATCGCTACGCTCGAGGATCTGGATGAGGACGCGCTTGTCGATATTCTCACAAAGCCGAAAAACGCTTTGGTCAAGCAGTACCAGCGTCTCTTTGAAATGGAGAATGTCAATCTGACGTTCTCGGATGATGCACTCCGCGCGATCTCGCGCAAAGCGATCAAGCGCAAGACTGGTGCGCGTGGTTTGCGCTCGATCATGGAAGGCAACCTTCTTGACACGATGTTCGACCTGCCGAGTTTTGAAAGCGTCGAGGAAGTCGTCATCAATTCCGAAGTTATCGAGGGCCGCGCTCAGCCGTTGCTCATCTATTCCGACCGTCACGAAGACATGGAGACAAGTGCTTGAGCGAACCGCTTGAATAGCGGTCGGGTACGATCCATGTATGGTCTCGACGGTGTTTGGGCCGTGCTTGGCGTGCGAGGCGGTGAGACCGCACCGCACGAAATGCGAAGGGAACAAGAGTAAAAATGATTGAAGCGACCGCGACCCAGGTTTTCCCAGTATTGCCGCTGCGCGATATCGTCGTTTTCCCCCACATGATCGTTCCGCTGTTCGTTGGCCGGGACAAGTCAGTGCGGGCGCTGGAAGATGTCATGAAGGCGGATAAGCAAATACTGCTTTTGGCTCAAAAGAATGCGAGCCAGGATGATCCGGCGCCAGGAGACATCCACGAAGTAGGGACGATCGGTTCAGTTCTGCAGCTTTTGAAGCTTCCTGATGGCACGGTCAAGGTTCTCGTGGAGGGTGGGCGAAGAGCTCGAGTGCAGGGTTTCACGGAGAACGCCGATTTTTTCGAGGCCAACGCGGAAATTCTGGATGAGATCAACAATGACCCTCAAGAACTTGAGGCGTTGTCCCGTTCCGTCGTCGCTGAATTTGAGCAGTATGTGAAGCTCAACAAGAAAATCCCGCCCGAGGTTCTCGTTTCGCTCAACCAGATCGACGACCCGGGAAAACTCGCGGACACGGTCGCATCTCATCTTCAGTTGAAAATCGCGGACAAGCAGGAATTGCTCGAGATTCAGAGCACGAGCGAACGGCTCGAGCGGGTTTACTCGCTCATGGAAGGCGAAATTGGCGTCATGCAGGTCGAAAAGAAGATCCGCAGCCGCGTCAAGCGCCAAATGGAGAAGACCCAGCGCGAGTACTATTTGAACGAGCAGCTGAAGGCCATCCAAAAGGAACTTGGCGAAGGCGACGACGGTCGGGATGAACTCACCGAGCTTGAAGAGAAGATTGCGAAGACCAAGCTGACCAAGGAAGCCAGAGAGAAAGCCACCGCGGAACTGAAAAAGTTGCGCAACATGAGCCCGATGTCAGCCGAAGCGACGGTCGTTCGCAACTATCTTGATTGGTTGCTGAATATTCCGTGGCGGAAGAAGAGCAAGATCAAGAAGGACATTAATTTCGCTGAGTCGGTTCTCAGCCAGGACCACTACGGTCTCGAAAAGGTGAAGGAACGTATTCTCGAGTATCTCGCGGTGCAGCAGCGCGCGAAGAAACTCAAAGGTCCCATCCTTTGCCTGGTCGGACCTCCGGGAGTCGGTAAAACGTCCCTGGGCCAGTCGATCGCACGGGCGACCGGGAGAAAATTCGTCCGCATGTCATTGGGTGGCGTGCGAGACGAAGCCGAGATTCGGGGACATCGGCGGACATACATCGGTTCGCTGCCTGGCAAAATCATTCAATCCATGAAGAAGGCCAAGGCGTCGAACCCACTCATCATGCTCGACGAGGTCGACAAGCTTGGTGCTGACTTCAGGGGCGATCCGTCGTCGGCGCTCCTGGAAGTCCTGGACCCAGAGCAGAACCATGCCTTCAACGATCACTATCTCGAGGTCGACTACGATCTTTCCGATGTGATGTTCATCACGACGGCAAACACGTTGAGGATCATTCCCGCTCTCTTGGATCGTATGGAAGTCATTCGGCTCTCGGGTTACACCGAAGACGAAAAAGTGGAAATTGCCAAACAGCACCTCATACCCAAACAGATGGAAGCCCATGGTCTGGACGAAGGCGAGTGGGCGATGTCGGAAGAGGCGCTACGCTCGCTCATACGCCACTACACGCGTGAGGCCGGCGTTCGAAATCTCGAACGGGAACTTGCGGGGTTATCACGTAAGGCGACTCGGGACATTCTTCAGCACGGTCGCGAACGTGTTCGAGTGACCAAGAAGAGCCTCGAAAAATATGCCGGCGTGCCACGCTATCGGTCGAGCGAAATCGAGGAAGACGATCTGGTCGGCGTATGCACAGGTCTCGCCTGGACCGAGGTAGGCGGGGAATTGCTCTCGGTCGAGGCAATCACGCTGCCAGGCAAGGGTCGGATCAACATCACCGGCAAGCTCGGTGACGTTATGCAGGAGTCCGTGCAGGCGGCAGCAAGCTATGTTCGATCAAGGTCGATCGCGTTTGGGGTAAAACCAACAACGTTCGAAAAGCGTGACATCCACGTTCACGTGCCGGAAGGTGCGACACCCAAGGATGGGCCATCGGCTGGTACCGCCATGATTTCCGCAATCGTCTCGGTGTTGACCCAGATCCCGGTCCGGCGGGATGTCGCCATGACGGGCGAAATCACGCTGCGCGGTCGTGTGCTTCCGATCGGTGGACTGAAGGAGAAATTGCTGGCCGCATTGAGAGCTGGTGTGGCGACAGTGCTCATTCCGAAGGAGAATGAGAAGGACCTCGCGGAAATTCCTGACAACGTGAAGCGCGGGCTAGAGATCGTTCCCGTGGACACCGTTGACGATGTCCTCAAGCTTGCGTTGACCAAACCGTTGGTTCCCATCGAGTGGGACGAGGAAGCGGAGATGTCCAAGGTGGCCGCCAAGGAGTCTGACGCGGCAGACCTCGACGGCGTTGTCACGCACTAAGCGCACTCAAAGAGCTGGATGATGCGTTGAGGGATCGTGATTTTGGTCCCTCGGGCATCGGAAATCTGATCTTCATTGTCAGTATGTTGAGGCTTGCGGCGACCC
>CENY01171102.1_pt1 | contig 12249 bp, 8 predicted proteins | sample 356181 | NCBI WGS metagenome assembly CENY01 (sample SAMEA2619840, study PRJEB7988) | marine metagenome | isolation source: saline water (ENVO:00002010), including
AAAAGTTATGTATACAAAGATGGGAGAAAATTCCAAAATGATTTGTCATGTAGTCCGTATGGGACTTATGAAATTCTAGTGGCATATGAAAGTCCTGGGTCTTCGGAACCGGATAATTTTACATATGAAGAGGTGATCAAAGAATCAATTTACTATTGGAATAATATTGAAAGTCCACTCCCATATCCATTTTTGTTAAAATATACTGAGAAAAGATCAGATGCACAGATGTTGATTTCATTTAGAGTACCCGATGGGTGCGGTAAAAAGATAGGTCCTGAGATAGTAGGGTGTGCACCAGTTATACATGCATGTTCACCGCCGCCTATTTTTCCAGTGGACCCGGTAATATCAGATAGATTTGAGAAGGACTACACTATTGAGGTTACGAAACATGAGATAGGACATTCGATAGGGTTAAAACATTCTGATGATCCTGAGTTTGGAAATCAATTTGATAATGCCACTTCTGGGTTAAAAAAATTAATGAGGAGTATGATTCCATCGGAGATGGGGAGTTTAAGAAAGGGAGTATGGGGAGAAGATTACAATTGGAATATTACTGATTTTAATGTATACGTTGATTATGGTGAATTTTACAAAGACACCCATAATCGAATAAAACGCCAAGTAGAATATGCACTGAGGTACTGGGAAGTTGATCCACATAACTATTTATCAAGGCAGGTTTCATTTGTGTTGTCAGATAATTCCAATTCAGAGATTGTGATTAAATTCGCAGATGCTTCAGATTGCCCAAACGACGAAGAATATTTTTGTGGTGAATTCACAGGGAATGATTACGAAGGAGATGGAATATATGATCAATATTACCAGCTAACTCTTAACATACCAAGTAGAACTGTAGAATATTTTTCCTGGTTGGTAGGATATGGAATTGCGCAAACATTTAGAGTTGATTCAAATGCAAATCGGGACCTCCCGCCTCCATTTCGTGGCCCGTATAGTGAAACTCAATGGACTACCTGGTGGAAAAAATACCAATACTAATTTTGGAAAGATCAACTGCCCAATGGCGAGAATATTTCACGATAGACCTGGCCCCAGATAGACCATACGGTCAAACCACCCATAATGCTTATTGGGATTGAAATTAGCCACCCAATTAGAGGAATTAATGCTACAACTATTGAAATGATTGTTATCAGCAAAATTGCCAATAAAACGTATAAAAATCCAATGATATATGCACGGTTGAACAGCAAATTGGTTATTTTATTCAAGGAAAATGCCATAGCAAAATTTCTGTTATTTGCATATACTAAAATTGGAGCAGGGATGACATAATAGGAATATGCGGCGAGTAAAATAGAAATTCCAATCAACGAAAAAATTGCAGGTAGCATTCCTTCAGTTAGTGATGCGATCTCAGAATCTCCCGCGTATGTCAAAGCCATACCGTATTCAATGAACATAGAAATTGGGTATATAGATAGAAAGATCAAAGAAAATAGAACAAGGGGTATAATTGTATAAATAATGACAATTAGGGTAAACGAAAAACCTTCTTTGAGCATGACATTAAGATCGGAGATGGATCCGGGGATAACATCGGGTGCCATCTCCCCTCCTGAGGAACGGGAGCGGAGAAATTGGACCATGTATCCTTGGAAAAATAATGTCAATAGGATAATCAGGATTAGAGAAGATATCAACAATACCACTGAAAATGGGTTCAAACCATTTACTATAAAAGAATATCCACCAAACACCATACCTATATTTGGAATTATCATTGTGATTATAAGTAAGGTCAAAAATAATACCGCTTTGAGGTTATTTGTAACATATTTTATTGATTCTAGGAGCATGAATAGGATATAGAAATAGGAATAGATAACATCTTTGGAATAATCGGCATTCAGATTATACGTGTGAGAGTATAAAGTACAATCAGAATGCCATACAGAAAAAATAAAGCGGATATTGTCGATAAAGGAAATTATGAGGACCATGCAAAGATATTAGAAAAATATTCTGCAGAGGATTACCCGTATTATGAGAAAAACAAAGTACCTAATTTTGTAAAATATCAAGAAGAAGTGGGTTGGCTTGATGAGATGGAAAAGTACTGGGGAAAGGATTGGGGATCACAGGGAATTGGCCGTTTAACGGATGTGGCTGTTCGGTACCCCATGCCCCATGAGGTCCACCCCATGTGGTCCGATGATTCGGCTTATTTTATGGCACCCAAAGAATTTCCCTCCATTGAAGAAATCAGGAAGAATCATGACATGATGACAGACATACTGAAAGACGAAGGGGTCAATCTCCATTGGTGGGAATTTGATTTTCCGCCTGAGGGGCCCCATGGCCTATTAAAAAGGACCATGTCCAATATTGGATTGGTAATAAATGGTGGTGCAATCATGCCCAGGGCTGCTGCCCCATGGATACGAGGGAGAACACGGCATGCAATGCAATGTTATGTAGAAATGGGAATCCCCATACTTTTGACCATACATGGACATGGAATTCACGAGATTGGGGCGACCCAGTGGTTAGCAGAGAATATTTGGATGACATATTTATCCACAGATGGGAATCAAGAAGCAATAGATCAAATTACTCCTGTAATGCGCGCTTCGGGAGTAGAACACATTCAAGTTACTCGGCCGCCAGGGCCTCATGAATCTTTTTCGTGGAGAGATGCCCACTGTATGCATCTAGATATGTGGTTCGCGCCAGTAGATATTGGACTAGTATTGCTCTATCCGGGGTTCTGTGATTATGAAACACAACGATGGTTAAAGGGTCAAAATGTAGAGATCATAGAAGTGTCAGAGAAAGAACAAAGAGAAAGTTTCCCTTGTAATTTAATAATACTAGAGCCAGGAAAAGTAATGATAAATGGTGCTGCGAAGGAGACAATTAAAAATTTGGAATCTAGAGGGATAGAAACAATCCCAGTTGATTTTGATTATGCTAAAAGTTATGGCGGGGGGATCAAATGTGCAACTTCATTCCTTCGAAGAGAGGAAGGCCCCCATATTGAAGAATTAGGAGAGGGACCAGCGCACTAAGAAATAAAAAAATAATAGTTATACTCGAGAGATATAATCGGATATGGAATCAGACAATGGAGTCAATTCGTAACCAAAGTCTTCGGCCGCCCGAGAATGACTTACAATTGGTGGCCGCCCCCATGGTTTTGCACCCTCATTCCAAGTAGCAGAAGTACCAGTGAGTTCTTCGATAAGTATTGCCAGATCCCGGACAGAAATTGTATGCCCCCCAGTATTATAAACAGGATAGGAAGGAGATTTGGCGTCTAAAATTAAACTTATTAAACGGACTGCGTCATTTACATACACCATGTTGAGTTGATCGTCGGGTGAAAGATCTATTGTACACACCTCTCCTGCTACGGCTTTTTGCACAAATTCTGCTGCCCACATGAATTTCCTTCCGGGAGAGGTTATATATCCACGAATTCTTCCAGGGCCAAATACTAAGCTAGGTCTAACTCCGTGAACACTTAATCCGTGATTGGTTGCATAAACAAGAGACTGGTGCTCATTTAATTGTTTGGTCGCAGCGTAAAGAGTTTCATTTGGATATCGATAATAAGAGGGAAGTGGTTTTGATTCTTCTGTGATGGTATGTCCATCAGGATAATCATATGATTTTCCATAAATACCATATGTACTTGTCCAAACTACCCGAGAGACATTGTGTTCAACGGCTGCACGAAGGACATTGTCAAATCCCATACAATTTACTGCTACCGCTTTTGTTGGAAATTTATGAGAAGCCCCACCTACAATTGCTGATAAGTTAACAATCTTTTCAATGTTTTTTGTATCGATCAGATTAGAGAGGTATTCATAATCGGTGACATCTCCTTGAACTAGTTCAATGGAGGGGTGATTTAAAATTTCATTTGGGGAGACGTCCATACACACTACGTCATTGTCCATATCTGCTAAGTGATTAGCTAAATCAATTCCAATGAAGCCAGATGCCCCAATAATTAAAGTGGTCATTATTCAACATAAGATTAGAATTGGGCTGTTATCAAATAACGGATTTGAAATATAACTTAATTTTGAGAATTATCGAGCTGCGGCTGCAACTCTCTCTTTCTCTTCTTTGTGACGGATTGCATAAGTAGATGCATCATATTCTGCAGCTCCAATTAATTGTGCCGCGAGTGCCTGATGTGCAGAAGTTTTCTTTTTGAAAGAAGCACTCCTAGTTCCTTCTGCAAGGAACTTTATAGCCAAATCTACCCTCCGTTGAGGGGAAACGTCTACAGCTTTTGGAACTGATACACCCCCGTACTTTAATCGGACAGTCTCTTCACGAGGGGCAGCATTCTCAATGGCACGGACGAAAATCTGAACAGGATTTTCTTCGGTTTTTGTGTGAATTAGATCGAATGAATCTTTGAGTATCTGAGATGCTTTTTGTTTTTTTCCAGAATTCTTTCCGGGAGACATTATTCGATTGGATAGCCGTTCTAATGAACTAACCTCGGATTTTTGGAATTGTTTTGCAGAGTGTTTTCCACGAGAATCGGAAAAGGAGTCGAGGACGATATAACGTTGGAGACCTATATCGGCGTGTTCTATCTCTTGAAGACTCCATTTTCCAAATAGATCGGACAGAGGCAATAGAACGTTTGGTTCTTCCGCAAAAGAATCGTTGTTTTGTGCTTCTTCTTCCATGATCAGCGTACTGGTTTCTCCCGGTTGCCCCTAACCATTTCAAGAAGGCTAACACCATTGACTTGTTCTACTTTATAATTCACACCAGAAAGATCCCCCATGGTCCTCCCGGTTGCACCTCCAATTCCAGAAATAAGAACTTCATCATGTTCATCAATGAACGATATGGCAGCATTCCCAGGGCAAAATGCAGTTACTTGCTTTCCGTTTTTAATTAATTGGACCCGGACACACTTTCGTATTGCGGAGTTTGGCTGTTTTGCTTCAATGCCTACTTTTTCTAAGACAATTCCCCGTCCCTGGGGAGCGCCTTCCAAAGGGTCTGATTTTTTCCCTAGGCCCTTCTTCCGTCTTGCGTATGTTGGCTTGGACCACCTTTGTTTTTGGCGATCTTGCTTTAGTTTTCTTGCTGCGTATTTACCGTTAGACATTATTATTGAATTGTTCCTCGAGTGTACATATTTAAAGACCTTTCTTTTATATTTTTATATATAGTATTATTTTTTATTTTCATTTTAGAAGCGTTTCGATTGTAGATTTAAGCTGTTGTGCATAAGAAGCACTTATCCCAGATAAGGCGCATAGATCATCTTCTGTTGCTTCAGAAAGAGATTCTATAGTATTGAATCCTGCTTCTGACAATATTTCTGCTTTCTTTGGACCAACGCCAGGAAGATCTGTTAAATTGAATATTGGTTCCTCAGTAGATGGACTTTCAGTAGCAGGTTTGGTTTTTGGAATTGATTTTGGTTTGGTTTTCTTTTTCAAACCAGGAGGTACATGAGATCCGTGATTCATTCGAAGTTGAACATCCCCAGTTCCCAATCGGATTGGTTTTCCTACAATGACATTTTCAGTTACCCCATGGAGATCATCTCTTTCCCCATATACCGCGGCCTCGATTAGATGGTTCACGGTTACTTCGAATGCGGCCCGGGCAAGAACGGATCCTTTGGTTCCAGATACACCATGCCGCCCTATAGATTTAATAGATCCAGAATGGGTCATCATATCAGCAACTAGCATTAAATGTCTAACATTAACATCATCCAGACCTTGTCCATCTAAGGTGTCTTTTGTCTCATTTATGATTGCTTCTCTAGCGGCCTCAATGCCCAGAGTTTGGTTTATTTCATGGACATTATTGGTAGTGGTCCTAGTAGCATCTACACCTTCTATTTTGAGAACTTTTTCAAGGGCAGAACCTTCAGTATAAAGAACATATTCTCCTTCTTCTTTTTCGAGTGTTTCTTTCCTAAGTACTACTCGGTCTATAGATTCAATTCCTTTAAACACCAAAGTTCTAAGTGTAGAGACTAATTGGAGCAATTCTCTGAATGTGGCAGTATTGGGTGCGACGATGATTTTGTGTCCTTTTCTAGTTATTGTCACATCTAATTTTTCCCCTATTGTTGCTGCAATATGTTCTGGTTTCATTCCTCGAGAGATCAAGGTTTGTTTATTTAGACTAAGTTTGAGGTGCATCTCGACTAGATCGGTAGATATGGTCCCAAGAGCTATCAAGGGGGATGATTCAATTTCCCAAACTACCGAGTATGCTTTTTCTTGGTCTTGTGCATACTCATCCTCCAAATATATTGTCATAGTAGGGGTTTTTGGATTTCGGCGAGCGTCCACTAGCTCGATTAAACGTGGGAGACCTTGAGTTACATCGATCTCGGCAACGCCTGCATAGTGGAAGGTGTTCATTGTCATTTGAGTTCCAGGCTCCCCAATACTTTGTGCGGAAACGGTTCCGACAGGTTCGAGTGGTTCCACTCTGGATCGGAGATAAACCAATTCGACTTCATCCGCTATAGATTTTGCTTGTGTTTTGGTGACTTTTTCCAAATCTTGAAATGTAGAGAATAACTCTTCTTTAAGTCGGACGGGGAGATCTTTGGAGTTTATTATTTCTTGTATTGCTGGTGTTACGTTTGCCATTATTAATTGCCTCCTTTTTGGGAATCTTCATGTTCAGAAAGTTGAGTGGGCCCATCTGATCGAACACTGAATCCAACACCTTCGGTTTGCGCGGACTGGTGTTCTGGATTAAGAATTCTTTGGGCAATTTCAGGGACGTTGATAGAAAATTCACTATTGTGAGAAACTAGAGTTGGAGAAAGTCCATCTTCACCAAATTCGAATTGAACAATTCTATCGTTGCTGTCCCTAATTGTCCCATCGTATTGGACTTCAAGTTCAGAAAGCGCATTGATTAACCTACGTTGGAGGTAACCAGATTTGGAAGTTCGAACGGCAGTATCCACTAGTCCTTCTCGGCCCCCCATTGCATGGAAGAAAAATTCTGTTGGAGTTAGTCCGGTTGTATAGGAATTTTCAACAAATCCGCGTGCAGGTGCTGTGAGATCATTTCGAGGGTAATGGCTAAGAGTTCTGTCTTCAAAACCACGGTTTATGCGCTCTCCCCGAACAGCTTGCTGACCAACTGCTGCCGACATTTGAGTTAGATTAAGCAGAGACCCTCTTGCCCCAGATTGAGCCATGATAACTGCAGGATTTATATCAGGGAAATTTTGCTCTGCAATAGTTCCTGCGGTATTTCTTGTTTCTCCCAAAACACCCATTATCTTTAGTTCAAGTGTTTCTAGCTCATCTCTACCAGGAAGTGTCTCTAGTTCTCCATCTTCATAAGATTGAATTAAATTTGCTACTTCTTGGTGAGCTTCCAAAATTGCTTTGTCGATTTCTCCTTGTGCTGTTTTTGGGATAGATTCGTCGTCGATTCCAATAGAGAATCCAAAATGCATTATAGATCGCATTGCTAATCCAGATACTTCGTTGATGAATATTCTTGCACGATTAGAACCGAATTCTTTGAAAATTTTGTCGACGATGACACCTCCAAATGCACCGATTGCTTTCTCATCTATCGTACCACCTATTAACTGACCACTTTGGATAACAACGGTATCTCCGACAGAAGAAGAGAATTCTAGATCTAGTTGAGGAGGTAAAAGTTCAGAAAAAATTGTCCTTCCATACCACCGGTCTAGTCCATCTTCTCCTACGAAATCTGCAGGTGGGAGCTCATCAATACTTGTAGTTCGGAGTAAATCCAATGATTGGGTTTCATTGAAACTAGGATTTTCGTGAGTTAAGAGATAAGTTCCAGTGATGTGATCTTGAATTGCTCCGATAATATTTTCTCCAAAGCGGGGAGAGAGTATTTGTTCTTGTACCCTCATAAGCACACGTGCTTCTGCCCGTGCTTCTTCATTCTGTAGAGCATGCAAATTCATTTCATCCCCGTCGAAATCAGCATTATAAGGAGGACAGACGACTGTGTTAAGTCTGAAGGTTTTATACGGCATGACTACAACTTCATGTGCCATGATAGACATTCGATGTAAGGAAGGTTGCCGATTGAATAGAACGATATCTCCATCGATTAAATGGCGGTTGACGGTCCAGCCGGCCTCAATTCTTTCAGAGAGTTCCGCACAATTTTTCTCAGTTACTTTAAGTCTCCTTCCATCCTCACGTGTGACATAATTTGCGCCAGGATGAACAAAAGGCCCATTGTGCACATAGAGACGTGCACGTTCGATATTAGAATCGTTTATGATCATAGTTTGCGTCATTTCAATTGCGACGGGTTCGGGGACGCCGACCTCATTTAAAGAGAGAGTTGGATCGGGACTAATCACAGTACGTGCAGAGAAATTGACACGTTTTCCAGAGAGGCTGCCACGGAATCTACCTTCTTTCCCTTTTAATCTCTGGGAAAGGGTTTTTAGTGGCCGACCGGATCTATGGCGGGCAGGAGGAGTTCCAGAAATCTCATTATCCATGAAAGTAGTTACGTGGTATTGTAGCAACTCCCAAAGATCTTCAATGATTAATTGCGGCGCCCCAGCTTCTCTATTTTCCATGAAACGTTGATTGATTCGGATTATGTCCACAAGTTTATGCGTCAGATCATCTTCAGATCTTTGTCCATTGTCCAAAGTTATTGATGGCCGGGTAGTGACAGGAGGTACCGGAAGAACAGTTAAAATCATCCATTCGGGCCTAGAATTGGAATAATCAATACCTAGTACTTCTAAATCCTCGTTAGGTATGTCTTCAAACCAATCACGGATTTCAGAGGGCATTAATTTATTCGCGTCTTTTACGGTTAGATCTATTTTGAGTACCTTTTGAATTGCAATTCTATCTTCTTCTAGTGGGCGGAATTCCCCAGATATTATTTGGTTGATGCGATCTAGAGGAATTTTTGTTGATTCTGCTAGTTCAGAAGGGGAAAGTCCAACTGAATCCTCATCTTCTGGATCAGGTTGCATGGCATTGAGGATTAGATTGGAATAATCAGTTGAAAGAACATCTTGTACTTCGTAAAAAGTAGTGGGTTTTTCGTGCTGGATATCGTATTGTTGTGCGCCGCAATCGGGGTGGGGACAACAGTCATGTTTTTTTGTCATTCTAACGACATCTTTTGCTACAGTTTCTGGCGAATGCATTAATTCCCGGGCACGTTTGTATTGTTCTATAACGCTGGATTTTTCTTCTTCTGTCAAGCAGATTCGGGAGCATTTTCTACAAGTTGCTCTGAGAAGCCTTCGGATGAGTTTTGAAAAGCTGACATGTATGACGGGTGCTGCTAGCTCGATATGGCCAAAATGACCATTACAAGATCCTGCTCTCTGGCCACATGTTCGACATTCCAAACCAGGGTCAATTACACCCAATCGAGGGTCCATCAAACCCATATCAATGGGGAACCCATCGTCGTCGTAGGTATCTGCAGTAATAACCTTAGTTGCAGACATTTCTCGATATTCATCGGGGTCCATCAGTCCGAAGCTGATTGATTTAATTTCTTTTGGTGTTTGTAGTGTTCTCATAAGTTATCAGTAAACCGAATAATCTAGTTGTAATCGTGGGGAAATTCCAAGTGCTTTCATTTCATCTAGGAGTAATTTAAACGCGTAACTCAGCTCCACATCATGTACGTCTGTTTCTTCGCCGCAATTGGGGCAATATACTCGGCGATGTGCCCTATGTTCTATTGCAACCATACCACAGGAACCACAAATTGGAATTGACTCGCGGTCTGATTCGTCCAATAAACGTTCTTTCAAAGTAAGTGCAGCCCCATGTCCGATGAGTACATCCCGTTCCATTTCACCCACACGGAGTCCACCTTCCCTGGCCCTACCTTCGGTTGGTTGACGGGTTAAAACTTGGACGGGTCCACGAGACCTTGAATGTAATTTATTGCTGACCATATGGTACAGTTTATGGTACAATATAACCCCAACGAAGATATCAGCTTGAATTTTTTCCCCAGTAACACCAGAATGCATTGTTTCTTTTCCGGAAGACATGAAACCATGTTCTTCGAGTGAGTTTCTAAGGCTATCTCCGTCTTCTCCTGTGAAGGCAGTTCCATTGACTCTTCGGCCTTCAAGAGAGCCTACTTTTCCACCTAGCATCTCGAGGACATGTCCGACAGTCATTCGAGAGGGGAGTGCATGTGGATTTATGACTAAGTCGGGCACTACGCCTTCGCTAGTGAAAGGCATATCTTCCTGAGGAGCTAGATGGCCCAACACCCCTTTCTGACCATGACGAGATGCAAATTTATCACCTAGTTCGGGTATCCGCTCGTCGCGGACACTGACCTTGGCCAATTTAGATCCATCATCACCTTCCATCAGAGTTACTGTGTCGACAATACCCTTTTCTCCAGATCTCATAGTTACACTAGTCTCTCTCCTTTTTTGAGGGGAGAGGCCACCCATATCATTGGGTTCTTCTAAAAATCGAGGAGGTGAAGTTTTTCCCAGCAGAACATCATTTTCATTTACAATAGTTTCTGGTTCAATGATACCATCTTCTGCCAAATGAGTATAAGACTCCTCCCCTCTTGCCCCTCTAATTTCTTGATCGGGTATTTCGAATCGGTCTTCTTGGCCACCAGGATATCTCCGTTCTGCACCTTCATATGTCCTGAAAAAGTGAGACCTACCTAGTGCCCGTTCGATTGATCCTCGGTTCATAACTAGAGCATCTTCTATATTGAAACCTTCATATGACATGACTGCAACAACAAAGTTTTGTGCCGCTGGACGATCGTCATATCCAATTTGCTGGGAGGTTTGAGTAGTTACTAGAGCAAGCTGCGGATATTGAAGTAAATGTTGTCTAGTGTCAGGTCTAATTCGATAATTTGCCGCACACATGCCTAGAGATTGTTTCATCATACCAGATCCCATCGTAATTCGAGGAGATGCATTATGTTCAGGGTAAGGAACCATTCCAGCCCCTATTCCAAAAATGAGCTGCGGATCAATTTCCATATGTGTAGTTTCGGGAGTGATTTCTTTTTCGTTGAGCGCCACCAACAAGTCCTCTTCTTCTTCTGCATCTATGAACTCGATCCTCCCATTAGTGCTTAACTCGAGGAAGGTGATTTCTCCTGAGTGGAATAAATCCATTTCTTCTCGAGTGATGACTAGTTCTCCATCTTTGACAACTAAAAGGGGCCTCCTAGCCCGGCCAGCATCTGCATTGACTATGACTTCATTCGTCCCAGCATTATAAGAAACATTTACCATGCCACTCATGGAATTATTTCTCCGAAGTTCTCTTAGTCGAGATACGAGAACCTTTGGTTTTGGGTGAGTCCCAATGAGACTACCACTTAAGTAAACTTTTGCTTCTCTTGCCATTATTAAGATGCCTCCTCCTCTAAGTTTGGATTTAATTCGGCGAATCCAGGGAGTCGGTTTACCCCGAGTGAAAAGAGTTCTTGTACAAGTTTATCTCCATCAGGTACAGACTGGGAGAGTTCCATTGCCTGTGCGAAATTCTTTACTAGACCACAATTTGGTCCCTCGGGAGTCTCAGAAGGACAGATTCGACCCCATTGAGTAGCATGGAGATCTCGGGCTTCGAAATGTGGTTGGCTGCGTGAAAGTGGACTTCTTAGTCTTCGCAGATGTGAGAGGACACCCATGAAATCAGTCCGGTCAACTAGTTGTGAAACTCCAGACCTGCCCCCTACCCAATTTCCGGTGGCTAGTGGGTGTTCTAGTCTCTCGGTGAGGACGTCCGATCTTACGACAGTACTGACGGTTAGATTTCGATTTCGCATGTGTGCTCGCTCTAGCTGATATTTGACATCCCGGGCGAGTTTGTTTAATGCCGTTCTAAATAAATCTTGCATTAAATCCCCAGATACTTTCAAACGTTTATTCGAGTAATGGTCTTTATCATCAGGGGCACGTCTTCCTAATGCAAGTTCAAAGCAGGCTTCTGCCATTCGACAGAGATAATACGCTTTAGCAATACGAGTATCCTCGTCTGAAAATCCAGATTGATGTAAATGAGGTAATAGATAACGATCGATAATATATGTTGCACGTTTTAATTGATAATTTCTTCCCTGTCCACTTGCTACTCTGCTGCCTAATTTTTGAATTGCTTCTTCGTGGGTTTGTACAGTGGCCTCCTCTAGATTTTCTAACATGAATTTGATAATTTCAGGGTCATCTGAGACCCTCTTGACAATTTCTTCGTCGCTCTCTAG
>CENY01040375.1_pt1 | contig 12246 bp, 10 predicted proteins | sample 356181 | NCBI WGS metagenome assembly CENY01 (sample SAMEA2619840, study PRJEB7988) | marine metagenome | isolation source: saline water (ENVO:00002010), including
TCAGTGCAGCTAGGCAACTACTTGGGGGCTTTGCAGAACTGGGTTTTAATGCAAGAAGAAACCGACGCTGTGTATTGCGTGGTGGATCTTCATGCATTGACTGTGCTCCATGACCCTGAAGAACTCAAATCATCAACTCTTTCTTTGACCCAGATGCTTATGGCTGTGGGTCTCGATCCTGAACGTTGCATTTTGTTTGTTCAAAGCCATGTTAAAGAACATGCTGAATGCGCTTGGCTTATGGAGTGCACTGCAGCTTTTGGTGAACTTAGAAGAATGACCCAGTTTAAGGACAAATCAACTGGTAACGATTTTGTTTCAGCGGGACTGTTCACATATCCCGCTCTTCAAGCAGCCGATATTTTGCTTTATGACACAAATCAGGTTCCCGTAGGTGAAGATCAGAGACAACACATCGAACTAACAAGAGATATCGCTATTCGATTCAACAGCAGATTCGGAGAGACTTTCACCGTGCCCGAAGCGGTGATTCCATCTTCAGGAGCGAGAGTCATGGATCTGCAACATCCTGAAAAGAAAATGTCAAAATCTGAAGACAGCCCACAAGGAACTATTTTGCTCTTAGACCCCCCTGATGTAATCGAGAAAAAGGTCAAACGTGCTGTTACCGACAGTGATGATGAGGTTTTTTTCGATATAGAAAATAAACCTGGGGTCTCTAATCTGCTTTCGATCCTAGGTGCAGCTACTGGTAAAACACCCCAAGAGGCCTCTAAAGGAATAGAGCGTTACGGTGATCTCAAGAGCGCAACATCAGAGGCAGTTATAGAACTCCTTAAACCTGTACAGGAAAAGTATTTCGATTTAGCTGATGATCCTGCGGAAACAAACCGTCTGATCGCTAAAGGGGCTGAAAAAGCTCGAGAGGTGGCTTCAGCGACATTATCTAGAGCACAAGAAAATATTGGCCTGTTTAAGCATTAGACGTTAATCGTTGTCTGCGCTGGATAGGGCTTCTCCTATTATTTTAGGTGTCGTCCATTTTTCTTTTTCCGAGTGGTGTTCAAGCACCCAAGTAATCGTTTGTTCCTCGCTGTCTAAACCTTTCAGCAAGTCCGCCCCAATAGCGGAATGATTCGAGTAATCAGCTAAACGTCTACGTAAACCTTTCTCTTTTAGCTTCCATTTTTCGATCTTTGTTGATGAAAAAATGGAACAGGATATTGTTGCAAAAACTCTTCCGAAAGTACCGAACCCGCTTTCTAATTTTCCTATGTCATGCAGAAGGGCAGCGGCTATAAAGACTTTTTCTCGATCTCCTATTAAAGATTGTGTTTGTTTGGCTACCTGAAAGGAATGACTTTTATCCGCCAAGGGGAGTTTCGTCCAGTAAGTAAATTCGCTTTGTGAAAGTTGGGAACTAACCCAATGAATATCTTCATCTGATAATTGTTTAGGTTTCAAAGAGAGCCAGAACCTCTTATTCAGATGAAAAATATTTTGAAAAAATTTCAATTTATTCACCTATACGGCGTAATGCGGAATAAATACCAATTATGGTTTTTGCGTCAGTTATAAGACCTGAAGTGATTAGTTCGTGTACATCCTCTAAAGGAACCTTTTCAGTTGTCATGTACTCCTCTTCGATGCTTGCTGCCATTTTTTCAACTTTTGTCATCTCAGTGGCCAGATAAATGACAGTTTTTTCATCTGAAAAACCTGCGGAATTATGGAAGCTGCATAATTCCTCTAGTCTCGCGGCATCGAGTCCTGCCTCTTCAATTAGTTCTCGTCTCGCTGCTGTTTCAGGTTCCTCTCCTTCTACGTCTAGTTTTCCTGCGGGTATTTCTAACATCTCCATTTCAAGCGCTGGTCGAAACTGTCGGACTAGAACGATGTTGCGATCTTCTATTGCTACTACTGCCACTGCACCTGGGTGGTGAAAAATATATCTGTCGATTCTTTCCCCTACTGGACCTTCGAATTCAGCTGAGGCGAAGGAGAACCAATCTTCTTTATAAATAACTTTCTCAGAAACCTTTTTAAAGCTTTCTTGATACTCAGAGTTCATTAATTAGAGAACTCTTCTTCCATTTGCAGCAACTGCGGGTTCCGTCCCTGTGCACGATGCAGAGCTGCTTCCATAAACGCTCTAAACAAAGGTGCAGGCCGATCTGGTCTGCTTTTGAACTCTGGGTGTGCTTGAGTAGCCACCCAGAAAGGATGATTTTTTAACTCTATAAACTCGACCAAACGACCATCTGGTGATTCCCCCGAACAAACAAAATCTGTTTCTTCAAATTTTTGTCTGTATCGAGAGTTGAACTCATATCTGTGTCTATGTCTTTCAGAAACAACATCTTCACCGTAAATTTTTGAGACTTGAGACTCTGGTTTTAGTTGTGCCACGTAAGTTCCCAAACGCATAGTTCCACCCATATCTGTTACCTCACGTTGGGATTCCATCAGGTCTATAACAGGGTGCGGAGTGGAGGGGTCAAACTCGCTTGAATGAGCTCTTTCAAGATTTAAAACATTTCTTGCGAAATCTATGGTCATACACTGCAAACCTAAACACAATCCAAGACAAGGGACTTCATATTCGCGGGCAAAACCTGCGGCAGCGATTTTCCCTTCGATTCCTCTTTCTCCGAAACCTCCTGGTATCACAATCCCGTCGAGATCTTTGAGTCTCCCCTCGCCGAGCATTCCTTCGACTTCTTCAGCTTGAATCCAATCAATTTCTACTTGAACTCCATGATGCGCACCAGCATGATTCAAAGCTTCCACGACAGATAAATAGGCGTCTACCAGGCTTACGTATTTTCCTATTAGTCCGATTTTCACTCTCGCAGTTGCTGAGATCACACGATCGACTAATGCACGCCAATCTTTAAGGTCAGGTTCTGGGTTGTCTAGATCTAATGAATCACAGATGTAGTTATCTAAACCTTCTTCATGAAGCAGTAAAGGTATTTCATAGAGACTGCTTGCGTCTGGCGCATTTACAACCCCTTCAAAAGGTACGTTAGAGAGAAGTGAGATTTTTCTCTCTAAGTCATCACTAATTGGTTCATCACTTCGACAAACAATTGCATGCGGTTGTATACCTGCGGAACGTAGAGCCGTTACTGAGTGTTGAGTTGGTTTGGTTTTATGTTCAGCAGATGGCCCTATAAATGGCACAAGAGTCACATGCACGTAACACACATTTCGCTCTCCTACGTCAAGTCGGAAACGTCTAATCGCCTCTAAAAAAGGCAGTATTTCTATATCGCCTACAGTTCCACCAATTTCTGTTATGAGAATGTCTGTATCATCAGTAGCTAATATTCTTATCCGTTTTTTAATTTCATCTGTTATGTGAGGAATGACCTGAACGGTTTTGCCTAAAAACTCGCCTTTTCTTTCGGCTGCGATTACCGAAGAATAAATGGAGCCCGTTGTAGCGTTTGATTCTGTTGTCAGATTCTCATCGATAAATCTCTCATAGTGTCCTAAGTCAAGATCTGTTTCGCCGCCATCATCCGTAACAAAAACTTCCCCGTGTTCAAACGGGTTCATTGTTCCGGGATCGACGTTTATATAAGGATCGAGTTTCTGAATTACTACCTTTAAGCCACGCTGCTTCAGAAGTCTTCCAAGGGAGGCTGCTGTGAGCCCTTTCCCGAGTCCGCTTGCAACTCCTCCCGTCACGAAGATGTGTTTCGTCACGGAAGTTCACCTTACAGGCAAAATGGCTTGACTGCTTGCACAATTGAAATTAGTGCCGTTTTTGCTTTCTTCAGAAAAATCTAAGTGACTTTCTATCTGTCTTCTAAACCGAACTTAGTTTTAAGAGGGTCCAAGAAGTTGCGCTTTCCAAATGTAACAAGCCTCGCTATCCGGTCTGAGCGCGTACAAACCACACGGTCATCTTTTCCTAGAACACTCAATTCTCTACCGTCAGCGGTGCAAGTAGCCATTCGGTCTCCTAAAACTTGTAAATCCAATTCGGTGGATGGGGCTAGAACTAATGTCCTGTCAAACAACATATGTGGTGATACAGGTGTCAGTTGGATCGAATGGTGGCTCGCGTCCACAATCGGACCACGTGCCGAGAAGGCGTAAGCTGTGGATCCTGTGGGTGTGGAGATAATTAATCCGTCTGCTGCATAGGAAGTGAAGAAAGAACCATCCATAGAAACGTTCATTCGAACTGTTTGACTTGCTGCTGTCCTCTCAAGCACAATCTCATTTAAAGCGTGATCTTCTATAGTTGATTGTTCTTTTTGTCTTTCAACTCGGACCTTAATCATCATCCTTTCTTCAAGATCGTAATCACCGTCGAGTGTCCTAATAACTGAATCAAAAGCTTCTGCAGGTTCAGCTGCAGTAAGGTATCCCAGTTGACCGAAATTTATTCCAAGAACAGGGGTGGGTCGACCATCTAATAGATTTATTGCCCTGAGGATAGAACCATCTCCTCCCATACTCACAAGAAGATCGAGATCATCAACAAATCTTGACGGGTCTTCTTTTGAATCGTTTGATTGTCTTACACTGTGGCCTTTTTCTTTGAGGAGTTGAGCCAGTTCAACCGAATTAGCTATAGCTTCAGGTCGAAATTCGTGCACATAAAGTCCAACTTGTGACATCATCCCTCACTTTTCTGCATAGCTAAAGAAATTGCCTCGGAAACTCCGACTTCTACTTGTGTAGTCTCAGGCTTGACATGTAAAAAGAATTCAACATTACCTTCTGAACCCTTGATTGGTGATGGCATACATTCAATTATGGCAGCATCATAGGAATTAATTGAATCCTTCACTCTCCAAAGGACTTCTTCCCATATTTGAGGGTTGCTGATAACCCCTCTGCCTTTATCCACTTCTTTTTTTCCTGCTTCAAACTGTGGTTTAACTAAAAGAAGCATGTCGCTGCCTTTAGAGACCAGAGAAAAAAGTTCACTCATGACTGTACGTAGTGAGATGAAAGCTAAATCTGCTGTCAAAATCTGAAAAGGAGCTCCTATTTTTTCTGCTTCAAGTGATCTAACGTCAGTCTGTTCAAGCACTGTGGCCCTTGGGTCTGCAATGATCTTTTCGTGCATTTGACCTTTGCCTACATCTATGGCTAGAACAGAATCTGCTCCGTGTTGTAAGAGACAATCAGTAAAACCACCTGTACTGGCCCCTACATCAATGCAGCTTTTCGATGTGACATCAACTTCAAATTCTTCTAGAGCAGCTTCTAGTTTCCCGCCTGCCCTGCTTACATACTTTGGTAGAGAGTCGATAATTTTTAACGGCTGACTGGCCTCAACAAGCCTGGATGACTTTAGCGCAGGTGCCCCTGCGACGAGAACCTTACCGGATGCAATTAGAGACTGTGCTATTTCGCGAGATTCCACTAAACCTCTTCTCACCATTTCGAGATCAAGTCTTCGACGAGTCATGTGGAGAAAATTTGGTCTACTAATTCAGGTAAATTGTTAGCCAATTTGTCATGAGGTGGTTCCACTGGAAGATCTGAGTCTTTTGTGACTCCGCTCAAAACCAACCCGAATTCCCATCCCATGTTTTTTGCGAACTTTCCGTCGGTATCTGGTCGATCACCTACCATTATCCCATCGGAGCCACCTAATTTGTTTAACAGGTCGCACATAGGTTGATAAGGTTTTCCTGCGACTAGTGGAGTTACCCCAGTTGCTGCCACCAATGAAGCAAGGATAGAACCAGCACCAGGTCTTATCCCATCATGTGAAGGGTAAGTCAGGTCATCGTTGGTGGCGAGCAGCCGTGCTCCTCCGTCAATAGCTTGCAGAGCTGCAGTTAGTTTCCAGTAATCAAAATCCTCATGAAAACCGACCACTACTGAGTCGGCTTTACCCTCTTTAACTGTTTTTACTCCTACTTTCTCCATTTCTTCAATCGCGCCTTTTCCGCAGAGAGTTAGGACTGTCTCTTCTGGGCTTAGTAAAGCAGCTACAGCCATGGCAGAAGTAATTACACCACCGTCGGCATCAATATTAAATGAGTTAAGTTTCTCTTCTACTTCAGATACTGTTCGTCCTGAATTGTTTGTTACGAAAAAGACTCTTTCGCCTTCTTTTCTGATTCGTCTGATCGCTTCTTCTGCTCCTGGTATGACTTGATCTCCAAGCCAAACAACTCCATCGAGGTCAAGAGCCCAAGTCATACGTTAATCCTTTTGGAATTAAGGATTCAGACCTCCCAAGTTGGCAAGGAATGTAAAAGTTCGTTCAAATCAGCTTTTCCTTGGTCTTCAACTACTCCGTCAATCTGAGCTTTAAGAGATACAGCATATTCGTCTCGTTCAACAGCTCTAAATACTCCCATTGGGGTTGGAGTGTCTGGAGTTTCACTAAGACGTGACAAAGCGAAAGCCCTTGAGGGGTCTTCCCGGCTTTCATCATGAACCAAAATGGAATCAAGGCCTACTTCGTCAACATTAACTATTGAAACTTCACCATCGTCTGCCATAACGCCAAACTGCTTTTCGCTTCCAAAAAGAATCGGTTCGCCGTGATCCAGATTTATCAACATGTCATCACGAGCATCTTTTTTTGTTATCGCAGCAAAAGCACCATCATTGAATACATTGCAGTTCTGTAAGACCTCCACGAATGAAGCTCCTTTGTGATCGTGGGCTCTTCTAAACATGTCCTGCATGTGTCCTCGATCCATATCGTGGGTTCTTGCCACAAAAGTGGCTTCAGACCCGAGAGCTACACTTAATGGGTTTAGGGGCTTTGCTATCAGGCCTATCGGGGATGACTTTGTAACTTTTCCAACTTCACTTGTAGGCGAAAACTGTCCTTTAGTAAGGCCATATATCTGGTTGTTAAACAACAGTATGTTTATGTTCACATTTCTTCTCAAGGCATGAACTAAATGGTTTCCTCCAATCGAAAGCATGTCTCCGTCTCCGCCAACTACCCATACATCAAGATCAGGCCTCGCTAGCGCCAGTCCAGTTGCAATAGCAGGAGCGCGTCCATGAATACTGTGCATTCCATAAGTGTTCATGTAGTAGGGGAAGCGTGCTGCACACCCTATTCCGGAGACAAATACTGTTTTTTCTCGTTCTATTCCAAGTTCCGGCATTAAGAGTTGGAGCGCTGTCAAAATTGAGTAGTCACCACAACCTGGACACCATCTAACCTCTTGATCGCTAGTCCAATCAGCTTTTGTAGTTTGACTTGAATCGGTTTTGGTATTAGTCATCTAATGTCTCCCGGAGCACAAGATCGAGCTCTGCCGCAGTGAAAGGAACTCCTTTTACTTTTGTGACAGATTTTGCATCTACTAGATACTCTGCTCTGATTATTTTACTTAATTGTCCCAAATTCATCTCGGGAACTATGACCTTTTTAGCTTTGGATAAAAGTTCTCCAAGATTATTTGGGAATGGGTTCAAGTGCCTCAAATGAACATGTCCCACTTTGTAACCATCTTTACATACACGCCCTACAGCGCCTTTTATCGCACCCCATGTTGAGCCCCAACCAACCACCAAAAGCTCGTAGTCCTGCGACCCGTCAACTTCGAGGTCAGGTACTTTAACTTTCTGGACGCGTTCTTGCCTTAAATCAACCATATATCCGTGATTTTCCGGATCGTAGCTGATGTTTCCAGTGCCATCTTCTTTTTCAATTCCACCGATTCTGTGCATGAGGTCTGGTGTTCCTGGTAGAGCCCAGTCTCGAGCAAGATTCTCATCACGCATATACGGCCAGAAAACGCCATCCCCATCTTCATTGGTTTGATTAAATTCCGTTGCAAATTCAACATGTATCTGTGGCAATGTTGACGGGTCAGGCAGCAACCATGGCTCTGAACTGTTAGCCAAATATCCGTCGGTTAATAGAATCACTGGCGTTCTGTGTGTTAATGCAATCCTTGCCGCTTCAATCGCTACATCGAAACAATCTGAAGGCGTGCTAGCAGACACGATGGGAAGTGGAGCTTCACCATGTCTTCCATACATAGCAAGTAGAAGATCTGAAGCCTCAGTTTTTGTAGGTAAACCGGTCGAAGGTCCACCGCGTTGCACATCAACGACAATGAGAGGTAACTCTAGTGAAACCGCTAAGCCTAAAGTCTCTGATTTAAGGGCAACTCCGGGACCGCTGGTGGTCGTAACTCCCAGATATCCCCCATAGGCGGCACCAAGCGCAGAACCTATAGCTGCTATCTCGTCTTCCGCTTGGAAAGTCATAACGCCATGCCTCTTATGGCGAACTAGCTCATGAAGAATGTCAGAAGCAGGAGTGATTGGATAGGTGCCTAAGAAAAGGGGTCGGGTTGAAAGGTGGCTAGCTGCTATCAGCCCCCATGACAAAGCAGTATTTCCAGTAATACTCGTATAGGTTCCTGACGGGAGGGGAGCCGCTTTGATAGCCACCCTTTGGTCCCCTAGTTCAGCAGTTTCTCCAAAAGCATGACCAGCCTGAAAGGCTGCTCTATTTGCTGCGATAACCAAGTCTTTACCCTGAAATTTTTCATCAATCCAGTCAAGAGTTGGTTCAACGGGTCTGCTGTACATCCAAGAAACAAGTCCTAAAGCGAAAAAATTCTTTGAACGGTCTGCGTCTCGAGGTTTCACGCCCAAGTCTTTACAGACTTCTTTGGTTAATTCGGTCATTGGAACTTTGATAACACGATACCCATCTAGTTCTGAACCTTCTTCTAGAGGATTGTGACTGTATCCAGCCTTCTCAAGATTTCTTTCTTCAAAAGTATCTTCGTTGACGATTACCGTTCCGCCATTTACCAACAAGCCGAGATCTGATTTTAAAGCTGCAGGATTCATGGCCACTAGCACAGCTGGGGCGTCTCCGGGAGTGGTTATGTCGTGATCCGATATCTGAACTTGAAAAGCTGAAACTCCAGCCAATGTTCCGGCAGGAGCTCTGATCTCCGCAGGGAACTCTGGAAGTGTGGCTAAATCGTTCCCTGCCAGTGCGCTGGCATTGGTAAACCGGTCACCGGTCAACTGCATTCCATCGCCTGAATCACCGGCGAACCTTATTATGACTTTTTCGACCAGTTCCGCATCAGTTGGGATCACCTGACTTACGCTACCACGTGCGGGAGTTCCTTGATAAGCAGCGGGGTCATCCGAAGCAGGAACTTCAGGGCGAGACCAACTCGTCATTTCAGCAAGATTATCGGCAAGCTCTCGCCACTCAGCTGGATCCCAACCTTCGGCCACACCAAGCACTGACCCGTCTTGACGCACAACAGCGAACGAAGGTAGCGACTTAACTGCCAGCTCTTTGACTAGTTTTCTTTCTCTGTCAACAAAAGTAAGAATTCTGTCAGGAAGTGGACCTAGAAAACTTGCAGCTCCTTCGGGATCAGAACCAGCCACAACAAGAGCTACTCTTACATCCGCTCCCTGAAAATGACTTAGTATTCGATCCGCTGTGTCAAGTATCCATGAACTCTCAAGTGTGTATGGATCAAGAATTACCATTGCCATCGGAAATGTGGTTAGAGAATCTCCAAAAAGAGTTTTAGCACCTTCTATTTCTTGAATCTCAACATCCAAAATTGAAAACGTGGTCACTTATTTTCCTTAATTAATTCACGTAGATGGGAACTAGTCAATACCTGAACACTAACCAATCATTAATGACTTAGCTATGACCATTTAGAAAGATATTTACAAGCACGAAAATAACTTACACAGAAAAAACGGTTATAAGACATCAAGATTTAAATTCAAACTAGAGAGCTCAAGCTATAGAAATGGAGTCGTCCAGGTAAACGTCCTGAATTGCATTCAGAAGCTCAACACCCTCACTTAGAGGGCGTTGAAAAGCCTTTCTTCCACTTATCAAACCCATGCCGCCTGCACGCTTATTGATCACAGCCGTCTTTACTGCTTCTTGTAAATCACTTTCACCTGACGAAGCGCCACCACTATTAATCAAACCGACTCTCCCCATGTAGCAATTTGCTACCTGCCATCTACACAAATCTATTGGATGGTCTGTCGTGAGTTCTTCGTATACAAGAGGGTGAGTTTTCCCATAGCCCTCAATGTCATTAAATCCTCCGTTGACTTCAGGAAGTTTCTGCTTGATTACATCCGCTTCAATCGTCACTCCTATGTGATTGGCTTGTCCGGTCACGTCAGCAGCTGTGTGATAGTCGGTACCGTCTTTGTTGAACCCAGAATTCCTCAAATAACACCAGAGAACTGTAAACATTCCCAGTTGATGAGCCAAAGCAAAAGCCTCACTTACCTCAACTATCTGTCTCGTAGCCTCTTCAGAACCGAAATATATAGTCGCTCCAACTCCTGCTGCTCCCAAGTCATAGGCCTGTTCAACCGTCCCGTACATAACCTGATCAAATTTGTTGGGCAAAGTAAGCAATTCATTGTGATTCAGTTTCACGATAAAAGGAATACGGTGTGCATATTTTCTTGAAACAGCGCCTAGAACACCAAAAGTTGTTGCTACAGCATTGCATCCGCCTTCTATGGCAAGTTCAACTATATTTTTTGGATCGAAATAATTAGGATTAGGAGCGAAAGAAGCCGCTGCCGAATGTTCAATACCCTGATCGACAGGCAAAATTGACACATATCCTGTTCCCGCGAGTCGACCATGGTCTAGAAGCGACTGATAATTTCTCATGACCTGTGGATTTCTGTCAGTTTGACTAAAAATTTCAGTTACGAAATTGGGTCCTGGCGTAGTTAAAAGTTCTGCAGGTATCGCCTTAGACGAATGCTCTAACAGATAACCGGCCTCGTCTCCAAGAATTTTTTGAACATCCATTCTGTAAGTCCTCTCAAATATTAGAAGTATGATGCCACAGTTTTACCTTAGGCGCTTTGGCGCAAAGAGATGAACTTTTTTTGCACTTTAGTAAATTAACTTAAGTCTCTAACACGTTCACCGACATCAGCAAATTTGGGAGAGTGTCTACGAATCCAGATGAACAATTCTCGCGCTCTAGGTAAAGATCCTGATTTTTCATACAAGTCACCTAGAGCATAAGCCCTCCTCAAATGGTGATCTTTGGGTTTTCTTGGTACTTTCCAACCTTTTTCAAGAATTCGAACTGCTTCTGAAGTTTTACCTTGATCATCTAATGATCCTGCTGCAACTAGGCGCCCTTCTGTGACGAGTGCCGCACTTGGCGAAGCCTTTCTTAACTCATCCCACAGGATTTCAACTTCCGCGAAATTCTTTTGTGCTCGATAGCAGTCTGCTAAAACTGGATGCTGTTCTGTGCTCCCAGTTATTAGGCGAAAGGATTCAAGATATTCGGCAGCGTCTACCCACTTACCTAGTCGGTAGCTGACTAAGCCAAATAATTCAACGACTTCTGCAACTTTCAAACTTTTCTCGTCTAATGAACTTAACTTTTTATGGGCTTCAGAAAATTTTTCGTCTTCGAACTTTTTGGCTGCGTCTTCTAATATTGAAACCGCTCGGGCTCCTCTCTTTTCACCTAAAATTTTTCGCAATGCTCTCCCAGGGTCTGGTAATTGATTGGGAATGTTAGGGGTAGGAACTCGCTTTTTTTTACTTTTGTTACCTTTGTGGTTTGTATTTTTCTGCTTTTTTCTAGCTCGATCAATTGCATCTTCAGCTTCGCTTCTTAAACGATCAGAAGACTCTATTTGTGTTGCTTCCTCTGTTGGGCTTCTAAATGAGGTTTTCAGATCTCTCTCTTCTTTGTCTTCTAACTCTTCTCTCTTTAACTTTCCAGCTCCATGCCTCGCAACACTGCCCCAATTTTTTGGAACATTTGTAGAGTCAGATGTTTTTTTATCCCGAGTTGAGTTAGGTGAAGATCTTCTATCTCTGCTCCTATTGCCAGCAGGTCTACCCTTTTCTCGATTACCTTTTGGCTTTCCCATTGGGCAACCATACCTCATGGTAGATGAGACGCGCACAGGGCGGGACTTTTCAGTCCCGCCCTTAGCGTTATTAATCCGGCAGCGTCCTACTCTCCCAGGGACCCACGTCCCAAGTACCATCGGCGCTGGTGGGCTTAACTTCCGTGTTCGGAATGGAAACGGGTGTGACCCCACCGCTATAACCACCGGAAAACCTTATGCTCTACCAATCGCTTGGAGAGCAAAATCTAAATTGTCAAAATACGTCAGAAGCCGTAAGACCTCCATAGCGAACACGAGCAAAACATATGTAATAAATATTTACCAAGCCCTCGGCCGATTAGTACCGGTCGGCTGAACACGTTACCGCGCTTACACCTCCGGCCTATCAACGTGGTGGTCTGCCACGGGCCTTAC
>CENY01029691.1_pt1 | contig 12226 bp, 9 predicted proteins | sample 356181 | NCBI WGS metagenome assembly CENY01 (sample SAMEA2619840, study PRJEB7988) | marine metagenome | isolation source: saline water (ENVO:00002010), including
AAGCCTCTGGCGATGCTCGATCCATATACAGGGGGGGCAACCGAGATGTCGCTGGATCGGGTAGAGCGGATTCTGCGACAGCGCTTCGGCCTGATCAATTCAGTCGATGAAGCAAATTCTTTCGGAATCCTGATTGGAGAGAAGCCTGGACAGATGCGCCGTAATCTAGCCATACGCATGAAGCGACTGTTAGAGAAGCATGGTCGCAAGGGATATCTTCTCGCCCTCGACCATGTCAGTCCCGACCTGATTGACTTCTATCCTGTGGATGCATATGTGAATACGGCCTGCCCGAGAATTGCTATTGATGACTCTGTGAGATATGCCAAGCCACTGATTACTCCATACGAACTCGAAGTAGCCCTTGGAGAGAAGAAGTGGGAGACGGGTTACCAGTTCGACGAGATACCCTAATCTTAGTGCGCGCCGTATATCGCGCATATGTATGGGCGTTGCTCCAAATATGTCTAATAACGATGTGAGCACGAGTCACATGATGGCCGACTACCTCGACAGAATTGGGGCGGGCAAGGTCCTGTTGGATAGGACTCCGTTCTCCTTCGACTGGACACCGCCAATGCTAGTCGGCCGGGATGATGAGTTGCGAGGTCTGGCGTCGATGTTCGTAGGAATCGAGAATCACGGCGTGAGCGGAAGGGCGGTAATTACAGGGCCAGTCGGGTCCGGTAAGACGGTGATGACTCGGCGCTTCGGAGAGGATCTTCAGCGCGCATTAGATGGGCGCAGGAAAATTATCCTTGCACACGTGAACTGCCGCAACCACCCTACTGCATCACAAGTTCTGCAGGAGATTGCAAGATCTCTCGATTCGGGCCATCCAGAGAGGGGTTTCAGTTCAAGCGAGGTAATCCAGTCAATCAGACGTAACCTCGAGGTTCATGACGCACATCTCCTGTTAGTGCTCGATGAAGTAGATGTACTGATTCGCAATGACAAAGGGGACCTGATCTACAAACTGCTCAGAATAGATGAGGGGCAGAATAGGCAGGGTTCTGTGTCGATGATTCTGGTCAGCCAGGATACTTCTCTGATCAAACTGTTTGAGCCTGCAATCATCTCTCGTCTTGGGGAGAGTAACATGCTGACTTTGAGCGGATATGGAGAGGGTGCCTTGACTGACATAGCCAGACAGCGCTACGAGGAGGCTTGTAGGTCCGGATCGGTAGATGATGGCGCTCTGGCCAAGATAGGTAGATTCTCGGCCGAATCTGGCGATGCACGCCTAGCCATCGAGCTGCTTGAAGCTGCAATAATTCGTGTTGAAAAGGACGGTAGAGGCGAGGTTCTAGCAGAGGATGTTCACCCCAGTACGCTGCGAGCAGCATCTGTCGAGCCTAGTCAGGTTGATGAGTTAGGAGAGCATCAGAAGTTAGTACTACTCGGCATCTGTAGAAGATTGAAGAAGACTGATGCAGTATCAAGTGGAGACGCGCAGAAGTTGTACAATCTGGTGTGCGAAGAGTTTGGAATCAAACCGCGCAGTTACACTACCTTCTGGAAGCACCTCAAGACGCTGGAAAGCATTGGACTGATTGAATCGCGTACTGCCAATGCATCGGTTGGAAGGGGTAGAACTCAGCACATCACCATGACCAATACACAGCCCGCTCTGCTAGAGAACCGTATTGAGAAGGATTTCCTGTGAATTTCAAACGCCTACGGCGTTTCCGAACCGCTCTTATAGGGGCCTTTAGTCGGGAGGCCGTTCGGAGGTGGTCGTGTGGCAGCAGAGCAGGTCTTCAAGGCAGTAGTGAATGATACCGTCCCATCATCAGGAGGCAGGGCATTCAGCATGGACATAACCGGCTCAAACTACAACCACTTCCTTGGCAAGAAGATTGGTGACTCCGTCGACGGGATGTTCGTTGGAGAAGGCGATAGGACCCTCGGCGGATACAAACTGGAGATTACCGGGGGCTCGGACCTGACTGGAAGGCCAATGAGGCCGGAGCTAGAGGGTAGTGCAATCAAGTCAGTACTGATTACTGCTGGAACAGGCTACAAAGGTAAGAGATACGTCAAGAAAAAGGGCAGAGTCTACCGTTACAAGTATGACGGATTGAGGAAGAGGCGTAGGCTCCGAGGAAATGTAATCAGCCAAGATACTCGCCAAATTAATCTCAAAATCGTCGAATCCGGAAACCGATCTCTCGACGCCATCTTCGGCCTCGTCGAGGAGTCGGAAACCGTCGAGGAGCCCTCTGGAGAAGAGGAGTGATTCGACGGGGTGATTAATCTGGGTAGTCTTCCGAAGCAGCCTGAAGTCAACATTGGTATGGTCGGCCATGTCGACCATGGTAAGACTACTCTGACACAAGCCCTTTCTGGAGTATGGACCGATACACACTCTGAAGAGCGTAAGCGTGGAATAAGCATCAAACTTGGTTATGCCGATACGGCATTCTACAAGACCTCTGATGGCAGATATTATGCTAGAGGAAAGCACCCCGATGGACAGGATGATTTGGACGATGATTTACTCCGAGTAGTCTCTTTCGTGGATGCTCCCGGTCATGAGACTCTGATGGCAGTAATGATTTCCGGGGCATCGATAATGGATGGAGCAATGTTGTTGATTTCCGCTACTGAAAAGTGCCCTCAGCCACAGACTAGGGAGCACCTTGCAGCACTACAGATTGCTGGTATTGAAAATATAGTAGTGGTGCAGAACAAGATTGATATTGTTTCTCGGGAGAGAGCTCAGGAGTCTTATTCTGAAATCGAGAGTTTCTTGGAGGGGACGATTGCTGAATCTGCACCAATCATACCTGTATCAGCGCATCACGATGTCAATCTCGATGTCTTAATTCAGGCAATAGAGGACGTAATCCCGACCCCAGACAGGAGTGGAGATGAATCCGGCCTGATGTATGTGGCCCGCTCTTTCGATGTCAATCGCCCCGGAACTAGGCCCGAAGGTCTAGCAGGAGGCATCATAGGAGGTAGCATAGTAGAGGGTTCATTCAATGTCGGAGATTCGATTCTGATTGCCCCGGGCAGACGTATTCAGTCAGGAGGGAAGACTTCATGGAAGCCCATTCCAACCAGAATTGAGAGCCTTAAGGGAGGAGGTCTAGATTTAGAGTCGGTACACGCAGGTGGACTTTGTGGAATAGCCACTCCGATGGATCCTATGTCAACCAAGGCTGACGAGTTGTCTGGTCAAGTAATGGCAAGAGAAGGAGAGTTGCCCCCAATCTGGGAAGAGTTGAACCTAGATCTCAGATTATTGGAGAAGATGGTCTCTTCCGGAGAGGAAGACGCTGGTTCAATCAGACCTTTGCAGACCAATGAGATGCTGATGATCAATTCCGCTACGGCTACTAGTGTAGGCACCGTTTCTTCAGCGAAGGGTGGCTCTGCAACAATACAGTTGCGCCTCCCCATCTGTGCTAAATCAGGCAGCCGTGTTACACTGTCTCGAAGAGTTGGTTCTAGGTGGCGACTAATCGGGCACGGTTCAATCACTGGGTGATTCTATGGTCGGCGTCTTGGTGGACGCTTGCGGATGGGTCGCACTGGTCGAAGCGCGTCTGAATCTTGATTCCAGTATGGAAGATGTTGTCGGTACGGCAGAACTGAAGTTGCTGGAATGTGTAGATAAGGAAATTGAATCTGTGTCTACGAAGCAGAAAGGCCTACTCCTAGAGTTGCTCAGAAATCGCTGTGAAGTTCTTCGTGACTTAGAAGGGATGAGGCATCCCGATGAGATGCTGATCAGTTTATCCTCTCAGAATGGGTGGCCGGTGTTGACGGTCGATACTGATCTCAAGCGTCTGCTAATAGAGCAAGGAGGGTCGTATATCGAAGTGACTTCGGGGCGATATCTCAGGCTTGTTGAGGCCTAAGGTAGTGTGAATAATCGATCGTCGCCATGCCCATCCAGTAGGCCAATTCGAACTGCTGCATCCAGCCAGGCGTGTGAATAATTGATAGCTCCAAAGGCCCGTACTAGGTCTCCTTCATGCATGAAGTGCCTTGCATCTGATGCATAATCATCACACATCCTAAGCATCGATTCGAGTCTTTTCGCATCTGCTCCTACAATTGCGATAGGGGTTGCTTTAGATCTGGCCTCCTCGGTCAAAGTGAGATACTTCTCCACCAGTTCGATTGAGACTGTAGTTTCGGACATGTGGGCACCTAATTCATTCCGAGTTCGGCGGAGGCGCCGTCGCTGAGTTTGAACAGTCGTGTCCTACCCTGCTTCCTGACTGAAAGAAGGCCAGCTCGACGAAGTCCGTTGAAAATCTGAGATAGTCTGGTTCTGCCAACTTCTAATACGGCTTGTAGCTCGGCATCAGAAGGAGAGACTTCCCTTCCAGCAGCCGCCTCAAGAATTGTTCTCTCGTTATCCGAGATTGATACGGCTTTGGACCTATCAAATGGCTCGTCGGGTTCCCAACTAGGGCCAAACTGGACAGGGATATTTGGGGGCAGGGAAGTAGTCGGTGCTACAGTTTCTGATTCGGGCTCCTGGTCATCGAACTCGGGAGTATGTTCCAAGTCGAACAGAGGTTTCTCGGGCTCCGGTGTCGCTGGTACCTCGGGAATTGTCCCTAGACTTGGATCGGCAGTCCAAAGTGCTCCTTCATCAGACATCACAGAGACTTCTTCAGCAGGAGTGATTGAAGTATCCGGAAGGGCTTGGGATTCGAAAACAGGTTCTGGTTCTTGGTTTGTTGACCTACTTGTTGATGGAACGAATGGCTTGGGCTCGGGATTTGCAATTGTTACAGGTGTCCCATCGGGCTCTTTGGGCATTTCGTCTCCAGTGATTACAGTTCTATTCAGTAATCCGCCAAATGCCCCAAACACAGGAGAACGGGACTGTTCCTCAGAAGCATCGACGATTGGGACAAAAGAATCCAATGTTCCTTGGCCATCTTCTGGAGGATTGGATGGTTCAGGGGGCTCGGATTTAGTCCAATCATCCTCAACTTCAGGGATTGTCTCGTCCCAATCTGATTTGTCTACAGGCTCTGGGTCATCTTCCCACATGTCTTCAGGCTCGACATCCCAGTCGTCGGAATCCTCGGAAACCAGTCCTTCGTCCTCCCAATCTTGGTCTGATTCGGTTGTCTCTGGATCCTGAATAGGCTCGTCTAGCTCAATTTCGCGCTCAAATGGTATCTCTGGAGTATCGTCAATCCTGCCACTCCACGACATTAGCGTCTCCAGTGTCCCTTCAGAGCCATTTCCTCTACGCTCATCCAATAGGTCTCTGCATAGTTTTACTACATCACGTGGATGACCTCCTGTACGTTCCATCATTGCACCCATTAGTCGTGGATTGATTACCCACTTCTCACGAGCCTTTCTACGAATTAGATTGTCCGCAAGTTGTTGTATCTCAGACTTGGAGAAATCTCCAAGATTCTCTATATCGTATGCTTCAACAACCTCTTTGTCGAGCGATTTCAGTTGTGAAGGGGTCGCAGTAACGATGACTAGGGCCCTTAGCCTCTGCAGTAGGGGAGTTATTCTAGTCAGAAGATCGTTGAGAGGGGTCGAAGTAGGATAATCAAGTGCAATCAAAGGCAACGGCCCCGTATCTTTGTCTAGAATTTCGACTAGTGATTCGCACATTCGTGATGTGGTCCGGGGGACATCATAACCCACAAAATGTACTGAAATCTCATTTAGAATCGAGTTGACTGGGTCTGTCTCGGGCCAGAACTGACTGACAAGCTTATGCCTGACTTGAGAGGAAAGTGCATTCACCATCGAGGTCCTCCCACTCCCGGACTCGCCCACCAGCAGAATGTTTCTGGGAGACTCTGAGATGATGTGTTCACGCAGCCTAATCATCAGAGAATCTCTGCCGACCAGGTCCTGGGCCCTTGACGGTTCAATCGGGCGATGATCGAAGGGGTTGCCCCTCAAAGGAGGTAAATCCAGCATTGAGACCGCCTCTGAAATCATAACCTCAGCAGCGTATTCAATCATTCTTAATGTTCACGTATTCTGACGCTTTCAACAGGGCGATTTAACGGGTTTTTTTGGAATTCCGGGTTGTTTCACCCTTACCATTTCCTCACAGTACAACGAAACAATTCCACATGGATTAACGCTTTGTTAACGCTTTAATGATGCGTTAATGATGCGTTAATGGCCAAATTAACGCTTTGAAACGTCCATTACAAGTACATCTAGTGGCCCCCATAGCAGTCGGGTGGCTTGTTCGCAAACAGTTAGAAGCCATATTGGCCGGGGTGCAAATGATACCATGCCAGTAGACAGCAGTCGCCTAGAGGGATTCTACAAGCTATCAGTTTCGGAACGTAGAGAGATGTTAGCAAATATAGCAGGCCTAACTCCTGAGCAGGTTGAGGCTTGGTCTTCTAGCGGAGAACTCTCTGAAGATGCCGCAGACAGGATGATTGAGAATGTGGTTGGCACATACTCCCTACCCATTGGAGTAGCAACCAACTTCATCATCGATGGAGATCACTACCTTGTGCCTTTCGTACTAGAAGAGCCTAGTGTAGTTGCGGCTGCTAGTAACATGGCGAAAAGATGTCATGATAGAGGTGGCTTTACATCAAACAATGATGATCCAGTAATGATTGGTCAAATCCAAGTCGTCGAATGCGATGATCCTGCTTCAGCAATGGGAGAAATTATTGGTAATAAACAGGAATTGATTGATTCTTGTAACGAAGTTGATCCAATTCTAGTCAAATTTGGAGGCGGTTGCAGAGATATCGAGGCCAGAATCATCGAAACCGAATCGGGCCCCATGGTGATTGTACACATTCTAGTCGACTGTAGAGATGCAATGGGCGCGAATGCAGTCAATACAATGGCTGAAACCATTGCCCCCAAGATTGAGGGGATGACTGGTGGAACGGTTATATTGAGAATAATCAGTAATCTAGCAGTCCACAGATTAGCCAGAGTTAGTGCAGTTTTCACTCCTGAAGAGATGTCTGACAAGGGCGATTCTACCCAGGGGTCTGAAGTGATTGATGGAATACTGCAAGCGTACCATTTTGCCAAGGCTGACCCATTCCGTGCGACTACTCACAACAAGGGAATAATGAATGCAATCTCTGCAATCGCAATTGCATGTGGGCAGGACTGGAGGGCGATTGAGTCGGGGGCCCACAGTTATGCATCACATGAGAGAATATACGGTTCACTAACTCACTGGGAAAGAGATGAAGATGGTAGCCTAGTGGGCTCAATCGAATTACCGATGGCTGTTGGGCTAGTCGGAGGGGCTGTGCGCGTCCATCCTGCAGCACAGGCAAATGTGGCATTGCTGGGAATTAACACCGCAGATGAGTTGGCCAAGGTCATGGCAGCAGCAGGACTTGTTCAAAACCTAGGGGCTCTCAGGGCTCTTGCTACAGTTGGCATCCAAGCGGGACACATGAAATTGCACGTCCGAAACATGGCTGTTACTGCAGGAGCAGAGGGTAGCGAGGTCGATACAGTGGCTGCTAGGCTCAGGGCACAGGGTGGAAGAATCACTCAGAAGGCCGTAGAAGAGGAGTTGGCTAAACTCCGCTCCGAGTGATTACTCGGCCTCTAGTGAGTCCTCACCGGCCGATTCCTCTGAGAACTCGTTGATTGACAATTGTTCTTCGGGTGCTAGCGAGGCAGCCAATTGGGCACTTGTGAGTCCCATCTTCTCTGCTTCCTGCCTAAACCAAGAGCGTACCTTCCTGTACTCGACCTCTGGGCAGCCAAAATATTCAGCGAACCTGCGTGTTGTGGTCAGCCTTCGAGTTAGGCCGTCTCTTCTGCGGTCTAACAGGCCCATCTTGGCGAGATCTCTGACATGCTCGTAAGCTCGTTGCCCGAGCATATCGACCAATTGAGACTGCGCCATGGGTTGGTGATAAGCCACCAATGCGGCGGCCGGGAGTAGCCTCTGTGGGATGTCGGCTCTGAAAGATTCAGGTAAATGAGGAGAAAGTCCTGGTCTGACTTCGAATATCCATCTGCCGGCAACATCTGATAATTGCAGGGCCGAATCTCTTCGTCTGCGAATGGTTGACTGTAACTGTCGAAGTGAGCCTTCAACTTCGGAAACCGGTTTTTCGAGTAACTCGGATAGTTCCTCCACTGACATCGATCTGCCGGCCCCGAATAGTATTGCTTCAAGAATAGTGGAAAGTTCTGGATCAGACAAGTTCTACCGCCTCCGGAATCTTTGGCTTGGGATTGAGCCTGAGTGATAGGGTGGTGAAGTCATCATCCTCGCCCCATAGATCTCTGAGAGTTATCTCGCCGTTCCTACCGCCCTTCTGCTTGAGATCTACGAACCCTCTGTTGGTTAGGAAGAGGGCTGAGATGAGTGCTGCCACTTGCGCCTCGGCTTCGGCTTCCTCCAAGGGAACTCCGTCCCCTATCGACTTCGAAGTTAGATCTTCAACTAGTAACTTCAGAGAAACCGGTTCTCCTGCATCGGAGCGAGATTTGAGAGACTCCCACGTCCTCTGTAGGTCACCCTCTAGATCTTCGATGTGTAAACTGCCGCTGAATCTCTCTCTCGCCCTCTCATGGGCTTCCCGCCTTTCCTTAGCAATCTCTTCACGCAACCTCTGTTCAGCGGCCAATCTACCTGCATCCTGCAGACCCATTAGTAATTCGCCGAGGGTTACTGGACGACTTTCATCTCGATGAATTCGACCTTCGAACATCTGAGGCAGAGTCTCGGCTGCAGCCCCAGAGAGTACTCCAACGGAGAAGTTGTAGTCAGCGTCATCGAAGTCGGCCTCCCAGCCTCCATCGAATTCCCAGACTTCTTCCTCTTCTTGCTCAAAGGCCCTCTCTTGCCGATCGAGTAGTGAAGCGGCTTGGCCTCGCAGTATGCACCAGGCCATCCTGACTAGTCTGCCGCATGTTGGTAAATCGATATTCTCGGCCTCTTCGATCCTATGATTGAACATCTCAATGAACGTGGATAGATCTACATCCCACGGATCTAAATCTGAAGATTGGAACAACTGGAAAACAAGTGCTACCGATCTGTCGAACGGGTCAATCAGAAACTGGTGCTCAGCCTCCTCTAGCAATGAGAGTTCAACCAATCTGTCGAGATATTTGCTGGTCTCAAGATCGGCCTCGCCATCTAGCATGCTAGAGACGATTTCGTCCCTCATTGCATTCCCGTCAAAGACGGTCATGACTCTGCCTCCTTTTGCAGTTCCTCAGATACTTCAGCCTCGGCCTCTGGCTCTTTGGCTAACACGGATTCCCTCTCTTCTATGTCCTCGGTCCATTCTTCTGCCCTTTCTCTGAGAGAATCCATCGTGTCGACCTCGGTTTCATCGTCTGTGACTTCTTGGCCCTCTTCGATTTCTACTCCTGCTCGGTCAGCGAGACCGCCTAGGCTCTTGGGAGTGCCCAGAGGTTCGGGCGCCCTGGGCATGTTCTCAGGGTCCGGAAGTTCGGGCATAGATTCCTTGTCAGCTGCCGACTCTTCCTGTGCCTTGCGCTCAGCCTCAAACTGCTCTCCCATCTCTAGAGCACTAGCCCTATCGAAGTCAGTAATTAGTCGGCTTCTACCGTCTCCGGCATGAGTCACACCGACATGGTGGTCAGCTAGAGTGAGTGTAACCTTGCGCAGAGTAACCATCAGGAATTGTGCCCTTTGACTACGCATCCTGCACAAGGTGGCTATTCTCTCGGCATTGAATGGATCAAGATTCTGATCTACCTCGTCAAGATAGTAGAACGGACTGGGCTCGTAGTCCTGTAGTGCGAAGATTAGTGCCAAAGCAGCCATTGATTTCTCACCCCCAGAGAGCATGCTCCTGCGAGTTTTCTTGCTCTTTCCAGGAGGAACACAATCCATCTCCATCCCGCCTTCGAACGGATTCTTCGGATTCTCCATCCGGAGACTACCGCTGCCTCCAGGCTGCAAAATCTCGTACACCTTGGAGAAGTTCTTGTCTACATGATTGAACACCGCCATGAGACGTGTCTTTCTCTCTGACTCAAGTTGGTCAGATAGTGAAATCAGCTGGTCTCTCCTTGATCGAAGTAGTGTTGTGTCTTCTGCGAGTGCGGCGATTCTCTCTGCTGTGATATCATACTGCTCTATAGCGAGCATATTGACATCGCCGAGTTGGCCGAGACGGCGTTCGAGCCCCTGCACGCTCTTTTCCGCCTCGGCCACTGTCGGCAGATCTACATCGGCCGGTGGGATTTCGATTCCTGCGGCAGTCAATTCAGCCACAATCTCATCCACTGCCGCTCTCTTCTGCTGGATTTGTCCGTTTAGTTCCTCAATTCGGGAAGATAGAGTCTCTCTCCTCTGAGACAAATTGTCCAATGAAGCCCTGAGGATAGCCCTCTCGTCAACAATCTCATCCCTGCGCTCATTGAGTGCCTTCTGTTCCTCGTCAAACTGGGATGCTTGCTCTCTAAGATCATCTAGTTTCTCTGTTGCCTCCGCAATACTATCCTTGAGTGCTGTGATTCGGCCCTCAGCCTGTGTGACGATGGATAGTTTCCTATCTATCTGCTTGGAGATGTCTTCCACCCTTTCAGTTAGGATTGTAATCCTCTCATTCGAGCTTGAAATGGCAGACTCTGCTGCGAGTCTATGGCGCTCTGCTTCGGTCATCTTACGCTCTGCATCTCGAAGCTTCTTGGAAAGATGATCAGGGGCGTGGTCCTGCAGAGCCTGTGCGGCCCCAGCCCTTTCCTCCAGTACCGAGTCGAGTGCTTCCTTGGCCTCGGCAGCAGCCCGCTTGGCCTCGGTATTGGCCTTCTGATGATTCTTGAAGTCGGAGATTGCTGATTGGACCTTCTTTCGAACCTCCTCAACATCCTTCTGAGCCCTGTCCATGTCAGATTTCCAGTTACGTGCCTGTAGGGCCTTGTCTGAATCATCTAGACCATGGATTCGATCTCTAAGGGACTGCTGGTTATTGCGCAACTCCCTGAGCGCCGCTTCAACTGTGGAGAAGATTAGGTTCGCTTCTTCAACTGCGGCTTCGAGACGATCTAGGCTGCCAGAAACAGAGCCGCCACCAAAGGCGTTCGAAGTGTTCTTGGTAGCCGAGCCGCCGGTCATGGCTCCTGAACTCTCAATGAGTGAACCATCGAGTGTAACCATTCTGACTCCGCCCATATTCCTCCTTGCTACTTCCATCGAGTTGACAACCAGGGTGTTCCTGCTCACATATCTTACAGCAGTGTCAATCTCAGGGTCGTACTCAAGCAAGTCGTGGGCGAAGCCGACAACACCTGGGTTGTTGGCTACTATCAGAGAGCGGCCTCCGGGCCGATTAATGCTGAGTTTGTTCAGAGGAAGGAAGGTTGCCCTGCCTCCTCCGTTCTGCCTCAGCCATGCAATGCACTTGGCTGCGACGTCATCATCGTTGACTACGATACTCCTGAGACCTCCGCCTAAGGCCACTGCTAGAGCTTCTTCATGAGCGCTGTCCTTAGGGGCTGTGAGCTCACCCAGAGAACCTAGAATTCCCTTGATCTCTCCACTCTGCCTAAGTTTGGCTAGAGCGGCTAGTGTTATGGCTGAGCCTGGTGCCTTGGTCCTCTCTTCCTGTCGAACTCGGGCCCGACTTAATTCGCGCTCGGACTCTCTCACCCTAGTCTCGGCTCTGTCCCTATCTCCTGCGAGTTCGGATTCCTGCTTCTGTAGGCGACGTAGTTCCTCTGCTAGGGATGTTCTGTCCTCCTGTGGGTTTTCACTCTGTAGATCTTCTCCGACGAGTTCAAGGTCATCGCGGACCATAGTGGCCTCCTCAAACATCTCCTCAAGGTCGGCGAGTTTGCTGGAGGCGAGTTGTTCCGTCTGCTCGGCCCGGTCTGCTGCAAGTCTCTTCCCTGCATATTCAGACTGAGCCGTGTCGACTTTGTCGGAAATGAGACCTAGTGCACGCTTGAGGTCACGTCCGTGCTTATCTCCCGACTCGATTGCCTGCCTTGCTTCAGCCTCCTCATTGAAGGCCTCCTCAATTGCAGTTTGAGAGTCAGTGAGTTTTTGTTGAGCGGCCTCTAGAGAGGAGCTTGCATCTGACTGTGCCTGCTGGGCCCTCTCCAACTCCTTGCCAAATTCTTCGGCCTCTGAGTTGGCTAAGTCGATTGCTTCCTCTTGGTCAGCAATCCTGTCCCCTCCAGTCTCCATTTCAATTTCGTACTGGCGAATGGTCTCCAGCAGTTGCTTGGCATCGCCACTCATGATCTCATTGATTTCAGACTCAACCCTGACCATCTCCTC
>CENY01040386.1_pt1 | contig 12226 bp, 8 predicted proteins | sample 356181 | NCBI WGS metagenome assembly CENY01 (sample SAMEA2619840, study PRJEB7988) | marine metagenome | isolation source: saline water (ENVO:00002010), including
AGGGCCTTGTAAACTTTCGTATACATTATCAAATTTAAAAGAATCTTTTCTCCTTTGTATTGCGTCAAGGCCTCTATTTGCTGCTTTTTGTTCGCGTCTTCTTGCTCTGCCTCCGAATAGTGAGGCAACTCCTTTTACTACACTTCCCATTAGTATTTCATTATTAATTCGTAAGACGGTGTTTCATCAACATAATAGTCCGCCTTTTTATATTTATCTAATAACACACCAGGTTTTGCCCATGCAAAAGAATATTTATATCCTAAATCTTCAGCAAAATCTGTTGTAAAGTCTATTAAGAGTTGCAACGCATCACTTCTGTCAGTATCTTTATACGATTTATCGCTAATTACTACAGCTGGAATTGCAGTCTTACTATTTGTCATCCATAGCCACATAGCTGCAATAGGATCATTTTCTTTGCAAACCATAAAGCCTCCTAGACCTTCTCTTTTCTTTTCTTCATTGCCTATTTGAAAAGCACCTGGAAGAAAATCTCGCGGTATTGGCTCTTGTTTATAAGCTTCCCACCACGATGGCAAAAAATCCCAATCGGATTCTTGTAATTTTCGTACTTGTAATTTCATATAATTTAATTTGATGAATTAACTGCTTCTGAATTTATAGCAAACAGTTCTTTTTTTGTTTGTGCATTAGTACCTGTAAGTTTTAATCTTACTTTCATAAAAACACCTTTTACTCCAGAAACAAGTTTATCAGCATCGGCAACAACAGCACCACCGGTTACTTTATATGTAGTTTGCTGTGAAACTATTGGTGTAAAATATTTACCTTCTTTTTTTTGAAACGGAAATGTTATTATTGTACTCATTATGCACTTTGATTTATAGTTAATGTTTGTTTTGTTAATCCCGTAACTCTACTATTATTATATAATTCAATTTCAATTTGGGCAGATCTTGAACTGCCTGAGCTATTATTTGCAACATTAATTGTAAAAGGATATTTACCACCATATATATTAATATCGTCTGGATCAATTATTAAAACAGCACTAGCTGTAGGATTAACTGCTGTTCCTTGTGTTGTAGCAGCAGCTAAATATAGCCAATCTGTGCCGTCTCCAGTATTTTTTGGAGTTACACTTACAACAACATTAGCTTTTTCTCCAGCTACATCTCCTATAACTACATTTGCATTGGGAGAAGATAAACCATTAGTAAATGAATACGTTGTTGGAGAAATAGTCCCCATAGCTGCTGTTACTTCACCTGAACCTGTTATTGTAGCGGTAGCAGTTGTATTTTGATATATTTTAGGCAATACAATTGATGCCTGATAATAATCTTGCGTATAATCAGTTGTAAAAGTTGTTATTTCAGTTACATTAGTATCTTCTACATTATAAGTAACTGCAAAAGAACTTGGTAACATAACTTTAGTCGTACCTGTAACATTCATTCTAATAATTGCAGTACGCTGGCTTTCAGCAGCGTATGGGCTTATTGTATAAGCATTACCAACAGATACTCCAGTTGGAGGTGTTAATGTACCTGTTGAAGGTGTTGCCCAAGTTAAATTATACAATGCGGTAGCACTCCCTGCAAAAGTCATATTTTCATTAGTAGCCGCGGTAGGCATTGTGACAGGTACATTATAAGTTATTTGATTAGTCTGTCTTGTATAAGGCAATGGTGTAGTTATAATATTACCTCCCATACCACTATGAACATTACAATAATAATATAATGGACTAGTTGTTGTACTAGTTACAACTATTTGTGTTTGTGCGCCCGCAGTACCAGGAGTACCCGTAACAGTAACATTATCTGTAAATGGATCTGCAGGTGAATTATTAGGGTTTTTTGAAAACCTTAAAGGATGTCCGCTATTACTACTATCACTTTGATCAAATATATAAGTTTTACCTATAGTAAGTGCAATATTATCTTGTCTTATACCATCTAATGTATATCTATTAAGATTACCAGTATAATTTATAACTTTAACAGGTATTGTTTCTGTACCTGTTATAGCCCCTGTATTTAAAGAATTCAATGATCCCACTCCTACAGTAATATTATAAGGATTTATAAAATGTGTACTGCTTGGAGCAACAACTATATCTTGTGAAGTTGCACCTGAAGATAGCTCTACCAAAGTAGGACTTACTGCCGCATCAGAAACAGAATCACCAACACTTATACTAAGAAGTGCTACGGTAAACGCAAGAGATGCACCGGTACCACCAACCGCTAATTCAATAGTTTGATTTGATGTACCAACAGTATAACTTATATTAAATACTAATTTGCCATCAACAATAGTTGTTGGATTTGTTATATTAACTGTTTCAGAGCCTGAATAAGTTAAGGTAACATCAGATACTGAATTAAATTTAAAATCAGCATTTTTAGGCTCTACAAAAACAGCCCAAGTAATTGTTTCACCTTGCTTAGCTCTTGCTACTCTTTCTCCTGTTATTAATGTATTTGCGCCTGCATTTGCACTACTTCTTGTAACTTTTAATGAAATATCAAAACAATTTACATTTGTAGGTACAGTGCCAATATCTGATAAATCAGTTCTTAAAAAATCTAATTCCCATCCAGTATCACCTTCATAACTTATAGTATTAAAAGTTTTAACAAGGGAAGGCCCATCATTTAATATAGGCTCTATATAAGAATCTGCAGCAGCTGCACCATAAAAACTATTTCTATTTACATCTTCTGAGTTATGCTCATATAATTTACCAGAATTAAATGTATAATATTTATTATTTAATGTTAATCCACTTTCTTGCTTAAAAGATTTAAAACTTGTCCACCCTTTAGCGTTTTCATCAAACGAAATTGTAAAATAACCATCAGCAGCTGTTGCTACATTTGTATCAGTTTCGCTATCATAACAATCGCCTATAATAGTTAAATTATATAACCCATGATATTCATCATAAGAGCCTATAACTTGTGTAGCATGAGATAATGCATCTCTAAAAAAATCACTCATTCCAGAATTTGATATATCTACGATTCCGTTTTGTGATAATCTTAATACTGAACCTCTATTTTTATCGGTAAAATATCTTGCATATCCATATGCTGCAAAAGATTCAGGATTTTTTGATATTCCAAAATCTCCAGCATAAGGTGCTATAGTTCCTAAAAATTGTGTATTACTAGTTACAGGAACTGCACCACCTTCAGCAGAGTATATAAAGTCTTTATTTATAGGTGATCTAGATAATTTATCTTCCTGGAAAATAACTATTTGAGTATCGTCGGCATAAAGTTTTTGCACAGATCCATCTTGAGGATCTAATGATATAGTTAATCCTCCCTCAGCTTCATTAAATTGATTTATATAATTTACATTAGTTCTTGAATTAAATAAACCACTCGAATGTATAAGCGTATTAAATCTTCTTTCTTCAGCAAAATTTTCTTTTACAACGTAAGCTCTAACTCCTACATCAAAAGCTTTTTCGTTAAAGCCCGCTCTTAATCTATTTACTTCTATATGTGTACCTGACGTAAAATTTAATAAATAACAATTAAAAAATCTAACATCTATGGTTGCACCCGCATTATTTAAAGCTGATATTAAACCACCTGTAGAAGTTTCAAAGAAAATATCTAAATCTGACTCTACTGGCTCTGTTTCGTAAACAGACACTCCTGAAGATATAGATGCTCCAGCGTCTGTTATAGTTGGCACATTAGCAGTGCCGGCTGGGTTATTAATTGATTGTACTTTTGTTAAACTAGAAGTAGTTTGATTAGCCCCATTTAAAATTTTAGGATATACAGAAACATCACAAGGTGATATTGTATTACTTGTGCTTGGTGGTATTACAGCGGTTTGATCTCTAGGTATTTTATTTATACTATCACCTAACCTTGCAATAACATTAGCACCAGTAAGTGCGGAAATCCAATTATAATATTCTTGCTCTCTTTGTTTTACAACTATTTTATATGAATAAGCCCAATCAAGAGCTTTTAAAGTTGCTACAGCTGCTGATGAAAAAGATACTCTTAAAGCATTAAATACATTAGTACTATTAGATTCTCCTGTTGCTGCGTCAATAAATACTGTATCATTACCTGTTGAAGATAATATTACAGGTGATTGTCTTCCAAATTTATCAGCTAATACAATACCAACTTGATAAGTACGTCTAGACTTTACAGACATTGAAGTATCTAATGTAGCATATCTAGCAGATGTTTCACCTGTTCTTGAAACACTAAATGAAATATCTGGTATATCAAAATTTTGTAAAAAATTTCCATACACAAGTCTTCCTCCGGCTAATTCTTGTGACTTAGCTTTTTTAGGTACCGCATCTGATACTCTTGTTAATTGATCGCCCGGTAATGTTTTAAAAGGATCTTGTGATTTATAAAAAAAGTTTACCGAAGATTCTGTTGTTATAGTTTTATCTTCAACAACATATAAAGTTGAAGATCCTGTTTCTTTATAAATAAGCTCAACACCTGTAATACCATAATTTGATGGTATTGATACCGCTAATTGTACAGATTTTACAGCATTTACAAATGTTTCTATTTCTCCAAATTCTGATATTGAACTTGTATTAATTGTATCAGGGTTTCCTAATCTTGAAAAGCATATAGGTGTAAAAGGTGCTAATACACTATATTCTCCGTCTTCAAATTGATAACGATATGAAAATCTTACAAGTTTATTTTCTAAAAAATTAGATGTAATTACTGCACCAGTTTCATCTGTATTTGATAATGCTAATATTTCAGCAGCTTCATATGGAGCAAATTTAGCTACAGACATAAGATTATCAACACCTACATCAAGATTATAATGGCCCTCTTCATTTCTTGCGGTATCTACATTTATTTTTCTTGGAGGATTTCTATCATCTGTAAAAAATAATAATGTATCTACTAAATTAACCCCTGTAATAGGAAAATCAACATGGAAATTTAAAGTGTTATGAATTACCAATACCGTTGATTTATTAGCTTTTTGGTCGTATTCTATAATTGCATGCTGCTTATTAGAAGCGTTTGAATGATCATAACTATCATTATTAGTAATAAAATAATATATTTTTTCATTACCATTATCTCTTAAACTACCAATAACTTTACCATTTGGTATTTGCTGGCCTACAATCTCTTTATTACCTAAAAGATTTTCAACAGCGCCCATATCAGAGCCCTCTGACTTACTTACATTTATATTTAAAGCTTCACGATATTCTCCAGCTTGGACAAGTCTGTCGTCCACGTCTCGATTCATTCGGCTTGCATTGAATAGCCTTTTAATTTCTGGCATATTTTAATGTTTAATCCACTTAGATTTACCCCTTAATACTTGCGCCATTTCTTCTGTTTTCATATTAGAAAGGCGTATTTTTGCATTACGCATTTTAGCGCTTGCTTCTTTTTTATATAATCCAGAAGCGCTTGCGCTTGAAACCCTTAATTTTGATAAATTGTATAATATATTTGCATAAACAGCATCTTCCGCTAATTTAGGCACAAGTACATTATCAAAATTATCATTATCGCCGATACCATCAGATATATATCTTAATACTATGATACTACCTTGTTTAAATGAAGAATCAAAAAATATTTTACCTGCTTCCAAATCTAATACATAACTTCCATTAAAATTTTGTCTTTCAGGTTCGCTACCATATCTTCTGCCAAAATAGCTATAGTCGTCGTTATCATAATAACCATTATAATAATCAGAGGCTTCTTCTGCTGTTAAAACTCTATTTGTTGTTTGATAACGGTCTAATGTATCTGAAGTTTCTTTAAAAACTACTTTTCCGTCGTTATCGTATAAATATTTATAGTCTTCATCTTGTGTTACAGCTTTTGTGGCTTTTGTAGAACGACTTGGTTGTATTGTTTTTAAATTTCCAAAATTATCTAAAAAAGATATATTAACATAATTAACATAATCTGAAGGCAAAGACATTTGTAAAGTTTCGCTAAGTTCTACTTCAATAGTTTTTTCTGAATGAAAAATATCATAACTAAACTCCTGCACAGATCTTTGTGCCCAAAAAGCTACTTCGTATCTAGGTACTTTTGATAATATTTTTCCATCTCCTATATAAGCAATAATAAAATTATTTATTATGTCATTAAGGTGTACTCTACTATAATAACCCGGTATTGCTAAGCCTGTTCCGCCGTCTAAAGCAGAATAATTATCTACGTCTAAAGGTCTTCTTGATATTGCCATTATTGTTCAGTTGCTTGAAGTTGTTGATCCTTACCTTGCCCAAATCCAGATACATCTGGTTGTTTTATAACCACACCAGCATAAGAAAGTATTTTAGCCACTAGTGCATGTTTTTCTGAAGGATGTAATCTAAAGTCATATGATTTAGCAGTTGCATTATAATCGTCCGATGCAGGATTAAATGCTGTACTATCATATATAGGTTCATTTGGAACTCCCGCCGCTATTTGTGATGCTGTTGGCATTAAATAGCCCCATTTAGGTTTGTCTGGAATTTTTATATAATCAATATTAACATCCGAAGTAATGCTATCCGGATATATTCTAATACCAGTTTCGCCAACCAAAGTAAATACAGGTTGAGTTGAAACAGGTGCGGTTAATGGAGATAAATTTATGTAACGTACTTCCTCGTGTGATGCATAATCTGCAACACTAACTGTTGTTACAGAATCTATAGTATTACTTACATTTACAACACCTAATCTATAAAAATTAGTAGGAAATTCAAATATATTACCTGCTTTAGTTAAACTTGAATTTGCATAAAATACATTTATTTTTTCTGATGTATTTAACACAGGATCTGCAAAATCACTTTGTATATTTGCATTAAGTTCATAACCAGATTCTCTTGCAAAATAACTTTCAAATATTTCATTTTGTGCTTGATCTGCAAGTCTATTAAACTCTTCAGGAGTTATGTATCCTCTGTTATCTTTATTAGTTATTACTAAAACGGTCTGATAAACGTCATTTATATTTATAGCCATTATTTTTTTTTTAAATTAGTTGATATAGGGCTGATTTCTCGCCCTATACCAAGTTATATTACGATAATTTTTTAGTAATAGATTTCATTAAGTCAACACCTTCATCTGTTTTAAAATATTGTGCTAATGCACCATAGGGATGTTGATCAAAAGGAACAGTCATTACTTTTTTACCGTTAGCAAATTTAAATACAGTATTATCATCGGTTAATTGTAATATACCTACTTCAACTGCTCTATTCGCTAAATTTCTTAATTTTATATCTTCATCTTGCGATAATTCAATAAAAAGTTCAGGATCTGATTTTGCAAATTTATAAGCATCTCTTTTTAATTCTTTAGAAGATAAAGTAGCAACCGTAGATCCTAATTCTGTTCTCATTATTGCTTCTAAGTGCTCTATATCTAATGTTCTAACTAAATTTAATGCTTCTAATTCAAATTCTATATTATCAACTTCATCTTTTGCAATTACTTCTTGATCTATTTCTTGCCAAAGCTCATTTGCTTTTGGATGATATAAAGACAAAAGTTTTTGTAAAGATTGTTGATGTTTAGGTACTTCTAAAACACCATCTAAAAAAATTATATGAGCAAGTGTTGCATTACCTTTTTGTTCATCTACAAATAATGATTTTTGATTGCTTGCATATCTTAATTCTCTTTGCTCATTTGTTTCTTCATCAAACCATAATAAAGGTTTTCTTGCAGTGTGTTTAGATTGTATTGTCCAACTAAGAGGTGATTTACCTCCTGTTAAAACATATGTTCTATCTTTTATTTGCCAATTTTTTTCAATTTTTGGCACTCTAATTTTTGTTTCCATAATATAATATAATATAATAATTAATAAGAATTACCCCCGATAAAACACGGGGGCAAAACTTATATAGATGTTATGCATCTTTAAATAATACGAAATTGTTTGCACCTTGAACGATTAAACATCTTTCAGATAAATAGTGCATTCTCATTTCATCAATTGGAGAACTTGAAGGTCCACCAACAGATCCAGTAACCCAAGACTTATTTTTTCTATTTTCAGTCTCAGAAGCTCTGTATCTAATATGCAAGAATGGTCTCTTGATATTTTGGCCAAGGACTTGGTCATAAACTGTAGAAGTACCAGCAGGTACTAATACACCTTCGATGTCACCAAAACCTCCTCTTGTAGAAAAGTCATTTAAATATTTCCAGTCAGTTTTATAGAAGTCATAAGAACCTCTTCTGTAACCTGTAAATCCTAAAGTTAACGCCATATCCTCGCTGTTATTAAATACACCAAAAGAAGTTCCTCCTGAGTATCCACCATTTTGTTGTGCAAGAATGTCATCAATTTCTAAAGAAAGATTTCTATCTAAGAAAAGCATATTTTCTTCAATAGCACCTTGTTTGTCTAACTGTGTTAAAACTGCGTCAAAATCAGTTAAAGCACCGCCACCACCTCCAGCTTGTGCACCAAATCCTGAATATACATTTCCTCTAGCTTCAATAGCTTCAAAGAAACCTTCAGTACCTCTAGCAGTTGCTGTAAGTGAAGAATCGTAAAAATCCAAAGTAGCACCAGTGTTTAATTGTTTAACACCTTCAACCATAGTCATTTCCATATAATCTTCCCAACGTAATCTATTTTCGTGTTCAGATTTTAAATACCATAAGTATCCGCTAGCTCCATTTTCAGAAGTAACTTCAATCCATCCAATTTGTGCAGTGTCAGAACCATTAATAGAATAATGCTCTTTTAAAATTATAGGACTGTTCTTAAATGTAGCATAGCTAGGATCTAATTTTTCAGTAAAGTTAGAAGATCCTTTTGCAAATTCAGAACCATAAGCAAGTGCAGTAAATCTTTGTGCATTTGTAATAGCAGGAACACCACCATAAGCTTTAACTTGAAAGTATTGTCCACTAACATTAGTAACAATACCTTTAATCATAGCACCAGTTCCTCCAATTGCAGATGTTGCGCTTGTTTGAGCTTGAATCATAACTGTTTGACCTTTTCTAAAGTTAACAGCTGTTGTACCCTGTGAAGTAACACCTAAGCTAGTTGGTTGAGCAGTTGGGACAAAAAAGTTTCCAACGCTACCACCTGTAGTTACTGCAGAAGCAGTTCCTGGAGTTGTACCACTAGTAGGCATAGTTCCAGCGTTACTTAAATAAACGATATTTGCATATCTTGTGTGCAATCTACCTTGCTCAGTCCAAATAATTTGGTCTGAAGTAGAAGGCATCTCCGCAGATACCATACGTAAGAAAGAACCGATAGATCTGTTTCCATATCTTTCAACTTCTTGCTCGTATACATCTGGTAAAAATTGTTGAGCCCACTGATTAAAACTTGAATCAGTGAAATCGATATAGTTCCCTGAATATAATGCCTTAGTTTGAGTTGGTTGTAAGGCAGCGGGAACGCCACTTGTAAAAGCCATGTTTTAAAATTTTAAGTTGTTATTATTGTTTAAATTTAATGCGCAACTTATCCGAAGAATTACCTGAAACAACTCTAATTTTATCACCCGAAGACGTAGTAATTACAGAATTATCTACTCTAGGATTCATATCAATATTGTTAGCTTTTTTAGCAGCTTCTTTTATAGCGTCGGCACGGCCTTGCTCATAGAAGTGATTAGCTATTTTATCGGCATTTCGTCCAGCAAATAATGCTTTATGATATTCATTAGCATTACCTAAACTACCATCTTCTGTAATATATTCATTAATAAAGTTTTTCAAGTCTGATTGATATTTTTTTACATTTTCCGTATTATCTATTTTAAATCTATATTTGTTTTCACCAACCTGAAAATCAAAACCTTTGAAATCTTTATTGAAAACTTTTTCTGTTCGATCTAAAAATATTTTTTGTTGTTTTTGCCAATCTTCTTGTTCTTGTTGCTTAGCATTATAATACTCCATTGCTTGGACATATTTAGGATCAATATCTTCTTGCTTTCTTAACTTAAGATCTGCATAATATTTTTTCTTAGAATTGTCAAAATAATTTTGAGCATTATAAAGTTCTTCTTTAAAAGCTAATTTTTTAGCTTTTATATCTGTTGGTTCATCTGTTTCTTCATCATAAGAAAAGTTTTTATTCATTAAAAAACTTAAATCATCAGAATCAAGATGAGGTTTTGTAGACTTATAATATTCTCTTAAAAGAGATATGTTATCCATCTTTGAAAAGTCTCTATTTAGATTAACATAATCTTCAAGACTTCCGCCGGTTTCTTCCATAAATTTTATAAGATTGTCTACATTTTCTGGAAGCTCTTGTGTTTTAGCTTCCGGTAATATTTTTTCTTGTTCCTGTACGGGCTCGGGGTCTTTAGTGCTTGTATCCACTCCTGCCTCGTCAGTTGTATTTTTTTCATCTGTAACAAGTTCTAAAGGTGATTCTACTTCTTCCCTTTGTTTTTCTTCGTTACTTTGATTTTTTTCTTTTTGTTTATTTTCTCCGGCAGGCTCTTTAGACTTTTCTTTGTCTTCCGCTTGAACCTTTTCGCTAGTTTCGGATCCGTCGCGTACAGATACCTCATTTGTGCTTTGCTTCTGAACGGCATCCTTATTTTCTTTTTGTGGTTTATCTAAATTTACTTTATAAACTCCATCAGGTTGTAATCCATAATCTGGGTTTACATCTCCTTCTTTAATAGCTGTATCCAAAACAGCAGCTTCTTTTTCTTGCGGTGAAGTTTCTTTTTTGTCTTCAACCGGTTTTACTTGTACTTGTTCTTCCATAATATATAATAAAATAATTAAACTTTTTTTTATTTAGGTTCAAATCTCGATAAATCAAACCCACCTAATACATCATTGCCTTTAGATTCAAAAGATTTTTTAGGTTTTTCAGTTCTAGGCGGCCCTTGTATTCTATTAATAGAAATTTTTTCTTTACTTCTATTTTGCTTTTCAACTAATTCTTTTTGGGCCTCTAACTCTAGTTGTTTTAATTTGACATTTAAATCATATTCAAACTGCATTAATTGTTTTTTTGTTCTTGCTTCAATTTCTAATTTTTTAATATCTAACTCAGCAGAACTAGTTTGAATTTGTATTTTAGACTCTGTTTTTACTTGCTCAGCTTGTGCTTTAGCCTGTTCTATTTGAATTTGTGCTTGGCCTTGTGCTTCAGCTTGGGCAACACTAGCAGCTTGAGCTTGTTGTTGATCAGCTTGTTGTTTTTTAACTCTTCTAAATTTAAGAAGCTGATTAGCTAATTTTGTATTATTAATATCTCTAATATCAATAGCGTCTTCTAAAAATATACTGTTTTGAGCTAAAGCAGCTTGTATATTTGCTTCTAATAAAGCTTTTTCTTCTTGATCTGGTTCTAATTCTAAAAATATACCAAAATCGTGCATGTGTAATTCTTTTAATTCATTTAAAGAACCTACAGTAAATTTTCCTAATGCAGATATAAAAGCTTCTTTTTGAGGATGATAATTTAAAACATCTTTAAATCTTAAAGATATTGCCTCAGCAATACCTAATGTAATAGACATACTGCTATCTAATATATGTCTTGTTGCAGTATTACTATTTGCTGCAGCTAATTTTTGTACGCCTACTAATGCTTTTGGATCGGGATCAGATCCATCTCTAGCTTCATTTAATCCTGTAATATCTCGAATCATTTGAAGATATTGATTATAAGCTGTAATTAAAACTTGTATTTGATTACCTCCCCCACCTGGTAATTCTTGAATAGGCACTTTGCCTTGATTAGGATCGCCATCAACAGTTAATGATCTACCTATTATAGATCCTGTTTGAAAATACATATTCAATGCTTCTTGTGGATTATAACTTGTACCATTACCTAAATCTATTTCTGCTAGCCCATCAGCATCCACATAAACACCCGATGGCGTCATTCTTTGTATTGCTTGTTGTAATTTTAAATGCGTAAGTTGTATTAAATCCGCATAAGGAGTCATTTTTGAAACTAATGACGTAACATTTCCTTTATATAATCTAGGAGCACTAACTATATAATTCATTACAACCTTGTTAGTATTAGATTGCGGACGAATCATATTAGTTGCTTTTTCCCACTTTAATATAATATTAGTTCCTAAAATAAATACTCCTTCGTATATAACTTCTCGCGCTTGCGCAACTCTTTGAAAACGGGTTCTTTTATCTTTAGGAGGATCAAACTTATCGTCTTTTTCAATAGCTTTACTAGCGCCTGAAGAGGTTTCTTTTATTTTATATACATTATTTTCCCATGTTTT
>CENY01169357.1_pt1 | contig 12226 bp, 11 predicted proteins | sample 356181 | NCBI WGS metagenome assembly CENY01 (sample SAMEA2619840, study PRJEB7988) | marine metagenome | isolation source: saline water (ENVO:00002010), including
CCCGTAGCTGAACAGCTGTGAGTTGTTCAGCCGGCTGGTGTCTTCGGAGCCCTCAGCCATGGGTGGTGCGGCAGCCAATCGTCAAAACAGCGGGATCCCCGGAATCTTCACGTCGATGCGGTACACGGCCGTTGACGCAGTCATGAACAACGATTTCAGGTCTGCGCCGCCCCATGTGAAATTTGCGCAGAAAGCGGGTGTTTCAATGGTGCCGAGCCAGGTGCCGTCTTCCGGATGGTAGGCGGCTACTCCGTACGGGCCCCCGGCATAGAGGTAGCCCTGGCTGTCGATCTTCAGCCCATCGGGCGCGGGCGAGTCGCATAACACCTCGCCTCCGGTGAGCGTATCGCCGTCGATGCTGAACTTTCTGACATGCCGCCGCGGTGTGTCGGCAACGTACAGCACTTGCTCGTCCAGACTCAGGCAGAGCCCATTGGGCATTTCGAAATCCTTAGCGAGCAGGGTGAGCTTGCCGGCGGGGTCGATCTGGTAGACGCCGCAGAAATCCAATTCGCGGGGGCGCTCCACGCCGTGCTGAGCGCTGTCCCGGCCGTAGCTGGGGTCGGTAAAGAAGATGGTGCCGTCGCTGCGTACCACGATGTCGTTGGGGCTGTTCAGTTCTTTGCCATCGTAGTGACTGGCAAGTACCGTGAGGGCACCAGCCTCTTCGCGCACGACCCGGCTCGTTGCGTGCTCACAGGTCACCAGGCGGCGTTGCCGGTCGTAGGTATTGCCGTTGGCCATATTGCTGACCTCCCGATACACGCTGAAGCCGGCACCCTGCCGCCATCGGTGCAGCTTGCTGGTGGGAATGTCGCTGAAGGTCAGGTGGTGCTCGGTGGGGTGCCAGATGGGACCTTCGGTGAACGTGAACGCCTCAGAGAGCGTCTCGCGGGTTGCGGACGCATCCACCAGATCCAGCAATTGATCGTCACGGATATCCAGGCTCACGGTCCCTCCCCAGGTCGTGTGTGCCGCCGCGGCAGAATGCTGCGACCGATAGAACAGTTTACAGATTTGCCGGAAGCGGGAGTAGCGGCGGCCGTCGTGTCTGCGTTCGCCGTACCGGCGCTGACCAGCACCCCGGCGACTATCATGCGGCGCGACCACTGTGGCAGGATCAGTTTGGGCCGTCCCGTGAGTGGCTGAACCAACTTGGCTTGAGGCGGTCATAGTGCGGCAGTTGTGATTCAAGAAGTACCTATGACCAGACTGGGCTCAACCTTTTTTGTGATGCTGGCTCTGGCTGCCTCGTTGACTGGGTGCGGTGGGTCTACCGGTGCCCCGGACAACCAGCCTCCTGCGCCCGTTGGGCTGTTACGCGCGGCGGCCAGCGATGCCGAGTTGTTCGATAGTCTCACCGAGGGATTCACCCAGGTTTCCGATGACCAGGTGGCTCCGGTGGGCGCGACCCCGGTGCTTGCCCGCGCGGAAGCGGACGGTGGTTTCAGCACTACCTACACCCAGGAGTCTGGTGTCGATGAGTTCGACATCGTCAAGTACGACGGTGAGTTCATGTATCTGGCACCTACCCAGGGTCATTTGGGGTGTTGCTTCATCGCGGCTGAACCTGCCGCGGCAATCGTTGCGCCTGCGCCACCCGCGCGCGAGCCGACCATTCGCGTGTTGCGCATGGATTTGAGCGCCGGTGACGCGGCTCAGGTGAGCAGCATCGACGTCGACGAGTCGGTGTCCGTACAAGGCCTGTATCTCGACGGTGATCGGCTGGTGGCGCTGAGCACCGGCAGTTTCCATGGGTCCTATGGTCGGCTCTGGGCGCGCCCGGACATTCTGGCCGAGCAGACCACCACGCTCACGATCTATGACGTGGCCGACCCTTCAGCGCCCCAAGTCGCCTGGGAGGGCAAACTGCAAGGCAGCTTTGTGTATTCGCGCCGGGTGGGTGATGACGTGTTCCTCGTCACCCGACATGCCCCCGCTGTTGAGGGATTGCAGCCTCATGTGGTGACCGAGGAGCAGGCCGATGCCAATGCCCAGGTGCTCGAGCGTCTAGCGTTGGGGGATCTTTTGCCGCGGATGGAGGTGGACGGTGTGGCGGATCCTCTGGTGGACGCCAACGACTGCTATTTGCCCACGGAGGCCACGGAGACGGGCTATCCAGTGCTCACGACGGTCACCGTCATCCCGCTCGATGCTCCGGACCAGCACGAGAGCATTTGCTACAGCGACGACGCATACGGCGCTTATGTATCCCCCGAGGCCGTATACCTGACCCAACTGCGTTGGGAGTCGACCCCTCAGGGTGACCAGACCGGTACTCGGATCCACAAATTCGGCTTCACGGCCGGCGCCGTGCGCTACGCGGGCTCCGGGGACGTTGAGGGTATGCTGTGGAGCGGTGGTCAAGCAGACTTCCGGGCGAACGAATACAACGGCGACCTGCGCGTGCTGACCAGCGAGTTCGTGCACGGAGGTGAGGACTCGGTCGATCACCATCTGTTTGTGCTGCGCGAGAACCCGGCCACCTTGTCGCTGGACGTGATCGGGCAGCTGCCCAACGACGAGCGTCCCGAGGAGATCGGCAAGCCGGACGAATTCCTCTATGGCGTGCGCTTCCTGGGCGAGCGGGCCTTTGCGGTGACCTTCGAGCAGATCGATCCACTGTATGGCATCGATCTGAGCGATCCCGAAGACCCCAAGCTGGCCGGTGCGTTGGAGATCACCGGGTTTTCCGATCTCCTGCACCCGGTCACCGATGACCTGCTGCTCGGGCTTGGCCAGAGCCAATCGGGCGCGGTGAAGTTGGAGCTGTTCGACGTGTCAGACCTGGCTGACCCGCGTTCCGTGGGGCAACACGTGCTGGGTGGTCGCGGCACGCGAAGCGAGGCGAACTGGGACCGCCATGCGTTTACCTATCTACAGATGGATGAATCGCCAGACCGTATCGCTATACCGGCGGAGGTCTACGCGGATGATGACACCTATACCTGGCTCGAGTCGGGACTTTACCTGTTCGAAGTGCGGGATAAGAATGTGCCCGCGCTCGCAACGTTGGCGAACGTGGGTTCGCTCATCACGGAGGTGCGCAGCGAGGAACATACGTGGCCGATGGGTGCTCAGAGCCGATCGGTGATCCACAACGACACGGTGTACTTCGTTCAACAGGACTCGGTGTGGTCCACCGTCTGGGGTCAGTTCGGCGTGGCCAACGGTCCCTTCTGACGTCCGGCCGCCTCAGGAGCGCACAACTTTTGCACGTTGGCGCCGATCGGCGTACAAAGGTGGATTCCCTCGCAGAGAACCTATATGCGACCCAACACCGCGCCACGGGGATCGTCGCGCATGTTCAGCTCGCTTGCCAATCGGGATTTCCGGTTTTTATGGTTTGGCAGTCTGGCCGCGGCGATGTCCATGCAGATGCAGATGATCGCGCGCGGGTGGTTGATCTACGACATGACGCAGTCGCCGATTCAGCTTGCCTGGGTGATGCTGTCGTTCTCGCTGCCCATGATTCTGTTTTCGCTGTTTGGTGGGGTGGCCGCCGATCGCCTCACCAAGAAGTGGGTGACGTTGACCGCCCAGACAGCCAACGCCGCGAGCACGCTGCTGCTCGCCATCATCGTGATCACCGGCAACATCGAGTTTTGGCATTTCATTGCCTTTGGACTGTTCAATGGCAGCATCATGTCGTTCAGCATGCCGGCCCGGTCCGCGATGGTTCCGGAGATTGTGGGCGATGACCAGCTGGTAAACGCGGTTGCGCTCAATTCTGCTTCCATGAATCTGTCGCGCGTCCTGGGCCCGAGCTTGGCGGGGGTGGTCATTGCGCTGTTGGCGGGGGGCGATACCAGTTCGCACTTTGCCGTGGGCGTGGTGTTCATGATCAACGCCGCCCTCTATCTGGTCTCGGTGCTGACGCTGCTTGCGATCAAGTACCAGGGACACTCCACCATGCTCAAGCGAGGAAGCATCTGGAATGATATCGGTGATAGCTTTCGCTACATCTGGGGGCACGAATTGCTGCGTGGATTGATCCTCATGAGCTTCCTGCCGCTGTTGTTCGGCTTTCCGATTCAGTCGCTGATGCCCGTGTTCAATCACGAGATGCTGGGTGGCGGGCCGGATGATCTGGGCGTGCTGATGAGCGTGATGGGCGCGGGAGCTATTGTCGGCAGTTTCATATTGGCGCGCATTGGCGACAGCGACCGTAAGGGTTTCACCCTGTATCTGACATCGCTCCTTTGGGCGGTCACTTTGGGTGGATTCGCGCTTTCCACCACCATGCCCATGGCCATTACCACGTGCGTACTCATGGGCTTGGTGAGCTCTATCTTCATGTCGCTGCACATGAGCATCGTGACGCTCATCATCGATCAGGAGATGCGCGGCCGTGTCATGAGCATCATGATGATGACCTTTGGCCTGATGCCCGTGGGGGCGGTACCGGTGAGCTATATTGCTGAAACGGCGGGTATCGATGTGGCTATGCTGGGCTGTGCGGTAGGGCTTGCGCTACTCACCTTCGTGCTCCTGGCGAGCGTCCCTGAGCTGCGGCGCATCGACGCGTCGGCCAAGGCGGCCATGGCGCAGTGAACCGGCCTTCGAGCCTTAAGGCAGGGGCTCAGGTTGGGCTGCGGAGGTGCGTGACGCGGTGCGTCAACGGTCCCGGTGGAGCGCATATACCTCATCCATGTAGAAGACGTTGCCGTTGGGATCCACCACCAATGCCATGCCTCCATCACCCCAGGGTTGGGGTGATGGAGGCATGGGAAAGTCCACACCCAGTTGGCTAGGGAGCTCGTGCTCGGTGGTTAAGTCCGCAACGTCGAAGCCAGTACCGGCGGCTCGTCCAGCATCTGCGTGCCTATGAGATTGCCGGGGCCGCTGTAGCGGTCCCGCAGGTATTCGGCCGCTACCTGTTCCAGGTGCGCGCCTAGCGCCAGCGTGGCGACCTTCATGACCTGACCAACTAATCGGCCTTGCAGAAGTGATACGCGCATCGGAGTGCAAAAGTGGGCGAATCGAACGGAAAGTGGTTATCATGTCGCCCGCTCGCATAGGGGATGTGCGAGCCCGAATCCCGGTCACCGAAATACGAGATTGGCGCCATGCATCTAGACGACGTCGTCGTGGTTGGTAATTCCTCCGATAACCCGTTTGCCATCGATGTGGCCTATGCCATGGGCCAGGCCGAGGACATCTCTGACCAGATCAGCATGAAGACGTTCGCGAACACGGAGTTCTGCCCACGCTTCATTTCCGACGAGAACGACTTCAACGCCATTGGCAACCAGCTCGCGGGCAAGACCGTGGTTATTGTGAGCACCTCCAGCCGGCTGGTGAGCCGCAACAATCTGGCCATGCGTAATCTGTTGATTGCTCGCGCCGCCAAGGAGAACGGGGCAGCAGAGGTCATGTTGGTGGAGCCGGACCTGTTTTACAGCGCGCAGGATAGGGGTCCCCGCATGGAGCTGGGACAGACGCTGAAACGGCGCGACCAGTGGGATCTCAAGAAATTCGATGGTCAGCCGTTCACCGCCCGGCTGTACGCGGAGATGCTGCACCTTGCCGGCGTGGACCGCGTGCTCACCGTCCACAATCACTCGTTTTCGGTGCAGCGCACCTTCGACGAGGTGTTCGAGGGGCGCTTTCAGAACCTGATTCCATACGAAATCTACGTGGACTACCTGCGCCACTCAGACATCATTCACTTCGAGGACGGCGGCGCTGGGCTGGTGCTGTGCGCGCCGGACGAAGGTGCGCGGGAGTTCGTTGAGGAGATGTACGCGCGCCTCGAGTTGCCCAACGCTAAGTTCATTCTGCTGAGGAAGGAGCGTTCGGGGGAGCGCGAGGTCGAGATTAGCCTGCACCCGGAGAGCGGTGCCACCCTCAACGAGGTGGCCGGACACGATATCGTTTTGTTCGACGACATGGTGCGCACCGGCTCCACGGTGGTGAAATCGTGTCAGTTCCTCAAGCAGGTGGGCCCGGGCCGTACCGTGTTCGTGGTCTCGCACTTCTATGCCAGCGACGAGGGTCGCGAAAAGATGGCGCATACGGCCATCGACGAGATTCTGACGCTGAACACGCTACCTGCGGTTCAGAACCGGGATGTGCAGGGACGGCTGCGTAAGAAGATGGTTGTGCTAAAGACCGAGAAGTGGCTGGCCAGAAGTTTGTGCGACATCCTGGAGATTGACTCCGAGGCGGACGAGTCCCTGTATCAGATCGAGATGTCCTCCAAGAATCCCCGCTTCATCCGCAAAATCTGGTCCAGCGATCAGCTGCGCACCCTGCACGGCTCGGGGGCCGTGGAGCAAGAGCGGGAGCCGTAGTCCGGTAGCTTGTCCCGGGTGACCCCTTTCGCAGAGCTGGCTGCATCCACTATGCTTGCCCATTGGCCAACAGCAGGGAGGACCGCATGGCTAAGCAGGACCACGAAATTGTCTCCGTCTACCCCTTCTCGAACGAGGAGATCGAACAACTAATGAACAACTCGCGGGAGTGCGTGTTGATGTGGGGCACCAAGGATGGTTGGCCCGTCGGCGTGACCCACTCCTTCGTCTGGCACGATGGTAAGATCTGGATAACTTTCGCTGAGCACCGGCATCGCGCCGCCGCGATCAAGCGTGATCCGCGCGTGTCGGTGAATGTGAGTGCGGCCGGCTATCCCGAGGGCTCCTCCGAGGATCTGCCTCGCGGGGCTATCACCTTCAAGGGCCGGGGCGAGTTTTTTCAGGATGCCGAGACCAAAGACTGGTTCTACCGGGCACTTGCGAAGAAGGGCAATCCCGACAACAAGGAAGGTGAGGACTTCTTCTACAATTTCCTGGATTCCCCGCTGCGCACCATTCTCGCCGTGACCCCCGAGAAGAAGATTATGTACAACGGCACCAAGGCGGCGGGCCACATTGCCGGGACCCTCTCAGACGATGAACTCGGCGAGCGTCTAGATAGCGACGCTGGGCGCATGAACAAGTATCGGGAAAAGCGCGGGTTAGATCCTCGTTAGTCCGGCTCCACGCCACGGCAACTGCGTTCTATCGCTGCTCAGACGCCCTGGACCGGCGTCGGCGGGCTGCCACAAGAAAAGCACCGGGCCTAGGTTGTCGTGGCGCGCCCCTCCCTCGAGAGCGGCCGCGGCACGGCTAGCGGCCGGTGAATTTCGGCTTCCGTTTCTCCAGGAAGGCCTTCACGCCTTCCTCGAAATCTTCGCTCTGGAACATGCCGGCCAAGTGCACCATGAGATGGTCTACTGCGGTGTCATAGGACTCCTCCAGGCCCATTCGCATCATGCGTTTGGTGGTCTGAACCGCCAGCGGCGCATTTTCCGCTACTTCCTGGGCCCACTGCATGGCGGTATCCATGAGTTCGTCGTTAGGTACCACCGCGTTCACCAAGCCCAGTTCTAGACTCTCGGCAGCATCGAGCGTGCGCGCCCGGTAGTACAGCTCGGCGGCTTTTGCCCAGCCGATGAGCCGTGGTAGTAACCATGTGCCTCCGCTTTCGGGGACTACGTTGCGTTTGGCAGTTAGCGCAGCCATCTTGGCGTTTTCCGAAGCGATGCGCATGTCACACAGCAGCGTGATGTCCATGCCGTAGCCGGCAGCGGCGCCATTGATGGCACAGATAATGGGCGTGTCGATGTTCCACATCACGTTGATGGGTGCGTCACGTACGTCGAACAGCTGGCGCGGCCGGTTGTTGCCGCGGCGCGCTTCCATGTTGCTGCCCGTATCGACGAGGTCCAGTCCCGAGCAGAAACCCCGGCCGGCACCAGTGAGTAGGATGCAGCGCGTATCTGGATCCTTGTTGGCCTCCACCATCTTGGCGGACAGCTCGCCAAGCATTTCGCCGCTGATGGCGTTCAGACGCTCGGGTCGGTTCAGTGTGATGACGACCACGTGGTCGTGTTGCTCCACGAGAAGCTCGCCGGTGCTGGATGGAGAAACGGCCATGGGCGCTCCTTACTCTTGTTGGAATGGAAGCTACAACTCTACCCCATCGGATGGGCTTGCGTCCGTAGTGGGGGCGTGGCCGTCGCGCTAGAAGTCCACCCCACGCGTAAACGCCCCATCCACGCGGGTGTTGGTGCCGTTTACCCAGCTTGCGGCCGGGCTTGCCAGGAACGTCACGACGCGGGCCACTTCCTCCGCGCTACCCATGCGTTTGGTGGGATGGAAGTCGCGATCGCGCTCGTACAACGCCGTTGCGTTGTCCTTGATGGCGTTCCACACGCCTCCCTCGATGAAAATGGGCCCGGGTGAGACGCTGTTCGCTCGAATGCCCTTGGGCCCCCACTGCTGGGCCAACTGGGCCATATGCCGAATGGAAGCGGCTTTCATTGCGCCGTAGCTCGGAGAGATGGGTACGTCGTGGTGTTCGATGCCGGTGATGGTGGCGATCTGAACCAAGGCTGCACGATCGGACTGCTCGAGAAACGGCAGGGCGCCCTCGCTCATGCCTACCATACCGAGTACGTCGATGTTGAAGTTGTTCGTCCACGACTGTGTGCCGGGGCCGGGCTGCCCGCTGGCGGTGGCGTTGTGTATCACGATGTCGATGCCTCCGAGCGCTTCCGCCGCGTTTTGCATCCAGGCAACGGTGGCGTCGTAGTCGCTCACGTCGCACACCTGCCCCACGGCTGTGCCCAGGGCCGAGAGTTCCTCCACCGCGGCATCTACCCCTTCCTTGCGGCGCGCGGCAATGCTCACCGATGCGCCTTCGCCAAGCAGCGCTTTCGCCACTGCGAGCCCAATGCCCTGAGTACCGCCAGAAATGACGGCTTTCGCGCCTTGCAGTCCCAAATCCATGCTGCATCCTCCGTGATTGTTTGGTCTGGACTCTATCACAGGCTGCGGAACCCCTTGGCGTGCGCAAATGTGACATAATGGCGCGGCCTCTTCGGAGCTCCAGCCATGGTGCGAATGGCGATTCTATTTGCGCTACTCGTGGTCTCGGTGTCCGGATACCCCTTGGAAGGCATTTCCATGTGGGGGTGCGCACCCGAAGGAGAGCGGCGCAGCGTCCTCTACCTCGCAGACCGGGGAGCGCGGAGCTATGTCAAGCTGGGAGCCCAACGGGTACCCGCCAGCGTGCATCGGCAGGATGGGCGCAGAACCTGGTCATTCTCCACAACCTCCATTGTGCTCGACGAGCAGGAGATGGCCGACTATCTGCAAGATGGCGTGCTGGTCGGCCGCTTCAAGTGCAAGATGATGGAATAGCTCCGTCCTGCTAGATTACGGCTAAGGGAAAGATGGAAGGCAGGCATGGTGCAGACACGCGAGCTACCCCCGCAGGATCCGACGACGCTGATCACTCCTGAACTGATCGAGCGCTACCAGCGCGACGGCGTGGTGTGCGTAACCAACGCCCTGCACCCTGAGTGGCTGATGCTGCTGGAAATGGGATTGCAGCGCATCCTGGCGGATCCGGGCCAAAACAAGCATCTCTTTTATCAGGGCGAGCCTGGCGAGTTCATCGAGACCATTCGCAATTTCGACGTGGCGCCTGAGATCCAGCGCCTGTTTTACGACTCGCCTATCGCCGACATGATCGGCAAGCTCATCGGTTCGAAAAACGTCTGGCTGTACTCGGACGAGTTCTTCATCAAGGAGGGTGGCGGCTGCGAGCGCACGCCCTGGCACCAGGACCTGCCCTACTGGCCGCTGGAGGGGCAACAGATTGCCTCCATGTGGATATCGCTAGATCCGTTGCCCAAGGCACAATGCCTGGAATACGTTGCCGGCTCGCACCTTGGCCCCATGTACGACGGATTCGATCCCCAGCGGGTGAAGGAAGATCCGACGCTGCCGCACTACGGACAAGACTTGCCGCCGCTTCCCGACATCGAGGCCGATCGCGCCAGCTTCGACATCGTTTCCTGGGACATCACACCCGGCGATGTGATCCTGGCCCATCCCGGTGCGCTCCATGGGGGCGGGCCGACCAATGCTGACGGCAGGCGCAGAGCCATTACCGTGCGCTGCTACGGCGATGACATAGTTTTTGCTGCGCGGCCGCCCACCCGGCCCACGGTGCCGCTGACGCCAGGCTTGGGGCTCAAACTCCAGCCCGGAGATCCGTTGCGACATCCGTTTTATCCGCGGCTCAGACCACTCCCGGAACACCAGCGCGTTTAGCGTATGCGTTACGGATTCGTGGTGCCGAACAACTTCGGCATCGACAGGGTGCACGACGTGGTGCGGCTGGGCGTGCGGGCAGAGACGCTTGGATACCACTCGGTGTGGGTCAATCATCACGTGCTCAATCTGGGCTACGTGCGCGACCGGCTCGAAGACGCGCCATATCACGATGCCCTGGTCACGCTCACCTGGCTGGCAGCGCGCACCTCACGTGTTCAGGTGGGCACCAGTGTTCTCGTCATGCCCTATCTGCACCCCATGGTGCTGGCCAAAGAGCTGGCCACCCTGGACCACCTGTGCGGCGGGCGCCTGGTAGTGGGTTTGGGCGTAGGCAGCCTGCCGGAGGAAAATGCCGCGTTGGGGGTGCCTTATGACTCCCGCGGCAGATACAGCGATGAGTTCATCGAGGTGATGCGATTGCTGTGGACACAGCGCGAGGCCAGCTTTCACGGCGCGCACTTCCGCTTCGATGCTGTCATCAGTTCGCCGAAACCCCTGCAGCAACCCCATCCGCCGCTGCTGGTGGGCGGCAACCGTCCGCCGGCGTTGCGGCGGGCCGGCCGTCTGGGCGACGGCTGGCACGGTTTGGGAGTCTCTCCCGACGGTGTGCGTAAACGGCTGCCCGCCATCCAGGCTGCCGCGCAGTCTGCTGGGCGGGATCATGCGGATCAGCCGGTTCAGGTTCGTCTGGATATGAGCCGAGTGACCCGGGAGAGTGTTGAAGCCTACGCCGAGGCGGGCGTGACGGAACTGGTCATGTCGTTGAATACCGACGACGTGGCAGCCCAGGAAGCTGCGCTGGTGACCTTTGCCCGCGAGGTCATGGGTCGCGACGGCCGGCGCTACTGACGCTCATTCATGGATGCCGCCTAGGCGCGCATTGCATCCGGATCCACGATGTTCACCACCTGAGCTTTCGCGCCATTGAATCGCGCCAGCAGTGCGGCGCGCTGTTGGTCGGCCGCTTCCGCGTTGCGTTGCTTCACGTGACCGAAGCCGCGAATGGTGGTGGGTAGCGCGGCGATTTCCGTGGCGATGGCCCGGTTGTGGTGCGATAGATGGCCGAGGAGGTGCTCGATGGAGACTTCGTATTCCGCAATCAGCCGCCGTTCCAGCTTGCGTTCAGCCGTGTAGCCGAACGGATCGAAGGCTGTTCCACGCAGGCGCTTCAGGGGCGCCAGCATGCGCAGAAAGGGAAGTATCCACCCGCCGAACTGGCGCTTGAGCGGTAGCTGGGTATGCGGGTCGCGCTGTGATAGCAGTGGTGGGGCCATGTGCAGGCGCACTTTGAAGTTGCCTTCGAACTGCTCGGTCAGCGCTTCTCGGAACTCCGGTCGCGAGTAAAGGCGTGCGACTTCGTACTCGTCTTTGTAGGCCAGCAGCTTGAAGTAGCCCAGTGCTACTGCCCGCGCGAAGTCGTCACCGGTTAGGCCTAGGGCCTGCTCAGCGTCGGCGGCGCGATCAACCAGGGACCGGTAGCGATGCGCGTAGGTGTGATCCTGGTAGTTGGATAGGTAATCTGCCCGATAGGTGACCAATGAAGACACGCTTTGCTCCACCGCTGGGGTGTCGGTTTCATCCGACAACCCCGCCTCGGCCATGACCCGCCCTGGTTCCACGGCAAATCGCCGGCCCCAGTTGAAGGCCTGCATGTTCTGCTCCACCGCCACCCTGTTCAGGGTGATGGCTTCCTCAATGGCCCGCGCGCCAACGGGTATCAGGCCGCGTTGGTAGGCGGCGCCGAGTAGCAGGAAGTTGGCAAAGATGGAATCCCCCAGCAGCCTGGTGGCGAGTTCGGTGGCCTCGAGAAAGTGCGCTCGGGCCTCACTCGCTTCTTCGCGCAGCGTTTGCTCCATAGCGCGCTTGTGAAAGGGTGCGTCGGGGTTGTGGGTAAATTCCGCGGTGGGTGAGCGGTGGTTGTTCACTACCGCGCTGGAGAAACGGCTGTCCAACTTGGCCAGGGCTTCATCCTCTGCGGAGACCGCCAGGTCTGCGCCGAGCAGTACGTGGGCGTTACCTGCAGGGATACGCACGCTGAAAAGGTCATTCTGACTGCGAGCGACGCGAACGTGGCCGGTAACTGCGCCGAATTTCTGGGCCAGTCCCGTCTGATTCAG
>CENY01171479.1_pt1 | contig 12211 bp, 12 predicted proteins | sample 356181 | NCBI WGS metagenome assembly CENY01 (sample SAMEA2619840, study PRJEB7988) | marine metagenome | isolation source: saline water (ENVO:00002010), including
GGCCCAATAGGGTCCCAGCACCAGTAGAAAAGCCATGAGCCCTCCACCTAGAGTCACTTTTTTTTCCCACTGCCTATCGGGGAAAGCAAAATGTTTCAGGATCCAGCAAAAGCCATACATTCCATGCAAAGCCAGATACACATGTGCTTCCGGAGAAAAATTCTGATAATGTTTCATTAGCAGAAGAACAAAAAAGAAGGTGCCTGTTTTCTGGAAATTGATTACCCAGGCGAGTTTTAATATTCGGGGGCCGCCTAAAAATCTTTCTGTTATATACTGAGAAAAACGAATCCAGTGAGCCCAGATTGGTTTATTGTTTTGTTGGTCATTCATTTTAACATCCTTTCTATCAGTGAAGACAGTTTAGAAAATAACCAGAAACAATCAAGACGGCCCTATTGACCAATTCGCTGCGCTTATGGTTTATTTTTGAGAATGGTTTCTATCCGATCCATTATTGTAGTATCGAGAATATCTGTATGATTTACACTTTCCAGATTTTGTTTAAGCTGATCCGTTTTAGAAGCGCCGAGGATCACTGTGCTGACATGTTTATTTTTAAGACACCAGCACAAAGCCAAGTTCACCAGCGGGATGCCAATTTCACCAGCCAGTTTTGATAATTGCTTTACTTTTTCATAGTGCTGAATATAATCTTTAGATTCAAACATATTCTTGATAAACTGATGTTCATCTAGATTGGCCCGACTATCATCCGGCATACCATCCATATATTTTCCAGTTAAAAATCCTGATGCTAGGGGACTCCAGATAGTGGTACCTAATTGTTCATTTTCGAAAAGCTCACTATATTCGCTTTCCATTTTCTTCCGGGCAAACATATTATATTCGGGTTGTTCCATGGAAGGAGGTGTAAGTCCAAGTTCTTTGGCTATCCTATATGCTTCTTTGATTTCTTCAGCAGACCATTCTGATGTTCCCCAATAGCAAATTTTTCCCTGTAATACCAGAGTATGCATGGCTCGGACGGTTTCTTCTATGGGGGTTTCAGGATCTGGGCGGTGACAAAAATAAAGATCCAGATAATCAACCTGTAGTCTTTTCATTGCAGCATGGCAAGCATCAAGAATATGTTTATGGCTAAGCCCACGCTGTGTTGGTTTTTCACCTCCCCAAAATACTTTACTAGATACAATAAATGTATCCCTTTCCCAGCCCAGTTTTTTGATGGCTTCACCCATAATAATCTCTGATTCACCGGAAGCATAGACTTCTGCATTATCAAAAAAATTAACACCATTATCGTAGGCAAGTTTCATCATCTCAGTTGCTGCATCCACACCAAGCTGAAAAGAGAATGTAACCCATGAACCATAAGATAGTTCACTGACTTTTAATCCTGTTTTTCCAAGTCTTCTGTATTTCATATTATGTTTTTATACTCCATTTTATTGGTTGCAGTTAAAGAAAAGTATTTAAGTTTTAAGATCAATTGGGAATTGATTCAAGGTTCTCACGTAAGTCTTTAGCTAATTCTACCTTTGTATAAGGTTGCGAATCAATGAAATCATCAATATTTTGATTGTTCACGGCTCTGGCTTCTTTCAATTTTTCTTTTGCAAGTTCTGCACTTCCTTTTTTTGCATATGTTGCCGCAAGGTAAAATAATTGATTTTTCAAAACTTTGATAGTCTTAAAACATGCTAGAGCCTGATCATAATCACCCAACCAATAATAACAGAAAGCTAACGGGCTGAATAATAGATCATGGGAAAAGGGATCTAAACGTTTTGCCCTTTCCAGTTCAGAAAATGCATCACCAAACTCACCGCAATAAATTAGGGCGAGAGCATATCTTGTAGTGATAAAAACATCACTGGGGCATAGATCCCTGGCTTTTTTCAAATGGTGTAAACCCATTTCATAATCTTTTTCAAAATAAAATTTTACAGCACCCATAATTCGATGAACTTCTGGTTCATTAGGATCAAGTTCCATAGCCTTATTCAATGAGTTAAAACACTTTTCCATCAACTCATGTGACTCATCTTCCTTCCATTCCATCAAATTCCCTAGTGTACAGGCATGCCAGGCATGGGCACGTGCATAGTTCGGATCTGCTTCAATAGCTTTTTCAAAGAGTTCTGCTGCTAGTTCAGTATTTTCTTTAAACACATTACCCTTTTTTGCATATTCCAGACCCTGCAAAACAAGATCATAAGCCGTTTTATTTTCTGGACGTTTTGCGTTTAAAGCTTTTAAAGTGTCTTCTTCTACTCTACCAACAGTAGTGGAAACGATCTCTTCCGCAATCTGATCCTGGATGTCAAATACTTCATCTACAGACAGATCATAATTATTGGACCAGATTGTATTCTCATTTTCTGAAGAAATTAGGCTCACATTAATCCGTATTTTAGGTCCAAGTTTTCTCACACTGCCGTTAATGATATACCGGACACCAAGTTCCTGGCCAATCTCCTTAAAACTTTTTGTTTTATCCTTGTAGGAAAAACTGGCATGACTAGAAATGACTACCAATTTGCTGTACCGGGATAGCATAGATAAAAGGTCTTCAGAAAACCCTTCGCAAAAGTATTCCTGTTCTTCATCTTTACTGAGGTTTTTAAAGAACATAACTGCCACGGAACCAGGTTCCGTTTCTTTTACTTCCGTATGAATATTTTCAGAATCCTGCGTAAACCGCGCTATTCCTGTGTTTTCAATCACGTGAAACGCTTTAATTGGAAATTCAATGTTTTTTAAGGCTAACTCTCCAGCATCTTCAAAAGAAACCAAGATTTTTCGGTTAATCATATCGAAAACTGTTTGCGACACACAAATTCCATCAGGACGTGCTTCTGCCTCCAGCCTAGCGGCAACATTTACAGCATCACCGAATAGGTTATCATCTGACACCATAACATCACCGATATTGATCCCGACTCGAAAAGTCATTTGGTCTTTTTCATTCTTATCAAGGTTCATAGATTTCATTTTGTACTGGGTGGCCACAGCTGCTTCGGCTGCCTTTATAGGACTTGAAAATTCTGCAATAACACTGTCTCCAGCACTGCCAAAAATGACACCGTTGTGTTCTGCAATGATTTTATCAATCTCGGTTCTGCGCTCTTTCAAAATGTTTAACGTATTTACTTCATCTTCACCCATCATCTTACTAAAGCCCACAACATCAGATGCAAAGATGGTTGCCAGTTTTCTTTCCATATTAACTCTAGTCCAAATTAAATTGAATAAACCTTGGTTTTACCGCCGCGGCCTTTCAGATTGATTCCTCCTTGATATAATGCTTCTGTATATAAATCTTTTTTGGCGGGTTAATTGTTTATTATCCATTATAAAAATATACTTTTGTGTTAATAGTTGATGTAAGACTGTTATGGGGTTTTATTATATATCCAAATATTACAAATCCCTTTACAGATAAAAAACCCTACGGTTTCGGTTTTTCATTAGCTTTTAGATACTGAAAGTAAAATGCGTAGCAAATTATGTTTTTAAATCTCTTCCAATTTGGAGATAAAATGTTCATACTCTTCACCTAGATGCATATAACACCTGACCCAGGGATGCATAATGTTGTCCCCATCTCTCAAAAAGCGCCAGACATGTCCGGCCCCTTCCAGGTCTTCTGCCAATAAAATATCGCCTCTTTTAATTATGGTCAGATGTTCTTCATCGAACTCGTCCACATCACAGCTTTTGAACTCTAAATAGCCATCTAGAGTAATTACCAGCTGACGCCTTGGAGCAGTATGGGCCAATTTGAGACCTTCGCCCTTATCTTGATCTGGAACCGGGGTGACGGCAAACTGCATTTTTACATCACCGGAATTATCATGAAGAATTGGATTGACGAAGAGGCTAGAAAACAGGCCCACAGAGCCCAATCCTGTTTTTTCCGCTAAAGGTAAAGCCATTTTCTTAAAACGGGTGTGCCCACTCTCATCTGTGTACATACGAGTTACAATTATATTTGAATCCATTTTTTGATCCTTCCTGAGATTAATAAATGAACGGATTGAGTCTACCTAATTCTATCAGAAAAGCTGACGGTTTTCATCATGATATTGACCAGTATGAAAAATTGGAGTGTTTTTTATCATAGATGATCCCTTAGTGTATCTTCAAATGGAACCATCATTCTTCAAAGATAAAAAACTAGGTAACAATAAATTGATGTTTAATATCATAATTTTATTTAAACAATATCATCTGTCTTCTGATGAGCCATATCCCGTAAAAACTGCGCCTCCATCTATTTTTCTCATATCCATGTTAGCACCTACAACTATTCCATTATTGAAATATTTAGAAAAACTAGAAGCACTGGCAGCATTCCATTCTACATTTCCATTTGCATCGAGTTTTGTCACCGCATAAACAGAGGCCATAAAATATCCACCATCCTCTGTCTGGTGAAGCCAACCTCTTCCCGAAGTATAATCATCATATTTTTTTCTCCATTCTTCATTTCCTTCCGAATCAGTCTTAATTAACGTTGCGTATGGTGGGGGATCGGTATTACAAAACAAAAGATAACCATTATCAGATGTTAGAATAAGATCATGTCCTCTGGTAGGTTTTGTGGAGTCTTCCTGCCATGTCCTCCTCCAAATTATATCTCCTTCACTTGATACTTTTTGTAGAAACAAGGGCCTATTGCTAAAGCTTTCTGGATCATTCAACATTCCAATCATCACAAAATTATCCTCATCACTGATAATTGCTTTAGCATACCTTAAACCATCATATTCTTTTTCTTCAAGTATATCGCCTGTATAATAATCCAATAATAAAAACGTTGCAAATGTTCCGCCAATAACAGCGAGATCTCCATTTTCTGTTTCCAATATTTCATTATGTCCACTCCATGAATATAAATCCGGCAGATTCTGGATCCAGATCACATTTCCAGTTGTATCCATCATCACAACATTCATCATATGATCCAAGCCAGGTATTATAACCACCAGATCACCCTGTGAAGTCTGAATGAGAGATTTACCTAAATCTGTGTAAGGCCAATGGGTTAAAGTGCTATTATCCTCATAATTGATCTGTTTACGCCACTGTTCCTGTCCTTGACTATTTAGCTTCACAATATCCCGCACGCCTGCTTTTTTAGTATAGCAGCAGCCACCCCAATTGACAGCGTTAAAAAGGCCAAAGGCCATATAACCGCCGTCATATAACGGCGTAACAGAAGTCCCTACTTCCCAGATGCCTTCATGCAAGTAGGTTTCCCATAATAAATCACCTTCATCACTGACGGCATAAACCATCATATCTACAATATTTTTTGTATTTTCGTATTTTTGATCACATAAAGGTGTAAAGGAGTATATATTGTTTTTCATTTTTTCCCAACTATACCCTACGCTATCATTGATCCCAACATAAGAAACTACGATTGAACTATCCGAGTCAATATAAACGAATCCATTGATTATTTCATTATCATCATTATTTATAGATAAAATAGTATCCACAGCAGTCTCAATGAGTTCAAAAGATTCAACTGAATAGCAATTATTTGTATTATCACAAAGATCACCTAAATAATCAAAAAATGAAATTCCATTTTCATCAATGGTTAAATATTGTATATCATAACCAGAACATTCCCTATCTTTGAACAAATAGGTACCAAAATAAGTTTCTAGTTCTATAACCGGAGCATTAACACTGATATTCTTCTCATCTTTGGAGCATGATAGGAAGACAATAAAGAATATTAGAAGTGAAACGGTTTTAGAATAAATCATAATGATATAATTAAAAATAGATAACTACGCATTCTAAAATCTACCCATCCTAAAACAAACAAAAAACCCCACGATCGTGGGGTTTAAAGATTTGTTAATTTCTATTCATACGAGTGATATTTCTACTGCCTTTGGCCCTCTATCACCTTCTACAATTTTGAATTCAACTTTATCGCCTTCTTGGAGGTATACTTCATTGGATATACCTGAAGCATGAAAGAAATAATCTTTCCCGCTATCACCCGTTATAAATCCATAATTTTTTGCTTTATTGTAAAATTTTACTTTTCCAGTTTCCATAATATTTCCACTTAATAATTGTTACACTAATTTAGTTATGAATCCACAAACAAAAAATAGACAAGAGTAGGAATATTTATGAAAGGATATAATATAATTCTTCTAGATGTGCACTCTATTTACTAGTAAGAGACTCCCTGCATCAATAACCCACAAATCCAAGCACTATAGGTACCTACAGCATAACCCATTACAGCTAATAGAACTCCCACCGGGGCTAATGATGGATGAAATGCAGATGCTACAATAGGCGCTGATGCAGCTCCACCAACATTAGCCTGGCTGCCAACAGCGATAAAAAAGAAGGGTGCATGGATTAATTTTGCCACAATAATTAAAAGTATCGCATGAAAGAAGATCCAGATAAGCCCCACCAAAAACAGGCCTGGATTCTCAAAAATGGCTAGGATGTTCATCTTCATCCCAATGGTTGCCACAAGAATATATAGAAATAGACTCCCGTATCTGGATGCACCAACACCTTCCAGCTCTCGTACTTTTGTAAATGATAATCCCAGTGCAATGGTTGTGGCTAATACAATGAGCCAGAAGAATTTAGAAGTTAGACTGAATTTTGCCAATCCGGGAGCATTGCTACTAATCCATGGTGCAATTAAATCTGAGCCAATGTGAGCTGTAGCTGTAACACCGAAACCTACTGCCATGACTTTCATGACATCATTTAGATTCGGAATTCGAAGAATCTGAGCCCGATAGGATTCTATCTTATCCTTTAACTGCGTAATTGCAGATGATTCTGCTTGAAAGTACACATCTATTCTTTCATGAATCCCAGCACCGTAAAGGAGAAATGCCATCCAGATATTTGCTACAATCACATCAACAGCAATCATGGCAGAAAACAGATCATCTCCCACGGTAAATATTTCTTTCATAGCAGCTTGGTTGGCACCGCCGCCAATCCAACTGCCTGCAACAGTGGTAAGCCCACGCCAGATCGCATCCGCTCCCACATCGCCAACAATATCTGGTGCGAAGAATGAAACGATTATAATTGCAAAGGGCCCACCTAATACCACCCCAATGGTACCGGTAAAAAACATGATTAATGCTTTAGATCCCAGTTTTTTAATTTCTGGAAAATCAATGCTGATGGTTAGAAGTACCAGGCTGGTAGGCAATAGGTAGCGGGATGCTACAAAATAGAGCTTAGAATTCTCTCCTGATATGATACCTAGAGAATTAAAAACCGAAGGAATGAAATAACAAAGTAGCAGCGTTGGAATGAACGTATAAAATTTGGTCCAAAATGGACTTTCACTTTTAGCGGTAGTGAATACAAATGCCAGTGTGCCAATGAGAATTCCAAGAACAACTGCATCATTTGTAATGATTGGAGTTGGCATCTATCGTGTTTTAACTCACTCTACTCTACATGTGGAGCTTATGTTCATTAAAAAAATTATAGGTAAATACACTCATCTCCTGCCTTGGAGTTTTGCCAATAATCTAAGTATTTCTAAATATAGCCAGATTAGTGTCACTAATAGCCCAAAGGCACCATACCATTCCATATATTTTGGTGCGCCCATTTCTGTACCTTCTTCAATAAAATCAAAATCCAAAACTAGATTCAAAGCAGCGATCACAACGACAAAAGCGCTGAAGGCAATACCCATGGGTGAACTACTGGTAATCATACCTATCCCAGACCCGAAGAAACTCATGATCCAGCTAATAAGATACATAATAGCGATACCACCAGTGGCCGCAAATACACCCAGTTTAAAATTCTCTGTCGCCTGGATCAAGCCAGATTTATAAGCCAAAAGTAGGGCTCCTAAAGTACCGAAAGTTAAAAATACCGCCTGTACAACAATTCCAGGGTATGCAGCATTAAACACCATCGAAATGACACCTAGTGCAATCCCTTCCACTACGGCATAGATGGGCACAAGTGTAGGGCTTTTCTCCGGTTTTAATACAATAAAAATTGCTAATCCAATGCCAACCAAAACTGCAGGCATAACCCAACCGTGCATAACGGGGTTCCCCCATGCATATCCCGCACTAATAATTGTTAGGATTAGGGCAATACCTGTTTTATTTACTGTCCCCTGTATAGTCATTCTCCCTTCTGTTGTTGCAGAAAGATGCTTTTTAAATGTGGATGATTGCAGAGCAGGATTACCTGAACGCATGGATAAATGATTACTCATCGTCTTCTACCTTTTCGATTCTAATCCAGGGTTTACCCTTGGACTGGTTTTGGGTGATTAATTTTAAGATACTCACAATTGAAATGATAATAATGGGTATCCAAAGATATATTGCAGGATTTTCCATGAACTAAGCATTATTTACTGCAGCGATTCTATCTTTTACAGGAGGATGACTGTAAGATAAAAATACAGTCAACCAGTGCGGAGTAAGATGAGACAAATTTGCTGCAGACAATCCTTTTAACATATTGATCAATGCCTCTTTATCTCCAGTTGTTTCCAATGAATAGGCATCTGCTTCATATTCATTCTTTCGGCTCAAGGCAGTAGTAAAAATCGACAAAACTATACTCACAGGCGCATAGAGCATTCCGAAAAAAACTAGACCTGCATAAACAGAAATCTCCTTCAAACCAAAAACAGCAAAAAGTGCCGTTTCATTCATGAATAGATTGAATACATACAACATAATTCCTGTTTCAATCATGCCAATAATGGTTCCCGTGATAATGTGTTTCTTTTTGTAATGCCCCACTTCATGAGCAACGACAGATACTATCTCTTTAGTCGAATGTTTTTCTATTAAGGTATCAAACAAGGCGATCCTTCTGGATTTACCGAACCCGCTGAAATAGGCATTGGAGTGCGCTGAGCGCCGGCTTCCATCCATTACATCGATCCTGGCGATGGGGAATTTTACTTTTTCTGAAAATTGTTCTATAGCAGAACGTAGATCCCCTTCTTCCAAAGGCTCAAATTTATTGAACATGGGTGCAATAACATGAACAAATAAAGGTTGTAATGCCACCATAAATGCAGAAATAAGTATCCAGGCAATCCACCAGCCATTTTCACCGTAAGCATTAAAGAAATAAAGGATAGGCCCCATAACCATACTGCCCAGTACTACCATAAGTCCGTAACCTTTCAATTTATCAAGAATAAATGTTTTTGGTGAAGTTTTATTGAATCCGAATTTTTCTTCAATTACAAAGGTACCGTAAATAGAAAATGGAATATTAATGATATCATTAATAATAAAAATGATTCCGAAAAACAGAAGCCCAGATAATATGGGGTGCTGGGTCTGCTCCCTTATAAATTCATCCAGTATTCCAAATAACCCCGTATGAATTACTACCAGCATCAGAAATAAACTGAATGTACCAGTGAATATTCCAAATCTGGTTTTATCTTTTAAGTAAACTTGTGACTGTGAATACTTTTCTTTATCATAATAATCTTGAAATCCTTCAGGGACATTCTCAGTTATGCTGTTCATATTCAATAGAGAACTGCATGTCGATAAGAGATATTCTCCTACCAAGGCACCAATAATAATCCAGTAATAAATTTGTTCCATATTAACAGAAAATTATTTGAACTTGATTCCGCAGCCTAATGCTTTACTTGTTTTCACTTTGATATCTTTCCCTGCTAGCAACGCATCAATAGCATCAGCAAGATATGTATTATCCACATCATCCTTATCCCTGGCATTATCATCAATTGCGCCACGATAAATAAGTTTATCCCTTTTATCGAATAAGTATATGTGTGGTGTTTTAGTCGCCCCAAATGCATAAGCGAGTTTTGAGCCAGGATCCTGGGCATACGGAAAATTGTAATCATTTTCCCTAGCATGTTGAATCATTTCATCCATGCTGTCATCCCCATTAAACCTGCCTTCATTGGAATTAACCGCAATCATGCCGATCCCCTTGGAAAGATAAGCATCTGCGATGGATACGTAACGGTCTTCCCAACGAATTACCCAGGGACAGGTGTTGCAAGAGAAAATAACCAGCGTTCCTTGGTCTCCCTTCACATCTGAAAGGGTTAAGGTTTTTCCACTGATATCTGCCAGTTGATGATTCATGAGGGGCATCGATGAGCCTAGATCCAACTCTTTTGAGAATAAACCCGAGGTGATAAATAATGCAGTTATGATATGTTTCATAAATTCTCCTATTGATTAATTGCTAATAGAATGGCTTCTCTAAATTTTGTTTCTGGCTCTTTTCCCTCCCAGAAATCTACAATTTTTCCGGATTGTTTTCCGTATAAGATTGTATATGGAAGTAAGCCGGACCATTCTGGGTGAAGGCCGTTTATAAATGCTTCATCTTTTTCGTCTTTCATAAATGATATTCCATCCACACCCTGATCATTCAGGAAGGATTGGACAGCGTTACTCTGTTCGGTAAAATCCGCACTAATAAATATTACATCTACTTCATCAAAACTTTTATCCAGTCCCACAATCATTGGAAATTCTTCTACACAGGGTATACACCAGGTAGCCCAGACATTAAGGAGGACGGCCTTTTGTCCTTTCAGACTTGAAACATGTTGCAGGATTCCTTTGGAGTCAGATACGGTTAGCTCCACTTTAGCGCATCCAGTTAAAACGATCCAGAGTGATAAAAGAATATGTAAAAAAGTATTTCTCATGGTCTAATCTGTTTCATTTGATGTTTTGAAAATAATTTTGCCTGATCATCGTAATGTGGGGATTTAGGATTATCAGTGGCACTACCGTATTGGTGTATAGACCAGGAATTCAACTCACCTTTTGGTCCCCATTCTACAGCCTGAAAATAACAGTCGCCAGCTATGGCAGTGTAGGTATTACCTTTCTCCTTAAAGTATATAGCCCGTAGAAGATCTGGCCCGCCGGAAAGAGGAAGATTTGTTTCACCTCTTACTAATCTTACAACTTTTCCTAAGGGAACATCAATACGACCAAAATTTTTATTAAAATAAGCTACCGTCCTTTTAAGGTTTTCAATGGTAGAATTCAAATCATATTTAAGATCTTTCATTTTAAAGGCTTTGGGTAAAATAATCATGGATAATGCTGCAGCCCGATTAGATGAATCCGCTTTTAAATCCCAGCTTTTTATTAATTCTATAGCGGGTTTTAATTCAGAATACTCTTGGGTTTCCATATCAGAAATGAATCTCTCTCTTACTTCTGCAATTACAGAATTATCTGAGTAAGTTACATCATATTTGTATTCGAAAAATTCTTTCCTGCTAATTGCTGAATCCGGTCCAAATATCTCTAACGCCCTTAAAGCACGATTCGTTTGATGTGTCTCAATACCCGACCAGTCCGGAAGCTTAGTAGGAAAATCACTTTCAGCCCCTGTTGCTAAATATGGATTGCTATTACAATTTTGGTAAAATCCACCTTTGGGGTTTAATATCTGTGGGAGAGAATCAAATATTACATATTCTGTCCAGATATTTTCTTTCGTATCTCCGTCTAGAATTTCATTCCAGTTGAATTTGTCGTTACGCTTCGGAATTTTCCCATTATATAGATAAAATATATTTCCATCTTTATCAGCATATCCTGTATTAAACATGGGCAATGCATGAATCTTCATGGCATTTATGAATTCGTCAAGGTTCGTGGCTTTGCCCATACGATACCATTCTTCAATAAAACGAAGCTCCTTGGCTGCTGAAATACGCAGTGCATAAGAACCATGGCCAAATTCCATGACAGGACCATGGATCGACTCCTTTACTTCTCGTTTAAATGTCCAAGAAAAGATACCGAATATTTTGACCTTGATAAGAACCTTCCTAACTTTTAGATCTTCCCATTTCCCTTCAAACCAGTACTGATTTATATTTTCAGGGTTGAGCTTCAATTGATATACATCTACCAAATCAGGATCATTCACTGTATGGCTCCAGCCTAATTCTTTATTATGTCCTACAAGTGGAACAGGGGAACCCGGAAATAAACCTGCATAAAAATCCCATCCTTCATCGCTAACTAAATGTGCTTCATACCATGCCACAGGGCCATCCCAAGGTTGATGGCTATTAATCCAAATTCGGGTGTACCCGTCACTGGAACGTTTAGGACCAATAGCAATTACATTACTGGCAACCATAGCAAAATTATTCATTTCATCCAGCCCATCCCCATTCTGCCATCCGATCTGATTATGTTTTGGT
>CENY01169156.1_pt1 | contig 12173 bp, 9 predicted proteins | sample 356181 | NCBI WGS metagenome assembly CENY01 (sample SAMEA2619840, study PRJEB7988) | marine metagenome | isolation source: saline water (ENVO:00002010), including
AACTGTGGTGGATCGAAAACTGCCCTGACTGGAGCACGTTGTCGCGAGCCGTGGCGACATCGAAGTCCGCTTCGTCCACTTCGACATTCACGGCGAGATCCGTCCGCGGTGAGAACTCGAACGATAGTTCTCCCAGTTTGTGCGAGCCGGGAATGTATCGCATGCAGCCGTTCTCGGGTGTCGAGTCGTCGACCGCGATCCACACGGCCACCGACGCCAGAGGCCGCATTAGCCAGCCCGAAGTCCTGTCCTGATGCCAGGGAATCTCCAGTCCCGTCCGCGCCGGCTTACAGAAGGTACGGCTCGCCCACATGATGATATCGGGACCGATGATGCTTTCTACGGCATCGAGAATCTCGGGCCGATGACAGATCGACATGAATCCGTCACTGAGCGATGTGTCCTTCTGGCCCATCCAGGGCAGGTGCGGGCTGAACAGGAAATCGGGTGGAATATGTGGGGTCTCGGCAATCGTCCGGTCAGTCAGGTCACGCAACTCATCCAAGAGGTCGTCCGGTAGCCGGTAGTCCGGTACGACCAGACCCTCGTCCTCGAAGCGTTGCTTTTCCTCAACCGTCAGCATTGGGGCACCGTATTTCGCACCTCATGCTACCACGGGTCTGTTGCAATACGGCATATTGAAGTCGATTCGCTCATTGGGGCGGTCCGGCCATCAAGATCGGCGAAACCTGCCGAGATCAGCCGACTCTCATCCCTGCCCGACACCGTGCCTGGCACTCGGATGGTACGGGGCGTAGTCTTACGTGGCTGAGATGGGGAGGACGGATATGGCGGAATTCGACCTAATTGTGCGTAGTGGCACCGTAGTTACCGCTTCGGACACGTGGATCTGCGATGTCGGGGTGAAGGACGGCAAGATCGCCGCACTCGGCCGCGCTTTGACAGGTGGGTCCGAAACCATCGACGCGACGGGCAAGTATGTATTGCCCGGAGGTATCGATTCCCATGTTCATATCGAACAGGATTCGCCGGAGACCGGCGCACGGCCCGGCACGGACTTTTACACGACGACGGTTTCCGCGGCTTGCGGCGGCACCACCACGCTGATTCCCTTCGCGCGCCAGATCAAGGGCCGGTCGCTGCGCGAGGCGGTCGAGGAATACCGCCAGAAGCCGATCGGCAAAGCCGTCATCGACTACGCCTACCACCTGATCGTGGCCGACCCCACCGCCCAGGTGCTGGGTCAGGAGGTTCCTTCGCTGATCTAGGAGGGCTACACCTCGATCAAGGTCTACATGACCTACCAGGCGCTGATGCTCAGCGACTATCAGATCCTTGAGGTGATGTCGGTCGGTCGCCGACACGGCGCCATGATGATGATCCATGCCGAGAACGCGGACTGTATCGTCTGGTTAACGGAAAAACTGCTGGAAAGCGGGCGTGTGGCACCCAAATTCAAGGGAACCGCCCACCAGCCGCCGGTGGAGCGCGAAGCGGCCCATCGGGCAATCACCCTGGGCGAGATCGCGGACGTTCCCATCCTGATCGTACATGTGGCCACGGGCGAGGCTGCGGAGATGATCCGTTGGGCCCAAAGTCGCGGTCTCAAGGTGTTCGGCGAAACCTGTCCTCAGTATCTGTTCCTCAATGAGAACGATCTCGACAAAGACGGGATGGAAGGCGCCAAGTGTATCTGCGCCCCACCACCAGGAACACCGGAAAACCAGGCAGCCCTATGGCACGCCATGGAAACCGGCGTGTTTGATGTCTATTCGTCCGACCACGCGGCGTTTCGCTATGACGATCCCAAGAGCAAGCTGGTGCACGGACCCACTCCCCCATTCAACCGCGTGACCAATGGCGTACCGGGGGTCGAGACGCGGCTGCCACTGTTGTTCTCGCGCGCTCTGACCACCGATGGAATCGACCTCAATCAGGTCGTCGCCATGTCTGCCACTAATCCCGCCAAGATTTACGGCCTCTATCCGCGCAAAGGAACGATTGGTGTCGGCTCCGATGCAGATTTCGCGATTTGGGATCCCGATCGCCGCATGACGATCTCCATCGACACCCTGCATGACGGCATGGATTACACGCCGTACGAAGGCCTTGGGGTTCAAGGCTGGCCCGACGTCACCGTATCCCGAGGCGACGTAATCTGGCGTGACGGAGAGTTCGTTGGCGAGGCCGGACGGGGAGAGTTCCTGCCCTGTGAGAGACCCAACCCGATCAACGACCAAAGCTTCCTCGACGATGGCGGCGTGCCGCCGAGTTAGGCGATACGCCAAGGCAACTCAGGGCACTTCAGGCGATCCTCGGCATCGCCTTCTGCCTCCCTCGGCCCTTATTCCGCCAGCACGCGCATCAGAAGTGTGTTGAACGCTTCGGGTGATTCGTACTGAACCCAGTGGCCGGCCTCGGGAATGACATGAACCGTGGAGTCCGGGTGGTTTTCCTGGACGTAATCGCGAATTCCGGCCAGATCCGGCCACAGCGTGACGTCACCTTCGCCAAAAATGAAATTCATTCGGCACGGCAGATCCCGCAGGGTGTCCGCCATTTTCGACCTGCGGGCGATACCGCGTGAGCGCAAGCGGACTCGCGCCATGTTGGCCATATGCATTGTCATGGCGAGATCATCGATTCTCTCGGGATTCCGCACCATCAACTTCTCCAGATTGGAGCGGTAGATGGGCGCGGCCTCTTGCTGCGAGAGGCCGGGAGGGACCGAGGTGAGGTCGTTGGCCGGACCGTCACGGTTCAGACCCAGGATCGGCGACCCGACGATAGTCAAACTGAGAATGCGTCGCGCCTGAGCACGGGCAACAAGACCTGACAGCAGGCCGCCGAACGAAAACGAGACCAGATCGAATGCCCGATCATCCGGCACGACCTTATCGAGGCCGTCCGACAGAATTGACGCCAAGCTCTCGGCATCGATCGGTTGAGGCGGGAGATCGGAGTCCCCGCAGCCTGGCAGGTCCGGTGCGATGATCCGGTAGTTCGCCTCGAATACCGGAATCGTTCGCACCCAGTGATTCCAGGCGCCGGAACCACCGTGTAGCAGCACCAGGGTCGGACGCACCGGGTCGGCCTCACCCCAGGTGCGCCAAACCACATGTCCATCTCCGAACGACGTGCGGGTCTCATGGCAGCGCAAAAGCAAGGCGTCGAGAACTGATTGCGGATCGTCAGAATTCATAGGGGTGGGTTCGTATCGGGCAAGATGTTCGGATGCGCGATGTCCAGAATTGCCGAACGTCCCGGGCTGATTCCTTCAATCGCGGTTCAATTCGAACCGAAACATACAGGAACGGTCAAATAACGGATGGTTTTGCGAAGCAGGGCCAACATGTATGAATGAACTCTCCCGACCATTGATTCTCGTTGACGCCAACATCCTGCAAGTCCGAACACGCGGCCGGTTAAGCAATTGCCTGATTATCGTCCACATGATGAGGTCTTGATCGCCCGACAGCCAACGGTTGGGGCACTTTTTCACAGCCGCGCCGCAGCCAATCCCGATCATCTGGCCATCGTCGATGGCGACCGTGTACTGACTTACGCGGCGCTGGAGGAAAGATCGAATCGGCTTGGTCAGGCCCTTTTGGATCGCGGGCTGGAACCGGGCGACAGAGTGTGCCTTCTGGCCCGTAATTGCGCCGAATATGTCGAAGTCGAGCTCGCCGCCGCCAAGACGGGTCTCATCGTCGCCGCCTTGAACTGGCGGCTGAGTGACCCAGAACTGCGACATTGCGTAGAGCTGGTTGAGCCCAAACTGCTGATCGCGCAAGCCGATTACCAGGAGACGCTTGATCGACTCCATCTCATGGAGAACCTGCGCATCGTCATTGGGCCGGACTACGAACATCACCTCGCCATGGCCCCTGCAACATACCCTGATATCGATCTCGACCCGGAAGACGGCTTGATCATCCTCTACACGAGTGGAACCACGGGCCTTTCCAAGGGAGCCCTGATCAGTCACCGTGCCATGATCGCCAGGGGCATGTGCTACGCATCTGAGTTGGAAGTCCCCATCGGCGACAATTTCGTTGCCTGGGCTCCCTTCTTTCACATGGTGTCGACCGACCGTTCCATCGCGACCTTGTTGCGGGGCGGCACCGTGCACGTGGTCGACGGGTATCAGCCGGACAAGATTATCGACATCATCGAAGGCGTTCCCATGCGGGCATTGGTGCTGATACCGGGGATGATCGAACCATTCACCGCCGCCCTGAATGAACGTAATGCCAAAGTGAAATCCGTCGGCCTGTGCGGCACGATGGCCGATCTGGTACCGCCAGAAGAGATCGCCGCCGCCACACGCCGCCTTGGTGCCCGGTACGTCAACTCGTTCGGCTCAACCGAGACCGGTTTACCTCCTGCGACGGGAGCCACGATTCCCGTGGGATTCGCCCCGACCCGCTTGTCCAAACGGCAGAGTGCGTTCTGCGAGGTGCGTCTGGTCGACCCCAATGACGACGACGTTCCTCTCGGCATTCCCGGCGAGGTTGCCGTGCGCGGGCCGACCCTGTTCAGCGGCTACTGGAACGCGGATGAGGCGAATGCCATCGCCTTCCGAGGCGGCTGGTTTCACATGGGCGACGTCATGCGCCGAAACCTTGACGGAACCCTCGATTATGTCGATCGCGTCAAGTACATGATCAAGTCAGGGGGCGAAAACATCTACCCGGCGGAAATCGAGAATGTCCTGTTGGCCGACAATCGAATCGATGAAGCGGTTGTCGTGCGCAAGAACGATACCGCGTGGGGCGAGGTGCCGGTCGTGTTTGTCGTGCGAAACGAATCCAACCTGACCGAAGCGGATGTCCTGGAGCGATGCCGACACGACCTGTCGAGCTACAAGCACCCGAAAGACGTCATCTTCATTGATGCTTCCGAATTGCCGCGTTCAACCACGGGCAAGGTCCGCCGCCACGAACTCGAACAACGTCTGGAAAGCGATTGAAGAGGGATCGGTGCTTGCTTGCCTCAATCCGCGAGTCTGAGGTTCTGCGGGAACATGACCCGCCGCGCTTCCTCATCCATCTCGGCCTTGAATTTATGCTGGGTGGCCAGAGCCACCGCGCGATCCGCGGCGGGCCGGGCGCCGATTTCGTCCATCAGCCGCTTCAGATTGGGCATGGTGGACATGGCTTCCTCGTTCATGACGCGTGAAATCATGCGCGCCCAGCCCCATACGGCCATGTCGACGATCGTGTAGGTCTCGCCGAGCATGTAGTGATTGTCGCCGAGATGCGCGTCCAGGATTCCGTAGTGACGCTCGGCCTCGAAGTCATAACGATTGATGGCGTAAGGAATCTGGTCCGGCGCGAAATGCTTGAAGTGTACGGACTGCCCCGAGTACGGCCCCACACCCGTGGCGACGAACATCAGCCAGGACAGAAGTCCCGCCCGTGCTTCCGGGGTTCCCTCGGGCAGGAATTTGCCGGTTTTCTCGGCGAGGTACAAAAGGATTGCATTGCTGTCGAAAACGGCAACGCCATCGTCCTCGATTGCCGGGGCCTTCGCGTTCGGGTTGATCGCCAGATACACTGGCTTGTGCTGATCGCCAGTACGCATGTCGATGGGTACCGGCTCGTAGTCCAGGCCGGCCTCTTCAAGAAACAGAGCCACCTTCATAGGATTGGGACCGGCGTTGTAGTAGAACTTCAACATGCGTCACCTTCTGTTTGCTGAATCGTTCAGACACGGCCGGCAGAGTGAAGATCTGCCAGCACTTCATGACCGCTAGTATGCCATTTGTGGCGCGTGAGTATTGGTCAGGTGCACGGTCCGGCTACCTAAATTGACCGCGCTCTGGAGACACTGTGCCACAAGACATGGCGACACCATTAGCGATGCACCTCTGCATTTGATGTCGGCAGCTTAAAGACTAGAACCAGGCCAAGGGCAGCCAGAGTCGCCAGGGCGGTGAACGCCAGTGAATAGCTTTCCGTTACATCGAAGATGCGCCCGGCCACGATCGGACCCAGCGCGCCGCCGATCGTGCCAAAGAACACGACGATTCCGAAGATTGCACCGTGCGCCCTCAACCCAAAAAATTCGGCGACCGTTGGGGACATGACGGTGAACAGGCCGCCATGACCGAAGCCGTAGACGGCAACCGCCACGAACACGATCCATATTGAGGAGCTTGAAAAAAATATGAGGAAGCTCAAGATCAACGGCACCAGGCACAGGATCAGGGCGCGCCGACCACCGATGCGATCAACGAGCGTTCCCACGGTCAGGCGTCCCACGATGCTCACCGCCGCCATTACCGACAAAAGCGATGCGGCCCATGCAGCTGTCATCCCGAGATCCATGCCGTGAACGACCACGTGCAGGGGGATCGTTGTCAGGGACGTGAAAAACGAGAACTGGATGGCGCAGAGCATCCACAGCGTGCGGTTGCCGCGCGCCTCACGAATGCTGGAACCCGTAGCTTCGATGTTTCGACTCGCATCCTTGACCGGTTCCGGGCTCTGAATCAGTGACGCAGCGAAGATCAGCAGCACTATCGCAGCGCATCCCAGGATCATAATCGCCAGACGCCAGTCATAGATCGCGATCAGAGCCGCAGCGGCGGGCGGGATGGAGATCTGGCCGGCCGCAGTCCCCACTTTCACGACGCCGGTCATCATGCCGCGGCGACGGTGGAACTGCTTCGCGATTGTCGAGAGAGTGACGACATCGTGGGTCGCAAGACCCAGACCGAGTAGCAGGCCAAAAAACGCGAACAACTGCCACGGCTGTGAGACCTGCGAAAGCAGAACGAATCCGATGCCGCACAAAGCGCCTGTCGTGGCGAGAACCGGCCGCGGCCCATAGCGGTCGCTGAGATGACCCCCGAATGATGCCAGGACACCCATCACGATAAAGGCGAATGAAACGCAACTGGACAGCAAAGTGCGCGACCAGCCGTATTCGACCTCGAAGAACTTGAAAAACAGGCCGTACGCGAACAGGAAGCCGACAATCGTAAACTGGGTCAAACACGCGCCCAACACGGTAAAATAGCGCCTGTCGAGACGGGCAAGAGCCGAGGGAACCTGCACAGTTTATTTCCGGCTTCGTGTTGGACCGAGGAAGAGACGGGGCGGCGTGATGCCGTAGTTGCTGATGAGACATCCGCGGACGTTTGGGGTCAAGGTGTGCAGTGAAGAGGCTAGGACTTGCGGATCAGGCGAGTTGACATCCGCCAGGTCGCACGATTGGAGTTAGACCGGTATGCCGCATGTCTCGTGACACGCTGGCAACGGATCGCTGGGAGGAGCGCATGGCCAAAGCAGTGAAAAACAAAACGCAATCTGCGAAAAGGACTGTGAAGAAGCCTGCCAAGACGGCGTCTGCCCGGAAGTCACCACGACGAACCACATCAAAGCCTGTCGCCGAAGGCAGGAACTGGACTCCGGGCCACCCTTACCATGAACCCGAGGCCGTGCGCATCCGTACCGCCAAAGGCCGTCGCCCTTACTTTTTCGATGATCCCAATATCGACAAGCTGTACGCCATGATCATGGCGCTGGCCGCTGAAGTTTCGGTCATCCGCGAACGCATGGACACGCACGAACGCCTTGCCGAAAAGAAGAAGTGGCCGACGCACCAGGCGATCGAAGATCACGAACCCGATGAGACGACCGACGCTTTTCGTGACCAATGGCGTGCCGACTATATTGCGCGCATTCTGCGCATTATCCAGGTCGAACTCGATCAGATCAAAAGCGGTGAGAGCGAAACGAACTACGATCAGATCATCGAGGACGTCTCCAAGTAAGTCTGATCGGGTGGCTCATATCCTCGCTTCCCCTGCATGGGGTGGGCAAGGAATGAGAGTTGCAGCCGGGGCCGCTCTAGAGTTTCTGGCCTGCGAAAATCGTTGTGCCGACGAGTTCTCCCCCAGCATCCCGCACAGGGTCGTACGCGACGCAGCCGTCCGCCTGCGGACGAGGCCAAACTTCGGTGATCGTCTTCCGCGCGAAACCGGCATCGGCCAGCAGTTCTCGAGCATCCGAATGATGCAGGGTGCCCCAGAAAGGCTCGGCGTTGTAATGCGTATCCCAATCCCAGTAGTAGGCCTGATAGTCGTCGAGGCCACGGGCGAATTGAGTGTCCATGTGCATCGTCACGCATCCCTTGCGTAGCACCCGGTGACATTCCTTGAGGATGCGCGGTGTTGCCTTGGCCGAAGTCTCGTGAAACAGGCCGTGTGACACGACGAGATCGAAGGACTCGTCCTCGAACGAAAGTGCCTCTGCATTTTCCTGGCGGAAGTGAACGGCAACGCCGAGGTACTCGGCACGGGCATGTGCGTAGCGCAGAGATGGTGCCGCAACATCAACACCGTATACCTCGGCATCAGGAAACCGTTCGGCGTAAGGAACCGTACTTCCCCCGATCGTGCAGCCGAGATCCAGGATTCGCTGAGGCTTCAGGTCCGGAAACTGCTGCTTCACGTAATCGATGAGCGTATATCCTGGTATCGCGCGCTGCAGGCGTTCGCGGCTGTCCCGGTACTCGAGGGCAGATGAGCCGCGAATCGGCAATCCGTAGTAGTAGGCCCCGCGATCGAAGATCGCGCCGGCATAGACGTCGTCCTCGGCAATATCGGTGTGATAGCCGCCCGGCATGCAGTGAATATCGATTGCGGTGTTGTAGGCCGGGACCTTGAGCTCTGGATCCAGTGTCAGGCTTCCCTGGGGTGCCTGAATCCGGCTCTTCTCGATCAGCTCCGGCAGCTGATGCTGAACGATCTCACCCACGGTATCCCAGGTCATTTCCTGGATGGTTCGCGCCATAGAACTCCAGGTCTGGACGAACGGATCCTCTTCCATGGCGTGACGCCATTCCACCCGCCCCTTTGGATCGCGACCGTTTTGCGCGCGAAACTTGGATGCAACGCGGGTTCGTCCCACTACGGCGTCTGCCGGATAGACATGATCCTCCATGTGCATCTTGAGGCTAGCGATGAAGTTCTGGCGGGCCAGCTCATCGCTGGTCGGCAGCGGCATCATGGGATGCGCAAAGGGCTGTTTCATGATCGAGCTCCTCCGGCCGGCAAGTGTCGTTGGTGAATTCTACTACGAAATGGCGGGACAGGTATGTCCCCGCTCCGCGTCAAAGGTCAATCTGCCTGGAACGCAGCGGATCCTGGGCGCAACCCCAATGACAACGACTTCCCGGGCATACGCGTCACCACCATTTCTTCCGATCTTCTCGCTGCGCACGAAGCCCGTCGGGAATGCTGTATTGCGGCTGGTAACCCAGGTCGTCACGGATGCGCGTTGTGTCGACGGCGCCGGCTTCGCGACCCTGCCCCGTAAAGGTGACGGCTCCGCAATTCGGCTCGACCTCTTTCATCATCTCCGTGAACTCGCGCAGCGTCACATAATTTTCGTCCGGACCGGCAACGTTGTAGACGTGGTGAGATGGATTGGGATGCGTCAGAGCGAGCACTGTCGCAGTCGCCGAATCGCGGACATAGGTCAGGTGACGCTGAAGCTCACCTCCGACCTCGGATATCGTGACTGCATCACCGTCCATGGCGCCGGTAATATCCTGGATGACCTTTGCCATGCCCGGACTCGTAACGTTGCCCGGGCCGAAGGTCATGTTGTAGCGGAGAGCGATAAAATCGAAACCGTGTTGCTCGGCATAACGGATCCCAATCTGTTCGGCCAACAGCTTGCTGCTTCCATAAATCGTGATCTCGGGCCCGACCGGCACATCTTCGAGCTGGCGGTCGGCACGAACGCCGAACGCCGCGCCACTACTGGCAAACACGACGCGCTCGACACCGTGATTGCGTGCCGCATCGAGGACGTTGATTGTGCCTCCTATATTGATTCGCATTGCAGCATCGGGAGCGCGGTCACAGTCGAACTGCAATGCTGCCGCGAGATGGACGATACGCCCGGCACCGCTGTCCGATACCGCCCGTGCCACCTCTTCGGCGTCACCCACGTCGCCGTAGATCCAATGGAGACGATCCTCATAGGATTTGAGAATTCCCTTGGGCGCACTGCGACTGAAAACCACCACCTCCATGCCCAACTCACACAGGTCGGCCACAGCGTATGAGCCGATCAGTCCGCCGCCTCCGAACACGATGACGTCCACGTTCACTCCTTTCTCAATTGCTGAGCCGACAGTCCCTGAAGAATCTCCGAGAGGCTCAACAAGGCGGACATCAGTCACCGGCTGGATATTGGCATCCCAATTTATGGCTGCGCAATTTGACCTGGTGGAAGCACGACTCGCGCATTCCGCAACGTCCGTCTAAGGTTCGCCGCATCGTGAATTGACCGCCCCGCTTTGCGGTTCTCAACTGGTTTGAGGTCCCGTTTGGTCGAACACAATGACAACGTCCCATTGACTGACAGCGATGCTTCCGGGATCCATCCGCTGGCCATGTTGTTCCGGGCCCGTTCGATCGCACTCGTCGGTGCCTCTCAAGCGGAAGACTCAGTCGGCGGGCGGCCCATCAAGTATCTGCGAAAGTACGGATTCGAAGGGCAGATCTACCCGGTCTCGCCGAGATATGACTCCATCGGCGGGCTTCAATGTTACGCATCGGTCCGTGATATTCCCGGCTCCGTCGATCTGGCGTTGCTGGCGGTCTCTGCTGCACGCATTCCGGACGTCCTCGAGGACTGCGCGGTCAAAGGCGTACCCACTGTCCTGATCTTCAGCTCGGGCTTTGCTGAACTCGGCGATGAGGGCCGCGACCTCCAAGCCCGGCTGGTGCGGGAGGCCAGGCAGCACGGGGTGAGGATCTGCGGACCAAATTCCATGGGCACGATGAACCTGCGATCCGGTCTTACGGCGACGTTCAGCGCCGTACTGGAACGAGATCACAAGCCCGGCCCAATCGCCTTGATTTCGCAGAGTGGCATGTACGGTGCCTACATCCTTGCCCAGGCGACGGCGCTGGACCTCGGCTTGGGCCTTTTCGCGACCACGGGCAACGAAGCCGATATCGAATTGGCAGAATTGCTCGACTATGTGGTGCACGACCCCGAAACACGGGCGGTACTGGCGTATGTCGAACAACTCCGCGATGGCGATGCCTTCGTGGGATCAGCCGAAGCCGCGCTGGAGCAAAACCGGCCTATCGTCATTATCAAGGTCGGCAAGAGCGATGTCGGCGCGCGAACGGCCCAATCACACACCGGTGCCATCGTCGGTTCCCACGAGGCATACGAAGCCGTCTTTCGCCAGTACGGTCTCATCGCTGTGGATACCGTCGATGAGATGCTCGATATCGCGCAACTCGTTGACTACGGAGTTTTTCCCAAAGGCAAGCGAGTGGGAATCATCAGTCTGTCCGGGGGCGCGGCGGTCATGATCGCTGACGCCTGCGTGGCGTCGGGGCTGGAGGTCCCGACACTCCCCGTGGAGGTTCAGGCCAGCCTCAAGGAGCGGGTCCCGTTCGCGGGGGTGGCCAATCCCATCGACGCAACGGGGCAACTCTTCAACGACCCGGACTTCTACAAGGACTTTCTGGGCGCGTTGGTCGATCAACCGGATATCGATACGCTCGTGCTCTTCTTTGGCCAGATGATCGGATACGTTAAGAATCTCGGTACAACGGTGGTCAGCGAGTCCGTCAATGCGGCGCGGGAGAGCGGGAAGCCGTTCGCCATGGTGGCAATGCCGGGCGATGGCCGGGCGGCGCAGATGCTGAAGGAAGGGGGAATTCCCCACTTCACCGATCCCGAACGGACCGTTCGGGCAATCGCGGCCTTGGCAAACTTCGTCGAACGTCGTGAAACCCTTCTGGACCGCCTGCGTCGTACGCGGGACCTTGATCTTTCGCCCATCGCCCGCACGGATGTCGATACAGAGCTGGGCGCCAAGAATTTCCTCGCGGAACACGGTCTCCGAGTGGCGGAGGAACGACTCGCCCGTTCTCCTGAAGACGCCGCACGCCACGCCGACGCCGTCGGCTATCCGGTCGTCCTCAAAGTGAATTCTCCCGACATTGCCCACAAGACTGAAGTCGATGCCATCAAGCTCGGCCTGAGCAACAAAGCTGAAGTGGGGAACGCTTTCGAGGAAATCATGCGCGCCGTCAAAGATCGACGCCCCGACGCCGAAGTACGAGGAATTCTCGTCCAGGAAATGATACCAGCAGGAATCGAACTCATCCTCGGTGTGAAGCGTGACCCGGTGTTCGGACCCATGATCCTGTGTGGCTTGGGCGG
>CENY01102176.1_pt1 | contig 12136 bp, 10 predicted proteins | sample 356181 | NCBI WGS metagenome assembly CENY01 (sample SAMEA2619840, study PRJEB7988) | marine metagenome | isolation source: saline water (ENVO:00002010), including
ACACAACGGCAGTGCGCCAATCGCGAATGACCATCCCGTGAGAACGAGCGCGGGGAGATGACGCGAAACGCTCTTGACCGCGATGGTTCCGCAGGCCCAGGCGATCGCCGAGACGACGCCAATCAATACGCCAAATGACACTCCATCCTGGGCGGTTTGACTCCAAAGCAGGACAATGCCGCCGAAACCCAGCGCTACGCCGAGCCAATGCAACCGCGTCGGGCGCTCACCCAGCACAGGAATGCTGATGATCGCGGCCCAGATCGGCATGGTGTAGAGCATGAGGGAGGTTTGCCCCGAGGCCATGTAAAGCGTACTCACGTTCGTTAACGTATGCGTCAGGGTGACCGTGCAGAAGCCTGATATCGCCACTCCCATCCAGCACTGGCGCGGTACCCGCAACGAGTGTCCGATGGCACGTGCAATGGTGAGCATCACCACCGCCGGCAGAAATGCAGCCCACCCTCGAAAGAAGATGATGGGCATTTCCAGCGCCGCCGCTTTCATTGTCGGATAGGACCCGCCCCACAAGATCACAACCATGATCAAAAGAAGGAGTGCCCTAGCCGGAAGGCGTGTAGGCGCGGCTTGTTGGGGCGTGGTGGCTGGCGATGTTGGTTCGGACATCAACGAACGGATGGTTGAGGCGGAGGAGTGCGGTACAATATCGACAATCAACAGCACGGCCACGTGCGGGTCCAGTACAATGGTTGCACGCGGGCCGGTGGACGAGCGGACCCTGTAGGTCGAATCGTCTATCCTCCTGTCACGACATTCATTCCATCTTCCGCTCAACTAGAATTTCATCATGACCAACCAACCGACTGGACCGCTTTCCGGCGTTCGAGTGATCGACATCACAACGATCATTCTGGGTCCGTACGCGACCCAGCTATTGGGGGATCTGGGCGCCGATATCATCAAGATCGAAGCGCCAGGTGCCGGCGATCCGATTCGCCACGCAGGTCCAAAGCGCAACGAAGGTATGGGAGGAATTTTTCTCAATGTGAACCGCAACAAGCGAAGCATGGTTCTGGATCTCAAACAGGATGGAGCGAAGGAAGCATTGAGACGCCTGGTCCCGACAGCGGATGTCTTCTTTCACAATATGCGCCCCAACGCGATTGAACGGCTTGGCTTCAACTACCCGTCCGTTTCGGAATTGAGGCCCGATATCATCTACTGCGGTGCCTACGGATATTCCGAGAAAGGACCCTACGCCTCCAAACCCGCATACGATGACCTAATCCAGGGGGCATCCGGCCTCGCTGTTCTCGGTGCCGACGCTGATGGCGCCCCGCGGTACACGCCGACAATTCTGGTCGACAAGCTCGTTGGACTGGTGGCGAGTCAGGCCATTCTTGCGGCCCTCTTTCACAGATCTGAAACGGGTGAAGGCCAGGAGGTCGAAGTTCCCATGTTCGAAACGATGGCGGCCTTCATGCTGGCCGAACACATCTATGGCCGGGCGTTCGAGCCGCCCATCGGTGGGTCGGGATATGCCCGTGTCACGTCTCCGCACCGAAAGCCGGCGCGGGCCAAAGATGGTTACATCTGCATCTTGCCGTACACGGAGGGGCAGTGGATGTCGTTCTTCGAGATTTCAGACCGCCAACACCTGTCGGAAGATTCACGTTTTCAGGATTACGCGTCGCGGAACAAGAACATCGATGCTCTCTACGAGATGATGGGCGAGGCCATTGCTGAAAAGACTATCGCCGAGTGGGCCGATCTCTGCGACAAGACTCATATTCCGTGGGCTCCCGTCAATACGCTGGATGATCTGTTCGACGATGAGCATCTCAAGGCCATCAATTTCTTTCGCCGTGTCACACATCCAAGCGAGGGGGAAACGGTCTTGCCTGAGCCTCCAGTACAATTCGGTGCCACCCCAGCATCGATCCACAGAAATGCGCCACGCTACGGTGAGCACGGAGCCGAGGTGCTGGAGGAACTCGGGTACACGGAATCCAAGATAACGGCTCTGAAAGAAAGCGGCGCCCTGCTGGTGCCATAGTGCCCAACGACTGGGCAATACACTGAAGAGGAGGAACAAACTCATGTCGAAAACGTTGATCATGGTCATGGTCGAGAAACCAGAGAGTGTCAGCGACAACGAATTCAATCGTCTCTACAGCGATGACCACATACCGGCCTTGCTCGGTGTTCCAGGCGTGCACGGCGCGAAGCGGTACAAGCTGAACAAAGTCGATGGTGATCTGGATGTGCCGACCTACTTTGCCCTTTATGAGGTCGATTCCGCGGAAACGCGATCGTCAGAAGCCTGGCAGACAGCGGCCAACTCAGGTGAGTGGGCAGACAAGGTTAGACCTTTGATCACGAAGCGCATGGCCATTACGCTTGATCCCATTGACTGATCATCCGCTCGTTGCGGACCCGCTAGCTGATCCGAAAAGAGAGGCCGGTGATGGCCGAATCACCGAACGCAGATAAGTTCGTTCTCGTGGTCGACGATGTGGACGTCGTCCGGAACTCCGCCACAGCGATATTGCGGAGACATGGTTTTGAGAACGCAAATTCCGCCGGTTCGGTTGCCGAGGTTCTGGAACTGTTCAAGCTGGGCGGCAGATTGCATCATCACGGATTTCAACATGCCGCATGCCAATGGGCTCCAACTCCTCAAGGATTTGCGAACCGGCCAGGCGGGAGTGCCGAGAGGTCTGCCGTTCGCCTTGCTGACGGGGTTCGCGGAGCGTCCCCTCGTCCGGCTGGCCGTGCAGCTCGATGCGGATGCATTCCTGGCTAAGCCAGTCGATTCAGCAGCTCTCGTGCGTCATGTTGAGCAGCTGCTTCATCACGGGCCGCGTCAGGAAACCGAGCTGCACGAGGCGGAACACCATGCAGCGATCGACGTCGATACGCCGGTTGGGCACATCGTCCTCGAACAGGACGAATCGAGTCCGTCGTCCGCCGAGATGGGAGAAGCCGGAGACTCACAATCCGAGACGGGACCGCTTTCATCTACGGCCCGGATTCAAGACCCGCCTGCCGGGCCGAGCGTGGTCAGACCCTCATTCGAGAACGAGGTCTTTGAGGGTCGCGAGATTTCGCTGTCAGATGTGCCGCCCGGCCTACGACTTGCCTGGGACCTTCACTATATTGCAGGCTGGCGATTGTTGCGGGCCGGTGAACGGCTGAGTGAGCGGACGGTGAACCGTCTTCGCAGCATGTCCGAGATTGACGAAATTCCGGAATCAATCTGGATTGTGTCCGAGGACTTGTCTGCGGATTGACCCCGGCGAATTGCTTCACACGACTGGATATAGGGACGGCTGGATGAGTTGGCGAATCGGCGTCGATATTGGCGGCACATTTACGGATGTTGCCGTGGTCGATGAAACCAGCGGCCAAATCGACGTTGTCAAAACCTCCACGACTCCGCAGAACTTTGCTGCCGGGGTTATCGAGGCCCTCAGAACGGCGATGCAGCGCCACGATGTTCCTCCATCAGATGTCACACTGCTTTCACATGCAACGACGGTGGTGACGAATGCCATCCTCGAACAAAAGGGCGCCAAGACAGCACTGATAACGACCCGCGGTTTTCGCGATGTACTGGAACTGCGCCGATCGGCGCGTGCCCGCCTCTATGACCGCAACCAGGAACCGCCTGCCGTTCTGGTCCCGCGCCACCGGCGCTTCGAGATCACGGAGCGAATCGGGTCGGAGGGCCAGGTTGTCACGCCCCTCGAAGAGGGCGAAATTCAGGCAATCGTCGAACAGATTGTTCAAAATGATATCGAAGCTGTCGCCGTATGCCTGCTGTTTTCGTTTCTCAATGACCAGCATGAACGGCGTATCGGTGAGCGACTGTCAGAAGCGTTGCCGGATGTTCCAGTGTTTCTATCTGCGGATGTTCTGCCTGAGTTGAAGGAGTTCGAGCGTACGAGCACGACGGCGATATGCGCCTACGTCGGCCCCATCTTGGCGTCTTATGTGGAACGATTGGAGAAGGCGACAAGAGAGCTCGAACTCCCGCCTCTGCATATCATGGGGTCGAGCGGAGGCGTGCTCGATGTCGCGGAAAGCCTGAAGATGCCGGCGATGGCGGTCGAGTCAGGTCCGGCCGCAGGCGTTATTGCGGCGGCGTTCATCGGTAGACAACTCGACGAACCCAATCTGATTTCCTTCGACATGGGCGGCACGACGGCCAAGGCGAGTCTCATTAAGGATGGGCGCGTTGAAGTGACATCCGAGTACGAAGTCGGGGCCGATGCCAACGTCGTGCGCTGGATGCACGGTACCGGTCACCCGATCAAGGTACCCGTGATCGATCTCGCGGAGGTCAGTGCGGGCGGTGGCAGCATTGCTTGGATCGATCCGGGCGGGGTCATGCACGTTGGACCGCAAAGTGCCGGCGCCGAGCCGGGACCTGTCTGCTACGGACGTGGAGGGCAGGAGCCGACGGTGACCGACTGTGATCTGATTCTCGGTTACCTCGACCCTGACTACTTTCTGGGTGGCGAATTGGAAGTTGACATCACGGCGGCCGAAGCTGCCATCCGGGATAAGATCGCCGGACCACTGGGTTTGTCGGTCCAGCGGGCAGCCGCCAGCGTGATTGAGGTGGTCGATCACAACATGGCTGAGGTCTTGCGCATTGTTTCTGTTGAGCGGGGACACGATCCGAGGGAATTCAGCCTTGTAGCCTTTGGCGGAGCCGGACCGGTCCATGCCGCCAGCATGGCCGCCGAGCTCGATATTCCGCGGGTCATCATTCCCCCCATTCCGGGCGGATTTTCGGCTCTGGGCCTGGTCGCGACCGATTTGCGGCGGGAATATGTGCGCACCTTCTACCAGCGTCTCGACGAAGCCTCTCACGCTGAACTCTCTACGGCCTACGCGGCGATGGAGGCCGCGGGCATGGGCATGCTGGTGGACGCCGGTGTTCCGGAAGCAAAACGCAAACTCCAACGCGCGGCGGATATCCGTTACACGCAGCAGGCCTATGAACTCACCGTGCCCGTTGGGGACGGTGAAATCGGCGATGGACATCTCGTAGAGCTTGCAGAGGCGTTCCATGCTCGTCACTTGGCTACCTATGGACATCACAGTGCCGACGAACCACTACAATTAGTCAATATCAGGGTCAGCGCGATCGGTACGCTCGGGAGTTTGGGACTGAAGCCTACGGCCGTTGCTGAACATGCGGCAGGCTTCGCGCCGTGGAAGCGGCGCGAGGTGTATTTCAAAGAGGTCGGGGCAATCCAGTGTGACATCGTGGCGCGGGCGGGCCTTCACGGCCAAGCTGAATTGGCCGGCCCTGTCATCATCGAAGCAGCAGACACGACGGTCGTGGTTCCGCCGGAATGGGTCGCCCGCTCCGACCCGAGAGGATTTCTTGTCATGGAGAGAAGTGCTGATGGCTGAAATCGAAAACGGCGCGTTCGGTGACAATGATCCGGCCACTTTCGAGGTGGTCAAGAACAGCCTCTATTCAATGGCCGCCGAAATGCGAGTCGTCCTCTCGAAAACCGCCTATTCCCCCATCCTGAAGTCTGCCGGTGACTTTTCGTGCGGGATCTTCGATGTACGCGGCGACATGGTGGCTCAGGGTCCCGACCTGCCCATGCATCTTGGTTCCATGCCGCTTGCGGTCAAGGCTGTAATAAAGGCCTGGGAGGACATCGAGCCGGGCGACGTATTCATCCATAACGACCCGTATTTCGGTGGCTCTCATCTTCCCGATGTCAACGTCGTGACGCCGGCATTTGCCGATGATCAAAGCCTGCTGGGATTTGCCTGTCTCCGGGCTCACTGGCCGGATGTCGGCGGGGGAACACCCGGCAGCTACGGAACTGAAACGGAGATTTTTGGGGAAGGCCTCCGGCTCCCACCGGTCAGGCTGTATCGCCGAGGTGCGCCAATCCGGGAAGTGGAGGACATCATCTTTGCCAACATCCGGACACCGGAAGAGGGTCGAGGCAATCTCCGGGCCCAGGTGGCGGCCAACCATCGCGCGGTCACGCGGCTTGAAGCTCTGGCAAGGCGCTATGGCACCGACCGCCTGATGCGGATCATGCAGGGCATCATGGACTACTCCGAATCGATGATGCGCCGGGCGCTCTCGGCACTGCCCGATGGGGAGGGAAGTTTCGAGGATTTCTGCGACGGTGATGGAATTCTTGAACCCGGCGAGACCGAGGATGCGCCATTCACAATCAAGCTTCACGTCAAAAAGGAGGGAGACCGGCTCGCCGTTGATTTTGCCGGGACGGATCCGGTCGTGCGGGGGCCCATGAATTCGCCTCTTGCCGTGACGGCTTCCGGAGTCTTCACAGCCGTGAAGACCGTTGCGGATTCGGATGCCTTGATACCTCCGAATTCTGGATGCTGGCGCCCGATCAGCGTGGTTGCCGAGCCGGGAACGGTGGTGAATGCGACATTGCCGGCGCCGGTGGTCTACGCCAATCACGAAATCGCCCATCGGGTTTGCGACATGGTGTACATGGCGATGTCGGGATTTGCACCCGACAATGTCATGGCATGCTCGCAGGGAACGTCGGCCATTCTCACCATGGGCGGTGTCGATCGGCGAAATGGCAATCGATATGTCAATTACGAGGTCGTCAAGGGCGGCTTCGGAGCCCGTCCCAACAAGGATGGGATCAACGCGATAGCGGCGAGCGTTGCCAATACGGCGAATACGCCCGTCGAGGTCGTCGAGATGGGTTTTCCCCTGAGGGTGCAGCGCTACGAACTTATCCCGGATTCAGGCGGCGCCGGAGAATACCGGGGTGGCCTTGCCGCGCGCCGCGTGTGGAAGATTCTCGATCACACGGCGCAGGCGACCGTCTGCTGCGAGCGCTCAAAGTCACCACCCTTTGGGTTGTTCGAGGGTCAGGCGGGCGCACCGGCGAAGATCTATGTGATCGAGGCTGATGGCACGCGACGTGATCTCAACAGTAAGGAGCATTTCCTCGCAGCTGAGGGATCGGAGATCTGGTACGAGGTGCCGGGCTCTGGTGGGTTTGGGCCACCTGCCAGGCGCGATCCCGACAAGGTGAAGGCGGATGTTCGGGATGGCTACGTCAGCATTGAGGCCGCAAAGCGGGACTACGGCCTGGATTTATAGTCATTCTCCAGATGGGTCCCTGAAGGCGTAGTTGCGTGTCAGTCGCTGTTCCGCGTGTTTGCCGTAGTTGAGGGTTTCCGGATGCGGGCTCGACTCGACTGACTGGCAGGTTGGCAGGCACTCCACGACGGTGTCGAGGGAGGGGTCGAAGAAATAGGCCAGGGAATATCTGTCACGTCCCGAGCGATTGATCACTCGATGTGGAGTCGAATGGAAGCGGCCCCCGGTCCAGATCGGGAACAGGTCCGCGACATTGACGACCAGGGTTCCAGGCAGATGCGGTGCACCAATCCAGGCTCCATCTCTTGTGCGCACTTCCAAACCATCCGCTCCGTCTTGCGCGAGGAGCGTCAGGGCACCAAAGTCAGTGTGCGGCGCCTGTCCGAACTGCTCCGCATCGGCATCATCCGGATGGGGCGGATAGTGCAGCATTCGCAGATAGGTCGTCGGCTCAGTGAAGTATGAGTCAAAACCGTCCGAGCCAAGCCCAAGGCCGAGAGCAAATCCCGTCATGATACGCCGGCACGCCGCTTCCGCGGCCGACATGAACGCTCGGACGGCCGGTTCGAATTCCGGCAACCACTGAGGCCACTGATTAGGACCTGCGAGAAACCCCTGGTTTCGAGCGCCGCTGCCGGATGGATCGACGTCGTAGAGAACGAAGAAAGATTCGGAAAGATTGGGATAGGTATTTCGGCCAAGGCCTGAGTCGACAAGGTGAGTCTGTTGCAGAGGAATGTACCCGCGGTGCGCTCGGTTGATTGGCAGAGAGTTTTTTCGATCGAGACGAGACTCGAAGAATTCGCGCGACTGACGCAGGGCCGCCTCTATCACATCGTCCGGCACGCCATGCCCGGTGACGTATGCGAAACCTATCGATTCAAATGCCTGGCACAGCGCTTTTGCTGCCGAGTCCGCATCGCCTAAATCTCCCATGCCTAGCGCAGTGACATCGATCAGGGGAAGGTTGTTTTGAGGCACAGGTCAGACACCAAATCCCTGACCTGCTTTCTTGTATTCCTCACGTGGCGGACTGAAGACATCGACCACGATGGCTGCGGCATCACCTGTTCGAATGCCATGTTCGACGCCCCCGGGCGTGTGCCAGAAGTCACCGGCCGTCATCTCCACTTCTTCGCCGTTCTGAATCCGTGTGCAGGAGCCTTCAAGCAGCACGCCCCATTGCTCCTGCGGATGACTATGCCTCTGACCCTCGGAGTGAGGCTCTATGCGCACGATGGACAGCATTGCCTGATCACCCGCAAAGATACGTGTCGTGATGCCTTCGCCCAATGTGCGCTGGATCCCCTGCGGCATGTCATTGATGTTGAAGACCCAATTGTCTTTCGACTGTGCCATGTCCGTTGACATAACAAGTGCCTCCTGTGTCATTCACCGGAATCGTAGCGCTTGTCCCAGAGGGTCATCAGCGCCGGGCTCTCCCAGGTGCCTTTTCCACGCGCGTGAACGGCCGTATTGAACTGTGCGATCATTGCCGTGATCGGCAGTGCCACGCCGAACCGTCGCGCCTCGTTAAGGCACAACCCCAAGTGTTCCATGAGAGAGTCGATGCCGCCATCCACCGGGTCCAACTCGGCATCGATCATGCGCTGGATTCGGTGATCGAACCACCAGGACTGCGCCGAGCCCTTACTGAGCAGAGAAAACGCTTTATCGAGGTCGAGGCCGGTCTCGCGTGCAAATACCACGCCCTCGGCCAGGCCCTGCATGTTTGCTGAAATCAGGATCTGGTTGACCATTTTCGTGAGTTGGCCGTGACCGCTGGGGCCGATGTGTTCGACTGTCTTCGCGTAGGCGTCAAGAAAGGGTTTGGCCTTGGCCATGCCGTCCTTGGACCCGCCGATCATGACGGCAAGCTCGCCGGCATTGGCCAATTCTTCCGCTCCTGAGACCGGTGCATCCAGATAGTGGATGCCCTGTGCTCCGGCGGCTTCGGCGGTCTCTTCTGCGGCTTGCGCGGTCATCGTATTGTGGTCGACGAAAACAGCATCCGGAGCCAATGTTCGAAAGGCGCCTGCCTCACCTTGAGTCACTTCCAACGACTCGGTGTCGCCACCGACACAGGTCGCGACATAGACAGCGTTTTCTGCGGCATCGGCAGCTGAAGTGGCGTGTCGCGCGCCGTGGTCGGCAACGAAAATTTCGACCTTCTTGCGGTCTATGTCGAAAACAGCGACCTCGTGACCCGCAGCCACCAGGTGCTTGGCCATAGGGCCACCCATCCGTCCGATACCGATGAAGGCCACTTTGTCTGTCACTCGACTACCTCCCGGCTCTTGCCAATCAGATCTTGCGGAGATCAGGCTTCCGTTTCTCAAGAAAGGCGCTGACACCCTCGTCGCGCTCGCCACTCGCCAGGCACAGGGCGAACAGTTTACGTTCGATTTCGATTCCCGCCGAAATGTCGATGTCCGGACTCGCCAGTACGGCATCCCGGGCAGCCATCAGGGAAACCGGTCCCTTCGCTTGCCATTTCCAGCAGATTTCGCGTCCGGCTTCCATAAGGTCTGTGCCTTCGTGCACAGCGTTGACCAAACCCATCGTGAACGCCTCCTGGGCCGAGATCGGTTCACCTAAAGTGACCATTTGCATGGCACGGCCGAGCCCGATGACCCGAGCGAGTCTTTGGGTTCCTCCGCTCCCCGGAATGACACCAAGGTTAATCTCGGGGAGTCCCAATCGTGCAGTGTTTGCCGCAATGCGGAGTGTGCAAGCGAGTGCAATCTCGAGTCCGGCGCCCAGGCAGTGTCCATTAATGCACGCGAGCGTGGGCAGACGCATCGTTTCCAGGAAACGTGGCAGTTCGCGACGTAGATTGGCTTGGCTGGATAGTTCGCTGGTGACCGTTCGCTCTTTGAGCTCATTGATATCGGCGCCGGCCGAGAATGCCTTGGGACCGTCCCCCGTCAATATGATGCAGTCAGCATCGTCGCTGGTTTCCAATTCCCGCAGCGCGCTCATGCACTCCTCACGCATGGGCAGGCTCATGGCATTGCGCCGTTCCGGATCGGTCAGCGTAATCGTTGCGATGCGGTCTTCGATATCCACAGAAATCTTGCTGTAGGTCACGTTCGTACTCCGGTTCGGGCCTTACTAAGAAATTGCTTCGAGCAAACTATTCGCGAGTTCCGTGCGCAGAGTTTTGCCCCCCACATTGCGCGGAATGGAATCCAATATCTCCAGCCGGCGCGGCTTCTTGTAGTCGGCAAGTTCGGTCGCGCAATGGGCCTGTAGTTCGGGCAGGCCGATGTTGGCGCCCCGCCTTGGAATGACACAGGCCGTAACGATCTGGCCCCATTTTGTGTCGGGCAGGCCGATAATGGCGCAGTCGAGGACGGCGGGATGCGACATCAGGACCTGCTCAACCTCTGCAGGGTGGATGTTAACGCCACCGCTTATGATGATCTCTTTTGAACGCCCGACCAGGTAGAGGTAGCCATCTGAATCGACATACCCGAGATCACCGGTGTGGAACCAACCATCCGTGAAGGCAGCGGCTGTGGCATCGTCGTCATCCAGATACCGCGACATGACGGATGGGTTGAGACACCTGATCTCACCGACCTCACCTTCAGGCATGGTCTCGCCATCTTCTCCTGTGATGCGGATCTCAACACCTTCGAACGGGGGGCCAACGGAGTTGGGCTTTCGCCGCTGGTCGTCAGGACCGAGCACGGTCATGCTGTTCGATTCCGTGGAGCCATAGTAGTCGAACAGATTGGGCGTGATCCGATCCAACACCCCTTCTTTCGTCGTAATCTGTAGGGGTGATCCGCAAGTGACGAGCCGCCTCAAGCTCTGCAGATCCTGATTGCCGCCCTGGTCCAGGGCCTCAAGGACCATTACCAGGACCGTCGGTACGACGAGACTGGACGTTACCCGTTCCCGGCCAATCAACGCGAGGTATTCCGCCGGGTCGAAATCGCGCTGAATATGAACCCTTCCTCCTACGTGAAGATGCATCAATGTGAATGTCAGGCCGGCTGAATGCACCTGCGGCATCACGCCGAGATAGACGTCTTCCTGGCTCAGTCCATAAACGTCAATGGCTTTGTGAAGCCACACCATGCGTGCGCGATGCGTGGCGAGTACGCCCTTGGGCTGGCCTGTAGTGCCCGAGGTGAACATCAGACTGAAATAGTCGTCTGCGGAGACGTCTGGGAGCACAACGTGCGGTGTGGAACACAGCTCCCCGAATGTTGGGCCGCCGTCATTCTGACCGGGGTCAATGGTGACCATTTCCGGACGATCGATCCCGCCGCGTTCGACGGCCCGGTGCACCAGCGTCTTCCGCTCGTTTGTTGTGAAGATCGCGCGTGATCGCGCCAGCGAAAGAATGCTCGCGACCTCTGCTTCCTTCAGGCGCGGGTTGATCGGCGAAAACACGGCGCCGGCGCGTGCCACTCCGAGAACGACGATGATGTATGCGATGCAATTGGGGAGATAGGCGGACACCACGTCGCCTTTGTTGATGCCGAGAGCCAGAAGGCCTGACGCCAGGCTGCTGACCCACCCGTTGAGATCTCCAAACGTTAATGTCGTACCACCATCGGTCAGAGCCGGTTTGTCGGGAGTCGTCGCGGCAACTGCAGAGCCGATCTGCCCGACGCACAGCTCTCCGGCCGCTTCCTTGAGCTCAGCTGTCACCACCGTGACCCGCTACGAAAGACTTGAGCTGTTCGAGTGCCGAAGCCAGCGGGATATTCGCCGGGCAGACGCTCTCCGCGTGCTCGGCGGATTGCGGTCTGAGGGCGCGCACCTCGTCGGCAAATTCATCCAGACGTGTCGCACCAGCGCTGTCGCGCTCTTCGAGCGTCAGCATGAGAATTCTATTCAGTGCTGCCAGTCCTACCGGATCATCAACCTGCGGCTGATCTGCGATCGCAGAGACACAGGCACCGCACGTGATACATCCATTCTGTGCCTCGATGGTCGTGCGTTCATTTGAATCGGGGGCAATGATTGGCAGGTCCCGGCTCTGGGGATCGCGCGGTTTCAGTCCGGCCTCCGCGCGGGCCA
>CENY01038413.1_pt1 | contig 12081 bp, 12 predicted proteins | sample 356181 | NCBI WGS metagenome assembly CENY01 (sample SAMEA2619840, study PRJEB7988) | marine metagenome | isolation source: saline water (ENVO:00002010), including
TACAGAGGCTGGGTTTTCTTCTTTAACTCTCGTTAGTGCTGCACAGGCAGAATTCCCTGTCGCTAGCATTGGATCCACCACTATGGTCATTCCACCATTTAATGGTGGGAATTTGCAGTAGTACTCGACTGCTTCGAGGGTTTCATGGTCACGATACAAACCAACATGTCCCACTCTTGCATTAGGGATAACTTGTAGAACTCCTTCGAGTAGACCGTTTCCGGCGCGTAAGATTGAAACCACAGAAGGCATCTCGCTCAAGTAGGGCATCTTGGTTTTAACTAAGGGGGTTTCTATTTCTAGTTCTTTAATTGGCAATTCTCTGGTCACTTCATAGGCGAGGAGGAGACTTATCTCATTCAATAAAGTTCTAAAGACTTGACTTGTAGTATCTTTTTGCCGCATCTGAGTCAGCTTGTGTTGAACTAGCGGATGCTCCACAATGTGTAATCCTGACATTTCATTTTTATCCATACAGAAAGAATAGGCCATCTATGTTAACTATGCTTAGAACTGCGCAGTCATGTCTTTTATTTTGTTGACCTAAAGAGAATATAAGTCTAGATTGCTCCAGTCTTTTACTTTCGAAATTAACCTTGAACAATGAACACAGAAGCTCTTAAAATTTGGAAAACAACAGTCCCTGATACATGGATTGATTACAACGCCCACATGACAGAGGGTTACTACGGTGTCGCTTTCGCTGAGGCTTCTGATGAACTTTTACTACACCTTGGCTTTGATGCCGACTACCGTGAGGCGAGTGGAACTTTCTACACGGTCGAGGCTCAAATACGCTTTTTAGAAGAAGTCAAAGAAGGCTCACAAATATACACAGAGACACTATTGACCGGATTTGATTCGAAACGTATTCATCTCCATCATGGACTTTTTCTCGATAATCAATCTTCTCCTGTAGCAACACAAGAAGCAGTGCTTCTGCATGTAACGAAAATTAACGGAACACCTGGAGTCTCGGAAATAAGAGATCCGGTCGCTAAAAACGTTAAGGAGCTTTTCGACCTACAGTCGACCATTCCACGTCCTTCTTACCTAGGCAATGGAATACGTCAGATCTAATGACGACTCCGCACTTAAAAAATCCAACGGTTAAAACCCTCTTAGGCGTTTGGGCGTTGTTTTTATCTTTCGCTTTTATTCAAGTTGGAAATGGAATTCAACGGGTTTTACTACCTGTACGTGGTGAAACCGAGGGGTTCTCACCTTCAGTAATGGGTCTAGTGATGGCATTCCATTTTTCTGGCTATCTTTTTGGTGCAAAATTTGCACCAAAAAGTTTAGCTACCGTTGGTCACATAAGAGTTTTCTCAGCAATGGCTTCTCTGGCTTCTATCGCTGTTCTCATTAATGCAACTTTTGTCACACCAGTGACGTGGTGTTTTATTTACCTGCTTGGAGGCGTATGCAACGCAACTATCTTTGTTGTTCTAGAAAGTTGGTTGAATGATCGTGCTTCGAATGAAAATCGAGGTCAAATTTTAGGAAGCTACATGGTGGTCATGCTAGGTGGTACTGCAGGCGGGCAGCTTCTGGCAAACCTGGGTCAGGCCGAGGGATTCAAAATGTTCATCCTCGCCTCTGTTCTTCTATCACTCGCAATAGTACCCATGACGCTTTCTGCTTCTTCAAACCCTCCGCCACCTACTACTTCCTCGATGCCTTTTCGTGAACTTTACAAACTTGTACCTTCTGCTTTAATCGGAACCACTCTTGCTTCTTTTGTTCAAGCTGGAATGTCCAGTATGGCTTTGGTTTACGCGCTCAAGGCCGGAATGTCTCCGAGTAAATCAACTATTTTCGTTGGCGCAGGTTTAGCGGGAGCTATAGTCCTCCAAATTCCGATAGGTCGCCTTTCAGACATTTTCCCTCGCAGACGAATTATTCTCTTATCCATTCTTGTTTCAGTCTTAATCTGTTTTTTGCAAACCATCACTACGACCACCAGCGACTTGCAAATTCTTCTTAATTTTGCTTTTGGAGCTTTTGTATTTCCCTTATATGGTTTGTTTGCCGCTCTCGCGAATGACTGGGTTCCAACCGAAAAACGTGTTTCAGCTTCCTCTACCTTGGTGGTCGCCAGCAGCATTGGCTCAGTAATTGCACCTCTATCCATTGGTTTCGTTTTAGGTAGTTTTAATCCTTCTTCATATTTTGTCCTAAATGGACTCGTCCTCATTTGTCTGGGTCTCTACCTCTCTTATCGCACTTATGTTAAAGAGGCTGTTCCAGTCAAAAAGCAATCTCTTTTTGTGCCGATTACAGCGCGATCAGGTCAAATCGCTCACTCTTTAAACCGGTGGATTCGCAACCCGCTGGCAACTTGGCAGAAAGAAGAGCGAAATTAAAGTTTAAATCAATCGAAAAGACATTTTTTAAGATTTTTGAAACCATCGTCTTGCATCAATTCTTCTGGATGAATCGTCTGACCAAGAAGACTTCTCCTGCGCATGAAATCTTCAAGCGTGAAAATAAACTCGTAATCTTTCATCACTGAAATTTCTGCCGGACAGTAATCAATAATTTCACTGAAATTTTTACCATCTGTCGGAGTTGTTTCAATTTTCTTCAAAATCTCGTGCGACCGAGATCCGTGTCTTCTCCACAATTTTTCAATCGAATCTTTTTCAGTAACAATTTCTTTAGCTTTATGAAAAAAAATCGACTTCTCTGCAGCAGATGGTTCGCCGTACCACCTACTTGAAGGTTTTACGGTTTTATAACCAAGATCGTCTAGTCCGTCGACAACTTCTTCTCCGACGTTTAAACAATCTGAAAGTTTTCCTCCAAGAATGGAAATAACTCGATCTTTACGATTGACCTCAACAATGTGTTTTCGAGACAGCTCTGTCCAATCCTTGTCTTGATCTACTCCCCCTTTTGCTATCACAAGCGGTCTAACCCCAACTCTTTCTGCAATTATGTCCTCTTTCAAAAGAGGTCTTGAAAGAGAGAGTTTTCTGTTGGCTTCTTGCAGCAGGAATTCAATGTCAGCACCCTCGACTGAAACTTCAGGTTTCTCAACTCTTTCATCTGTTGTCCCAATAACCGAACATTTACCCATTGGTATCACATAAAAGAGGCGTTGAGTTTCATCAAAAAATGCGAGAATCCTACCCGAGTCGGTTACTTTAGGAACTACCAAATGAACACCTTTTGAAAAAACGAGGTGACTCTCTGTTTCAGTTTTAGTCATCTCAGATATTTCTTTTATTTCTGGACCAGCGGCATTTACGAGAACATCAGAAGATACTTCGAATTCTTTTCCTAAAATTTGATCTCGGACTTTTAATTTCCATTTTTGCGAAACGCGTTCAGCTTCAATAACGGTCGTGTAATTACTTACTGCTGCACCTCGCTCCTCAGCATCAACTAGCATTTGAATAACAAATCTAGAGTCGTTTTCGATTAACAGGTAGTCAGAGTATTCAATGCCCCCGAGAAGCGAATCTATTTCGATTGAAGGTTCAAGGCGTTTAATAGTTCTAGGAGACCGATATCTGGGTCTTTTCGTAGCGAATTGCCCAATTGCCCAATATGCATTTGCTCCTATAGAAGCGAACCACGGAGCGAACGGAGACGATGCGTCAAGTGTTGCCAGGAAACGCGTTTCAGTTAGTTGAGACGGATAGGAACGAGCAAGACGATTTCTTGAATGGCAGAGCCCTGCAACAAGTTTAACCTCGTAACTTTCCAAGTATTTGAAACCACCCCATACCAAATTTGAGGACTCTTGACTTACTCCAGAAGCAAAGTCATTTTTCTCGAAGAGGCCAACATTAACTCCGTGCGAGCGCAGTGCTAATGCTGCAACTGCCCCATTTATTCCTCCACCAATAACAAGTGCGTCGAAATGACCATTTTCAAATCTGGATATTTGCTTTTCTCGTATTTGTTCTGCTTTGCTGTCGAATTCACTCATAAGGCTCAGCTGCTTTAAGCGGGAAGGCTTTTTTAAATCTGTGTATCTCAACACTCTTAAATAGGCCAGCTAGAGAATAAGGATCATTCGAAGCGAACTGTTTTACCTCTGAGATGTCTTCCATGTCTAAAACTATTAAAGAACCACACATTTTTCCATCTTCGTCAAGAAGAGGTCCCGCATACACCAACGGAGAGTTGCTCAAATACTCAAGATGACTTTCTCGGGTATTCATCCGCAATTCAAGCGAATCTTCTTTATCTAAAGCGTGAATGGCAAAAAGCATTTGTTCCTCATTTAAATCGTACCGTTTGATTCGGTAAGCAAAGTTACTTATTGCTACTGTGAGTTATTATTTCCATGGGAGCTGATATGCAAAAACCTGAATTGCTTATTGACGGATTAGATTTTGGTGAGGGACCCCGATGGCATGACGGTTTGCTTTGGTATTCTGATTTCTTTCAACATTCTGTCTACACAGTTTCCCCTGATGGGCGAAGAGAGCTTGTGCTGGATTTAGACACCGAGCAGCCTTCTGGACTCGGATGGCTTCCAAATGGTGATTTACTTGTTGTAGCAATGTTGGAGCGTAAATTAATTCGGTATAACGGGCAAGAAACCTCTTTACATGCGGATCTTTCTGATATTGCGACTTGGCATTGCAATGACATGGTTGTTTCCGAATCTGGAATTGCATACGTCGGTAACTTTGGTTATGACTATGGGTCAGGAGTTGACCCGAAAATGGCTGACCTTGCAGCAGTTTTTCCCGACGGTAAAGCAGTGGTAGCGGCTGAGAGTCTCAATTTCCCGAACGGTTCAGTAATTACACCCGACGGCAACACATTGATCGTCGGGGAAACATTTGCCTGTCAATATTCTGCATTTTCGATCCTTTCAGATGGGACACTCGCTGACAGGCGGATCTGGGCTGAGACTCCAGGGCGATTACCGGATGGATGCACTTTAGATGCTGAAAACGGAATTTGGTTTGCTGATGCTTTTTCCTCGCAAGTTGCAAGAGTGATTGAAGGTGGAGAAATAACTGATGTTATAGAACTCCCTCAAAGAGCTTTTGCTTGCATGCTGGGTGGATCTGACGGGAGAACACTATTCGTTCTAACTGCAAGCAGCGATCCAGAATCCGGAGTTGAAGCAGGGGCGGGTGCTATCTATACAGTGCAAGTCGAATTTTCTCATTCCGGGAGACCCTAATTTACTCAGGGAATCTGATCAGTGGAATAAGCCTTTCGGTCCGTGCCTGATAGTCGTTGTACCAAGCACGATCGTTGCATAGTTGTTCCCATAGTAAATTTCGCTCTTCACCTTCTATAATTTCAGGCGCACATTCATACTCACCTGTTTGAGTCTGTATTCTCACTTTTGGATTAGAGGTCCTATCTCTTAAATTGGCTAGCCAATCAGGTTCTTTATCGGCTCCTGCGAAGGATCCCACTACCAATCGATGCCCATTCGCATCTCGCCAAATGGGTAATGCTACTTTATGCTCATTTCCGGAGCGTCTACCGACGGTGGTAAGGACAATGTGTTGCATTCCAACTTGTTGCCAAACACTGTCCTCTTTTCCATTTTCCAGTGCTTCCACATGTGCATTTGATATTTGGATTATTTCTTCGTGTGTTGGTGTATCCCAAAATTGTTCAATTTTTTGATCTTCAGTTGTCATTAAATCCGCCTATCTTCGTCTTGCCAGTATGGTTCACGCAAAGGTTGCTTTTGAATTTTTCCTGTTCCTGTTCTGGGTAATTCATTAAGGAAATCAATTGACTTTGGCGCCTTGTAGCCAGCTAAATTTTCACGGCAGTAAGAAACAAGTTCTTTCTCTAAAGAGTCCAAATCTTCACACGACTCGTCAGCTACAACTATAGCTTTAACTTGCTCGCCAAATTCTTCATCAGGTATACCAATTACGGCAACATCTTTAACTGTTGGATGGCCGCCAAGTACACCCTCTATTTCTGCAGGGTAGATATTCACTCCACCAGAAATAATCATGTCTATTTTTCGATCACTTAGCCATAAGTAACCATCTTCGTCTAAATACCCAATGTCTCCAAACGTGAAAACACCAGGCTCAAGGTGAGCTGCTTCAGTCTTCTCAGGCGCATTATGGTATTCAAAATCCGTTCCCATTAGGTTTCTGAAATATAATGTGCCTTCGACTCCATGATCACATCGGTTTCCAGATTCGTCTACAACAATTACCTCAATCGTCTCCAGAGGTTTACCTAAACTCCCTCCGCGGTCAATCCATTCCTGAGAACTGATAAGCGAAATTATCCCGCCTTCAGTTGCCCCATAGTATTCGGTTATTTTTTTTCCGAACCAGTCAATCATTTGTTTTTTTATTTTAGGAGGGCAAGGCGCTGCGCCATGTAAAACAGTTTCAAGAGAATCTCCTTTAAATTCGCCCCTTGCATTCTCAGGTAGATCTAAGAGTCTCTTAAATTGAGTTGGAACCAAATGAACGTTTGTCGCTTGATGTTTTTCAATTAGCTCTAAAAGACCCGCTGGGTCAAATTTGTGCTGCATCACTACGGATGATCCTGCGATCATTGGAAGCCATGAAAAAGCCCACTGTGCTGAATGGTATACAGGTCCACAAAGAGCTGTTACGCCCGGAACGGGCAACATTGCCGCGAAGCCAGCTGCTACTAGCTGCATAACATCTGGTGTTACTCCAGGCCCAGCTTCTGTGAGTCCACTTCTTACTCCTTTTGGTCTACCTGTAGTTCCTGAAGTGTAAAACATAGGCCCACCGAGCAGTTGGTCTTCTGGCTCCTCATCCGATTGGCTTGTCAAAAATTCTTCATAGGCAACAAAGTTTTCAATGGGGGTGCCTCCAGCTTGCAAGACTAAAGAAACATTCTCAGAGCGTGGATCATCAAGACTTTTTCTAACTTCGTCTTGGAATCGTTCTCCAACCATTATTGCTCGACAACCAGAGTCTTCGTAGACATAAGCAAGCTCATCTGCTATCCAATGCCAATTAACAGGCACATATATAAGACCTGCATGAGCACAAGCGAAAGAGGTTTCGAACCACTCCATTCTATTTCCGGCAATAATTGCAACTGAATCACCTTGCTCAAGACCCGATTCCCTGAAACCATTAACCAGCCTGTTAATCCGATTGTCTAGCTCTTTCCAACTTACTGAACCGTTATCGTCTACAAGAGCTAATTCCTCGCCTTTACTTTCTGCAAAATCTTTCATTAAGAGTGACATAAAATTACCTTCCGTCCATAAAAGAAACTATCCTCAATTCAACTAGTTATTATGTATCGGAGTTCGCCATTAACATTTTTTTAAAAGGTTTTTAAAATGAGTACAGAAACTTCTGAGAACACTGAGATTCAATCGGCTAGTCGAACTTTTTCAACTTCAATGGTTATTTCCGGCATCAGGTGCACTTTGACCTATGTCGTCTTCCCTTGGTTACTGCCACTCGCTGGTGTAGCTGGAGGAATAACCGCTGGCTTAGGTCTGCCAATAGGCCTAATTGCAATTTTCTTTAATGTTTTGAGTATCCGTAGATTTTGGAACAGCGATCACAATTTGAAGTGGGTTGTTGCCTCGATAAACGTAGGCGTAATAATTCTTCTTTCGATTCTCGTCGCTATAGACGTAGCAGATCTTTTACCGTAGAGACTAAATGACAGGTCGAAAAAAAGTTATAAGTAAAGCAAGGAAATTTTTCTTAACGGCTCTTGGTTTTGTATGCGTTTTCTTGGGGGCAATTGGAATTGTGGTTCCTGGATTGCCTACTACCGTATTTATGATTATTGCTGCCTGGCTGTTCTCGATCTCAAATCCGCGTTTTGAAAAATGGCTTCTCAGCCTTCCTAAAATTGGACCAGCTGTTTCCAGCTATCGGCAAGGATTAGGTATGCCTCAAAAAGCAAAATTTTTTGCAATTACTTCGATCGTAGTTTTTTCAGGATTAGCCATACTCCTCTTAGTGCAAAACCTCTACTTAAAAATACTCATTGGCCTCGTGGGGTTATTTGGAGTCGGATACATACTCGTACGAGTTCCTACCCGTGAAAAGATAGATGAAAAATAAAATATTTTTAATCGCTGAAAAATTCAGAATAGTCAGGACCAGCTCTTAGGCTGTGCCCACCGTCTACAGTGAATGTCTGGCCAGTTACCCATCTTGAATCGGCCCCTAGTAGAAATTGCGCCATCGCTGCAACGTCTTCAGGTGTCCCAACCTTACCTAGTGGTATGTTTTCGAGGTAGCTTTTATAGATTTCACTGTCTCGCGGTATAACGTCCATCATTTCTGTTGCTATAAAACCTGGGCGGATGGAATTAAATCTGATTCCAAACTTTCCATATTCGTCAGCAGCGTTTTTCATCATCGTTTCGATGCCAGCTTTTGAAACTGTATAGCCACCAAAAAAAGGATGGGTCAAAGTTGATGCGATTGAGGACATTCCCACAAAAGATCCACCTCCATTTTTTTTGAAATAAGGAAGAGAGTGTTTAACACAATGCATAGTCCCAAGAACATTCAACTTTAAGGTGTCCAAATATTGATCGGAGTCCAAATTCTCATAAAGTCCTAAACCAATTGCTCCGCCTGCATTAGCGACAACACCTCCTAATTTTCCTGAAGAATCTGATGCTTTTAGAAAGCACTCCTTAACTGACTCTTCATTTGTGACATCGCAAACCACATGTGCGACTTCCACCTTGTGAAGAGAGCGTATTTCGTCAACTGCTTTTTCTAATTTTTCTAAGGTCCTTCCACAAATTGTTACAAGCGCACCTCTTTCTGCTAAAGATTCTGCACAAGCTTTACCAATTCCTGTTCCACCGCCAGTTACCAAAACTCTCATTTCATCAAAAGACATTTTTCTCCTATTTAAGAAAATCATTAACTAATCTGTTTAAAAGCGATACTATATGAATTGTCATACGGGGAGCTCGGACCATCCGAGCTGAGAGGACTGAATCCGGAAACGGAGGGCAGTTGACCCGAGCACCTGATCTGGATAATGCCAGCGGAGGAATAGTGAAAAAAATTTCGAAATTAGCATTAGCACAACTCCTTCTAATCTCAGTAGCTTGCGGTAGTTCAAACTCAAATTCGACTGAAAACACCAGCAATCCTTCAGTTACTCTTCTGACGCATGATTCCTTTGCAGTCTCAGAGGGTCTGTTTGATTTATTTACTGCCAAGACAGGAATTTCAGTTGAGCAACTATCCATGGGAGATACAGGGCAATTGATTTCTACAGCAATTCTGACAAAAAACGACCCTTTGGGTGATGTCGTTTTTGGAATTGATAACACATTTCTCAGTAGAGCTGTCAACGCTGAGATTTTGCAACCCGTCGAATTTTCCCCAGGGAACGAGGTTAAAACTGAATTAATCTATGAAGAAAGTCCCTATTTAACTCCAATTGATTTCGGCCACGTATGCGTAAACTTCTGGAAAGATTATTTCAGCGAAGATCTACCACCCCCTGAAACTTTCGATGACCTACTTGACCCCATTTATTCAGACATGTTGGTTGTTCAAAATCCTGAGACTTCTTCACCGGGTTTAGCTTTCTTATTGTCAACAATCTCTTTCTATGGAGAAAATTGGACAGACTTCTGGCAAGGGTTAAAAGAAAACAATATTTCTGTTACAAGCGATTGGGAAAGCTCTTATTACGGAGACTTTATTGCTGGTGGTGGAAAGAAACCACTCGTTGTTTCTTATGCGTCAAGTCCTATAGCTGAATTAATCTATTCAGACCCGAAAGTAGAAGTATCCCCAACTGGAATAATCAAAGACACTTGCTTCAAGCAGGTTGAATACGCAGGAATCCTAAAAGGTGCTGAAAATTATTCAGAAGCTATACAGTTGATCGACTTCCTAATATCAAGCGACTTTCAAAACGACATACCACTCAATATGTTTATGATGCCTGTTTCATCCGACGCTTCAATACCAGACGAATTTCTCGACTACCCAGTCATCAAAAATGAAAAACTGCCTATTTCAGCGCTCCAAATAGACGAGAATAGAAACTCCTGGACAGATTTGTGGACAGAAATAGTACTCCGCTGAACTCTTACCTGAAACAAAGACAATGGCCTCTAGCGGCCTTTCCTCTTCTTTTTTTCTCCCTCTTTTTTTTCTTGCCAATTGCTGAAATAATCTCAAATACTTCTAGTAATTTTTTTAATCCAATCCGGCAAATTTTCACTAATCTAAATTTCTGGGAAGTAGTGTGGTTCACTTTATGGCAGGCAGCTCTTTCGACTGTCTTATCGATCCTTTTCGCAGTTCCCCCGATTTTTCTTTTAACTAAATATGACTTTAAAGGCTCTAAGATTCTCCGCTCTCTTATCGCCGTTCCTTTTGTTCTACCTACCGTCGTAGTGGGAAGTGCTTTTACAGCTCTTTTCACACAGCTCAATCTCGATCACGGTGCCTTTAATTTGCGCCACACTTCAGCTGCTATCTTAATTGCACACATCTTTTTCAATTCTTCTATTGCTATTCGTATCATCTCAACATTCTGGGAAGGCCTTGATGAAAGTCCCGAAAATCAAGCAAGAGTGCTTGGTGCGAGTCTCTATAAAACTTTCTTCCAAATCACTCTTCCTCGCTTGAAACCATCAATTCTTTCAGCAGCTACAACAATTTTTCTTTTTTGTGTTACTTCTTTCGGAATAATTCTCATTCTCGGCGGACCTAAGAGCGCAACTATCGAAACCGAAATATGGAGACATGCAACATGGAGAGGCGACATAGACACAGCAAGTGTTTATTCCCTAGTCCAATTAACTTTCGTGGTGTTACTTGCTCGAGTATTGATAAAAAAAGAACACAATCGATCAGAGCAAGAAAGTCTTTCTTTCAGAAGGAAAAGCAAACCAACAAAAATGCATTTATTTTCCCACTTAACGTACCTTTTTCTTTTATTCTGCTTGCCAATAATTTTTCTTGTAAAAAAATCTCTTAAAAATGACCTCTCTGACCCTTTTGCTTTTTTCTCAGGGCTACTGGAACGAAGTAATGTAATACCAATTTCACCCTTATCTTCATTGTGGAACTCTCTAGTGTTCGCACTAATAGCAACTTTGATGGCAGTTTCTCTAGGTCTTATAACTTCAACTCTGATTGTTCACGGAAACAAGAGGCTTTCAGACTTCATGAACATCTCAACCTCTATCCCTCTGGGAATTTCAGCGGTAACAATAGGTTTCGGCATTTTTGTTTTCTTCACGGGACCGTTAGCTGGTTTGCGAAATTCGTACTGGACAATTCCCGCTTTACACTCGCTCATAGGAGTCCCTTTTGTAATAAGGAGTCTCGTACCGGCTATGCGTCGGATACCGAAACACCTATATGAAAGCTCTAGCCTCCTCGGCGCAAATGCCATTAAAACTTGGTTAGATATTGATCTTAAAATGTCCCTTAGACCATTGATAGTAGGTGCCGGTTTTGCCTTCGCTGTTTCTCTAGGTGAATTTGGTGCGACATCTTTTCTTCCTAGGAACCCCGATAATCTCACAGCCCCATTGGTGATTTACAGACTGCTCGGCACCCCTGGTCAAGAATTAAGAGGACAAGCGATGGCACTGGCATTAATATTGGGGGCACTCACCTCTGTTTGCATATTCGCGATCGAAAAAGTGAGAAAAAACTCTACTAACCCATTGTTTTAAGTTCCCGCTAAAGCAAGCTGTCTGCTCTGCGCAACTAGAAAGCCCCTACTGTCCCATAAACGCCCTGTTTCGATCATTGAACCATTCTGGAGATCGTCTGTATAGAAATGCCCTAGGACCCATCCATCCGCAGGCACTCTTCGAATTTGAACGCTTAATTCAACTGTAGGCACCCATCCCAACTTTGCTATTTGCGTGAAAATCGAAGGTGGAAATGCATCGGAGAAAAAAACCAAAGCCAGAGGATCAGGCGGAGTGGAGTCACAAAATTTTACCCATCCAAAAAGTTCAGCTCTCTCTGTCTTTTTTTTCATTTCAGCTACACGCACTTCAACTCTTTTCTGAATTGGCAATTCGATTCCTTGAGTTGCAGAAGATCTCGTTTTGCAGTCTTCGGGGGGCGGTAAAAAGGGAGGGTCAATATGAATGAGCTTAGAATTTTT
>CENY01078617.1_pt1 | contig 12081 bp, 9 predicted proteins | sample 356181 | NCBI WGS metagenome assembly CENY01 (sample SAMEA2619840, study PRJEB7988) | marine metagenome | isolation source: saline water (ENVO:00002010), including
TTTAATCCATTTCTAGCGCTTGCTGGAAAGGGAAGCCCTGGGAATCCAATTAAACTGGCTAGCAAGTCAGACCCAAATGGACACAACCACGCGACGTTCCCATTTGTCAGTCAATCAACGGACAAGTTTTACATGATTAATGGTGATGAATGGGCTAAGCGTATCCCTGGGTCTGAAGAAAGCATCTACCAAGGTGGGTTTCATTTTGTTGATTTTACAGATATAGATAATCCTGTCGAAACAGCTATCTACCAAGTACCTGAGGTTGGCTCACACAATCATTGGGTTGAAGGTGATATTCTGTATGCTGGATATTACTACGGAGGCATACGAGTATTAGATATATCTGGTGAATTACTTGGAGATTTATATGCTCAAGGAAGAGAAATAGCTTTCTTTGAAGGAAGAGATCCAAATGGAAAGATTCCTAACGAAACAAACGTCTGGGGTGTTATTCCTTATAAAGGTTTAATATACTTTGCAGATCATTACAATGGCCTGTGGGCAGTCAGGCTTGTTGATGATGAACCAATGGGAACAAACTAATGATTATAAAAAAAATAATGACCTTGATTTCGATTTTGCTGATTTTTTTAAACACTACAAAAGCAAATGATTATTATGTTTATGTTTGTGCCGAATCAGAAGATGAGGTCGCGCTTATTAAGTTTGATGGTAAAAACGCAGTAGTTGAAAAGACCATTCCTGTGGGAGTCTGGCCTTTAGAAATTGAGGGTCCCCACGGAATTACAGTTGCTCCAGATGGCCAGCATTGGTATCTATCAATGGCACACGGAATGCCCTACGGTCACTTGTATAAATATACTACTGGCACTGACAAGTTCGTTGAGCGAGTAGAGCTTGGAATGTTTCCTGCTACTATGGAAATATCGAAAGCAACGGGATTGCTTTATGTTGTCAATTTTAATTTGCATGGTGGTCATGAGAATGCAAGCACTGTTTCTATCGTTGACCCTGAGGATATGATAGAAGTTGAAAGAGTAGAAACGGGAGTGATGCCACATGGTTCTAGAATGCTCAACAATGGAATGAAGCATTACTCTGTAGCAATGATGTCGGGAACTCTTTACGAAATTGATGCGATGTCAATGGAGCTTTCCAGAACATTATCGACTTCCCCTCCAATGAAAATGAATGCTAAACATTCTTCACACAAAAAACACAAAATGAATAACTCATCACATTCTATGGATAGAGAAAACAAGAAGCACAATGGTCATGATATGGGAAAAATGGCAATGAATCATCAGATGCCACCTGAGAAGCCCACATGGGTTTATCCGCATCCAAACGATAAACTACTATACATTGTAAATAATGGCACAGATAATGTAGTTGAGGTTGATGTGGAAAAATGGAAAGTCACCAGAACGTTCAAAACAGATAAAGGCCCATATAATTGTGAAGTCAGTCGAGATGGAAAATATCTTGTAGTTACCTATAAAAGCGCAGCTAAAACAGGCGTATGGGACCTTTCAAAAGGCAAAGAAATTGCTAAATTTAACAACACCCGCAAGGTAACACATGGAGTTTCAATTTCTCCAGATAGTAGATATGCTTTTGTATCTGTAGAAGGGGTTGGCAAGGAGCCAGGTGCTGTAGAAGTGTTTGATTTAAAGAAGCTTAAAGCTGTTGCTGTAGCTGAAATTGGAAAGCAAGCTGGCGGAATTGCTTTTTGGAAAATGACTGATTAAAATTAGTCGTTTTTTTTTCGCTCACCCTTAGTCATTTCTAATACAATATTTGTACTTCCCTTGAAGCTTGCGTGTTGTTCCTTTGTCGCTTTAAAAAAGTAGAACAAAGTTAGAAAGTAAAGGATATGAAACCACCATTCGGACACTTTTCCAAAATAAAAAATCCCATCTATTATTACGGTAGCCATAAAGAGCATTGTAACCATCATTGTGGGGGGATAAAGCCTTCTCTTAATTGAAAACATCTTTTTATACAGATCATTGCCAAGCTCAGGATGAGCCTCTAAGTATTCACGTATATTAACTCCAGTGCCCACAAAAAAGAACATAACAAGAGTCTGGGCGGCAATGAAAATAATACTCACCATTAGATCAAAAGTGATTCTGTTTGTAATCCAGAAATCAAAGTAATGATTTAATCCAATCTGAACTAAGCCTATTCCAGATATTGCTATAAGAACATAACAAAGTATCATAAAAAACCACATTATATCATGACCCTAAACATTAAAATGAAAATATATACAATCACCATCTTGAACAATATATTCCTTTCCTTCAAGTTTAGCTAATCCAGAATCTTTTGCAAGTTTTTCTGAGCCCATCTTAACCAAATCAGCGTATTTTACTATTTCAGCTTTTATGAAACCTTTCTCGAAATCTGTGTGAATAACAGATGCAGCTTTTGGTGCGCTTGAACCTTTTTTGATTGTCCATGCACGAACCTCTTTTTCCCCTCCAGTAAAGTATGTCTCAAGTTTTAGCAGCGCAAAAGCCTTCTTGATTAAATGATTTAGTCCGGGCTCGGATAAATTATACTCACTCAAAAATTCCGACTGTTCGACCGTATCTAAAAGAGAAATTTCATGTTCTACTTTGCCGCATAGCTTCATCGCCTGACCTATGTTTTTATCAATTGTTGATAAAAGTATGTCAGAGTGCTTTGAATTTTTTCCTGAAATAAGCTCATCTTCATTAATATTTGCAACATACATAATAGGTTTAGATGTTAATAAAAAAAGCTCATCAAGAAATTTCAACTCTTCATCTGTGCATTTATAGTTTCTTGCTGCACCACCACCATCACAAAATGCTTTTAGTTTTTTTATAAATTCTAGTTTTAAAACAGCAGCATTATCAGATTTAGAAAGCTTTTCAGTTCTTAATAGGTTTTTATCAATTGTGTTTAGATCTGCAAGCAAAAGCTCGGTTTCAATTAATTCAACGTCTCGCAAAGGATCAATACTATTTTCAACATGAGCCACATTTTCATCTTCAAAACATCTAACGACATGAACAATAGCATCAACTTGACGTATTTGAGCAAGGAACTGGTTTCCAAGACCTTCACCAAGGCTAGCTCCCTTTACTAAACCAGCAATATCAGTAAACTCAACTGTTGCTGGAGTTATTTTTTGAGGATTATAAATGTCACCAAGTACTTCTAGTCTTTTATCTGGAAGAGGAACAATTCCTATGTGTGGTTCGATGGTGCAGAATGGATAATTTTCTGCAGGAACAGAAGAAGAGGTTAAAGCATTAAAAATTGTTGATTTGCCTACGTTGGGTAGACCAATTATTCCGCAGGTGAGTGACATAGTATTAAAGATTTAGAAAGGGTCAACCGCAGGATCTTTACCATAGTCCCATGTAAGGTTTTCAAATAAACCAACCTGCAGATCTTTTGCAAAATAAATTGCTTTGTTTTTTACCTTGAGCACAGCGTCACCCCATACCATATGTGTTGGTCTTGTAATGAATTTTTTAATATCAATTTGATATGTAATCTTTTCATGGAAGGGCCTGACTTGCCCTTTAAATTTTAAATCTTTAACCCCTAGCGCTCTACCCTTACCTTTTCCACCAGCCCATGTTAGAAAAAATCCAAGAAGCTGCCAAAAACCATCAAGGCCTAAGCACCCAGGCATAACCGGATCATTCTTAAAATGACAATCAAAAAACCACAATGATTTATTAATTCCCAGCTCAGCAGTAATTTCACCTTTTCCATAGGCACCACCTTTATCTGATATATGAATGATTTTGTCCATCATTAACATCGGAGGTGTCGGAAGTTTTCCATCTAAATTTTCAAAAAGTTTTCCAATACCGCTGTTTAGCAAGTCTTCTTTAGAGAAACGTTTTTTTCTGCTCATTTTTATTCCACTTCGTTAAAAGAATTTACCGATAAATACATTAAACGATTCATTCTTTTGTATGTCGTTCATTCATTTGTTTTTTTGATTAAATTTAGGTTTAAACAAAAGGAGTTTTTATGTCAAAATGGGTCTTGTTATTAGGTGGTTCAACTGGACATGGCGCTGCAATTGCAAAAAAACTAGCTCAAGACGGATATGGCATTATTGCTTTTCACTTTGATCGCGGGGAAGCAAAAAAAATCGCTGAAGAAACCATTCAGGAAGTAAACAAACTGACTGATGGTCGGTGCCATTACTTTAATATTAACGCAGCTTCAGAAGAAGCTATAGAAACATATATTCCAAAGATAAAAGAAATCACCAAAGGAGCAAAACTTAAACTTTTGTTGCACTCTATAGCATTTGGAACCACCACTAATTTTTTTGGTGAAAAACCCGTTACTCAGCGTCAAATGGATATGACAGTACATGTTATGGGAAATTCTATATTGTACTGGACTCAAAAACTTTATTTAGATGAATTGCTTGGAGCTGGATCTAGGATCATTGGATTGACAAGTGAAGGAAATTATCTTGCCATGGAAGGATACGGACCGGTGAGCGTTGCAAAAGTTGCTATGGAAGCAATTATTAGACAAATTGGATGGGAGCTTGGCCAGTACGGCATTACCGCTAATTCTGTTCAAGCCGGTGTCACTCCGACCAGAGCCTTGACAAAGATAAACGATAAATGGGAAGATTGGGTCGAGAATACAAAAAAAAGAAACCCTATGAGAAGAACAACTACACCAGAGGATGTAGCGGGTACAGTGTCAATGCTTTTACAACCCGAAGCTGATTTTATTAACTGTTCAATAATTTATTGTGACGGTGGAGAGCACAGGTCGGGAACAATTTAGTTCAAGAATCAGAGCTCTCAAGCTCAACCCTTTTTTTTATCAAATCTAACAGCTCAAAATGTTTTTTTGTTGGCTGGAGCTGGAAGCAGATTTCAGCTTCTTTTAAGGCATAATCCCACCAGCCTTTTTTTGTATACATTAAAGACAAGTTGTAGTGCGCTTGGCTTAGGGAGCGAAATTCATCTCTCTTTAGGTTGTTGCTACTTGCTGGGTACAATCTTGTTACTTCTTTGAACTCAAGAATTGCATCATCCACAAGGCCTTTTTTTGCATACCATTCGCCAAGCTCTAAATGGCGCTGTGGATCTTCTTTGCAGCTTGTTGCAAAAATTGACAAACATATTAAGAATACTGTTTTTAGTATAAATGAGTATCTCATAGTTATTTAATTTCACTTTAGAATGTCTACAAAAGCAAAACATTTATGTGAGACAAAAAAATTCACGATCAATCTCTCGAATTGAAAGCGCTATGCTTTTGCTCCATGTGATGAAAGATTTGAAATATCAAATCCGTATGAACCGATAGCCATCTTCCACATTTGGTCATCTTTACAATTAAATACAAAGTCAGCGCTGGTATCTTGGATAATCCAATCTCCATTTTCTAATTCATTTTCAAGTTGTCCTGAGGACCATCCGGAATAGCCCATCATAAACTTGTAACTGCATTTTGAATTCTTATGTGCCATCCTGAGAATGTCCAAATGGCTAGACATGAATAAATTTTTTGAAACTTCAACTGAACTATTTAATAGGATCTTTTTATCATGAAGCATAATTCCACGCTCTACGGATACAGGGCCGCCTATATATAGCGGTGAACTTTGGTCAAGATTTCCATCCACCTTTTTATTTAAGTCACCATATATCTGAGAACTTAAAACCGCATCCAGTCTTTTGTTTATAATCAAACCGACCGCACCATTGCTATTGTGTTCACAAATAAATATTACGCTTTTTGTGAACAGATTGTCCACCATATGTGGAGCTGCTATTATAATTTGGTTTAGTAAACTGCTCATACTATGTTATTGAAAATGCACCAAAATATATTTTAAACATTATTGTGCAAAACGTTTTATTGAATAGGGTGATAAAATAACTAAATTCAAGGTCGCAATTAATCAAAATATATACTTTTTAAAGAAGACTTTACCCTATGAAATCAAAAAATGAAAAAATATCAATTAAAGGCGCGCGCCAACATAACTTAAAAAATATAGATGTAGAAATCACACGTGACAGGCTTGTGGTTATCACAGGTCTGTCTGGCTCTGGCAAATCATCTTTGGCTTTTGACACTCTTTATGCTGAGGGTCAAAGAAGATATGTAGAATCTCTTTCTTCTTATGCACGACAATTTTTAGGATTAATGGAAAAGCCAGACATCGACTATATTGAAGGCTTATCACCAGCAATATCAATTGAACAAAAAGCTTCTGCGAGAAATCCACGCTCAACGGTTGGAACCGTTACAGAAATCCATGATTATCTTAGATTATTATATGCCAATATTGGAAAGCCCCATTGTTGGTTATGCGGTCGAGCAATTCAAAAACAAACGGTTCAGCAAATTGTTGATTCAATACTTAAGTTTAAAAAAGATTCAAAAATAAACATTTTAGCACCAGTAGTAAGAGGTAGAAAAGGTGAACACAAGAACGTGCTTCTTGATGTTAAAAAAGAAGGATTTTTGCGGGTGAGGATCAATGGTGAAATAAAAAATATTGATGATAAAATTCAACTAGCAAAGAACAAGAAACATACAATCGAAATTGTTATCGATAGGTTGATAATGGATGAGGATTACATGGACAGATTAACAGAATCTGTTGAGCTCGCATTAAAAATTGGATCTGGAATGGTCATTGTCCAAGAACTACCCAACAATGATCATTTATATAGTGAACATTTTGCTTGTCCTCATTGTGAGGTGTCTATGGAAGAGCTTTCAGCGAGAATGTTTTCTTTTAACTCACCATATGGAGCCTGCTCAAATTGCGATGGGTTAGGATCTCATATGGAAATCGATCCTGAAATGATAGTTCCTGATAAAACTAAGTCTATCATTCAAGGAGCTATTCTTCCATTGGGAGAGCAACCTCGAGGAAATTGGTATGGTAGCGTATTGAAAAGTCTTTCAGAAAAATACAATTTTAATTTTACAACCCCATGGTACAAGCTAGATCCAAAAATTCGTGAAATCCTTTTGAAAGGGACAGGAAGTAAAAAGTTTAAAATGAAATACTCTTCCACCCGTTGGAGTGGTACGTACACAGGAGGATGGGAAGGAGTGATCTCCAATCTTATGCGCCGATATAAGCAAACAAAATCAAATCACATTAGGAATTGGATTGAACAATTCATGAGTATGAAGCCATGTCCGAACTGTGAAGGTTCTAGACTAAAAAAAGAATCACGTTCTGTGACTGTTAATGAAACCAGTATAGGGCAACTTTCATCTTACCCAATTAAAGAAATAAAGCAATTTTTTGATGTCATAAAGCTTAACGAAATGGATGCAGCTATAGCCGATCAAATTATAAAAGAAATTAAAAAACGAATAAGTTTTTTGATTGACGTTGGTCTAGACTATTTAACTCTAGACAGGTCGGCTACCACCCTTTCTGGCGGTGAGGCCCAAAGAATTAGGCTAGCGACTCAAATTGGAAGTCAGTTGGTTGGTGTCTTGTACATTCTTGATGAGCCATCTATTGGGCTTCACCCGAGAGATAATACTCGCTTGCTGAACTCATTGAAAAAGCTCAGAGATCTTGGAAATTCAATAATAGTTGTAGAGCACGATCAGGAAACTATGGAAGAGGCTGATCAAATAATTGATATAGGTCCTGGTGCCGGTGAGCATGGAGGAGAAGTTGTCTTTTCGGGCAGTCCAAAACAAATTTTAAAGTCGAAATCCTCAATAACGGGTAAATATTTATCAGGAAAAAAATCGATAAAAATTCCAGTTAAACGTCGAAAAGGCAATGGAAAAGAAATTTCTTTGATTGGCGCTGGCGGAAACAACCTTAAAGAAATTAAAACAACATTCCCTCTTGAGAAATTTATTGTGGTAACCGGCGTTAGTGGATCTGGAAAAAGTACTCTAGTTAACGAAACGCTTTATCCAATACTTGCAAAGGATCTTAACGGATCAAGAGCCTATCCTTTGCCCTATGAAGATGTAAGTGGCCTTGAGTATGTAGACAAAGTAATAGATATAAATCAGAAACCAATTGGTAGAACACCAAGATCTAATCCTGCAACCTATACAGGTGTATTTACTTTTATTAGAGACTTATTTTCTCAGCTTCCGGAATCAAAAATTCGAGGTTATAAACCCGGTAGATTTTCATTTAACGTGAAAGGAGGAAGGTGTGAATCTTGTGAAGGTGACGGGATAATTAAAATTGAAATGAATTTTTTACCTGATGTATACGTTACTTGTGAAGTTTGTAAGGGCAATCGATATAACCGAGAAACACTCGAAATAAAATATAAAAATAAAAACATTGCAGAAATCTTAAACATGTCAGTTGAAGAATCGTTAAGTTTTTTCGCTAATATACCTCAAATAATGAAAAAACTAACTACACTTAATGACGTTGGACTAGGTTATATCAGGCTTGGTCAACAAGCCACAACTCTTTCAGGTGGAGAAGCGCAACGAATAAAGCTATCTACAGAGCTCTCAAAATCTAGCAGAGACAAAACATTTTATATTTTAGATGAGCCCACAACGGGTCTGCATTTTGAAGATGTGAAATTACTATTAGGAGTATTACAAAGATTGGTTGACAAAGGTAACACTGTTGTTGTTATCGAGCATAACTTAGATGTAATCAAAAGCGCAGATTGGATCATTGATCTTGGTCCAGAGGGGGGAGTTGACGGTGGTAGAGTATTAGCGCTAGGCACTCCAGAAGAAATTTCTCGCAATCAAGATTCCTATACTGGTCAATTTCTTAAACAAACGCTCAAGACATCCTAATGAAGAACCCTAAGGATTTAAAACAATTTTACAAGCACTGGGAAACAACTAAAGATCTAATTGATCAATGCATTGATATAATGCTGAACTTACGTCAATCAGGGCACCCTGGAGGATCTAGATCAAAGGTACACGCTATGGTATCAACCTTGTTATCAGGTGCAATGCGATGGGATATACGGGACGCGGGAAAAGTCTTTTCAGATAGGTATGTTTTAGTAGCGGGTCATACAAATCCTGTAGTGTATGCAACGCTTGCGGTTCTCAATGAAGCTTTACGAATTAAGTATAAAGAAACAAAAAGCAAACAGTACAAGCATCTGAAGGGCGATGAATTCCAGCTTGTATGGGAAGACCTAATAACACTTAGAAATAATAAAGGATTACCTGGACATGCGGAAATGGAAGGCAAGACTTTATTTTTTAAATTTAACACTGGACCTAGCGGCCATGGATCTCCTGCAGCAGCCGGTGAGGCTCTTGCCTTAAAACTTGCGCGCGTTCCAGAGGTTAAGGTTTTCGCATTTGAAGGAGAAGGAGGATTAACAACGGGCGCCACTCACGAATCTATCAATTCTGCCTGGGGCCTTGGTTTAGGCAACTTGGTTTATTTTATCGACTGGAACGATTATGGTATAGATGCCCGTCCATTTAGCTCTATCGTTTATGGAACTCCGGAAGATTGGTTTGGTTCGCATGGCTGGCATGTTGAAGGAACATCTAATGTAGAAGATTGGTCTAGCTTAACGGAGGCTTATTATAGATTGTTGGTGAAAAATTCTGATTCAAATATCCCAAAGATTATCTATGGAAAAGGGATAAAAGGAAGGGGTTATCACAAAGTTGATTATGAAAGTCATGGATCCCCTCATAAAAGAAACTCCGAACTGTTCTGGAAAACTAAGGAAGACTTTGCAAATAAATATGACGTGGAGTTTGAATCTTTTGGTGAAAAACCAGCAGGAACTCGCGAAGCGCAAGAGCATCAAGCCCGTTCGTATTTTAACTCTGTTTTCTCCGTAATGCGCTCCCAGCCTGATTTGGTTGAATATCTTTCAAGTACCCTTTTAGAGCTTGGTGAATCTGTTCCGGAAAAAATTGACTCATGTAGAATTACTAAAGCAAACCCTGCAAAAGATAAGAAAATATTTGATGTAGGTTCTTTACCAAACAGTTTATTTGTAGAGCCTGGAGAAAAAGCTCCAAATAGGGTAGGGCTTTCAAAATACGCTAGCTACATTAATTCGATATCAACTGAAAAATACGGAAGGCCGCTCGTGATCGCTATGAGTGCTGATCTGGCAGACTCAACCAATATTTCTGGTTTTGCAAAAGGCTTTAACGGATCGAAAGATTTGGGTCTTTACAACCACAAAACAAATCAGAATAGCCCACTAATTCCTCAAGGTATAACCGAATTCACAAACTCAGGGATGCTAGCGGGTCTTGCTTCTGTAAATTTTAACATTGACCCTTATGAAGATTTTAATGGTTTTTTTGGTGCTATGAGCACTTATGGTTCTTTTAGTTATCTAAAATACGGACCCATTAGACTTTTTAGTCAGTTGGCGCAAGATTCGAATCTAAAGGTCGGAAAGCTTATATGGGTTGCTGGGCATTCAGGCCCTGAAACAGCTGAAGACAGTAGAACGCATTTTGGCATTTTTGCTCCTGGAGTTACTCAGCTTTTTCCTGATGGTCATATAGTTAATCTATACCCATGGGAGCATAACGAAGTTGCACCTGCGCTTGCCGCTGCATTATCAACAGATATCCAAATCGTTGCTCTGCATTTAACCAGACCACCGGTTGAAATTCCTGATAGAGAAAAACTTGGAATGGCATCACACCTTGATGCTTCAAAAGGGGCCTACCTCATTCGGAACTACGATGAGCGCAGTGAAAAAAAAGGAGTAGTAATCGTGCGCGGAACAAGCTCAACAAACTCCATTGTCAGTTTATTAGATGCTTTAAATGAAGAAAATTTAAATGTAAAAATTGTAGCAGCAATTTCTTGGGAGCTATTTAGCCGTCAACCAGAAAAATATCAAAATAGAATAATATCTAATGAAGAGTGGCTTGACTCAATGGTTGTAACTAACAGTGGATTACGGTTAATGCACAAATGGATTGGTGGTAAAATTGTTGAAGAGTACAGTATGAGTCCAGACTATGATAACAGGTGGAGGACGGGAGGTTCGGTTGATGAAATTGTAGCTGAATCAAAAATTGACAGCATAAGCGTATTGAAGGGGATTAAAAAGTTTGTTAGTGAAAGAGAGCTCAGGCTTACCAAAATCAACAAAACAATTCCCAAGGCTTAGCAAAATTTGACGACATCTAATCAATTTCGTATTTTAAATATTAAATTTAATCAATTTTACTACACTTTGAGCTCATCTTGACAGAAATTCATATTAACGATCCGCAGCCTTTTGATGAAGACCTTAAAGTAGAAAAATCTCTCAGACCCAACCAAATCGATGAGTTTATAGGCCAAAAAGAAATTGTTGATAGTCTAAAGTTATACATTGAAGCTGCTAATAATCGTGGAGACTCACTAGATCACGTATTATTCTTTGGCCCACCAGGTCTAGGTAAAACCACACTATCAGTAATAATTGCGCGAGAGCTTGGAGTTAACATTAAACAAACGTCAGGACCTGTTTTAGATCGCGCTGGAGATCTAGCAGGAATTTTAACCAGCCTTGAAAATAAAGATGTCTTCTTCATAGACGAAATTCACAGGTTAAATGCAATAGTTGAAGAATATTTATACTCTGCAATGGAGGATTACAAAATTGAAATTATGATTGATAAGGGGCCCAGCGCGCGTAGCGTTCAGCTAAATGTTGAACCATTTACTTTGGTAGGTGCTACAACTAGACTGGGTAGCCTTACTTCTCCTCTCAGAGACCGATTTGGAGTTTTGCTTAGATTTGATTATTACGAAAATGAGGATCTTTATGAAATTATTAAACGCTCAGCAGAAATTCTTGAAGTTGAGATTGATAATGAAGGCGCTCTTGAACTAGCCAGTCGCTCACGCGGAACGCCCAGAATAGCAAATCGTATTTTAAGACGAACCAGAGATTTTGCCGAAGTAAAGGCAAACGGAAAAATTGACGGATCGGTTGCAAATGACTCATTATCATCCTTGGGTATAGATCGCCATGGCTTGGATTCAATGGATAGATCAATTTTAGAAATCCTTATTGACAAGTTTAATGGTGGCCCGGTGGGGCTAAATTCTTTAGCTGTAGCAGTAAGCGAAGATGTTTCAACAATTGAAGACGTTTATGAGCCCTACCTAAT
>CENY01048661.1_pt1 | contig 12054 bp, 9 predicted proteins | sample 356181 | NCBI WGS metagenome assembly CENY01 (sample SAMEA2619840, study PRJEB7988) | marine metagenome | isolation source: saline water (ENVO:00002010), including
AATTTTTTGATTAATTCAGAAAAATCTTTTTGATTATTTGTTGAAGAGTATTCTTCTCTTTGTTTCATTAATGCAGCTCCCCTCATTTCATTACCGTCCCAATTTTCTAGAATATACCCTAGTTCTTTTGGTTCAAACTCTTTGGGAATTAAAACCCCACATTTTTCATCTACTATTTCAGGAATCCCCCCAACTTTTGTTGCAACAACGGGAACTCCAAAAGAAAACGCTTCCATTATTGAAACCGGCAATCCCTCACTACTACTTACATTTACAAAAACATCAACTGAATTATTTTCAAACCAATTTAACACATCGGCATGACTTACTTGTCCTTTAAGACAAACTTCGACATTTTCGCCAATGTTTGTTAATTGTTTTTCAATTAGATTAATGGTATCCCCCCCACCCAAATGTGTCCATTTAATTTTTCTTTTAGTATGGCATAAAGCAGAAGCAATGAGGTGCACTCGTTTAACAGGAACCAATGAAGATACTGAAATCACATGCAATCTTTGATCATTAGATTTACTCGCAGCATTTTGTTCATCAACCCCCAATCTCCCGACTTTTATCTTTTTTGAAATTTCAGGATATTTATTCTTTAGATATATTACCCCTGCTTCAGAATCAGGTAATATTACATCTAAATTTTTTAGTGATTGTTTTTGCATCGGCAGATGTTTTCTTTTTCTTCTTTCAGAATAAATATCACCTCCGTGGCCTCTTGAAATAGCAGCAATTCGATGTCTTCTACCTAGTTCAGCTGCAATAGAACCTCCCCTATTCAACCAAAAAGAAACCACAGCATCAATTTCATTTAATTTAGTCCCCATATTCATTTCTATCAAATCACACGCAATTTTTATTTGAGCGGCCTCACCAACAACTTCCTTTGGTGAAAATGGTTTTGATGAAAGAATTTCTTTAACAACTCCTTTTTGTTTCATTCCATTAAATAATCTAGAAACAAAACCCATTTGATTCCATTTTTCAATAATTTTTGAATGTATATCAACCAAAACTTCACAATTAGAAGGTAATATTTTATGACTTTCATTCAGTTTTTCCATAGTAGTTGGTAAAATCATTATGTTGTCAAAATATGGTGATAAATCACGAATTTCATTACTGATAAAAGATTCACCAGGCGGGTGTGGCCATCTATCGGTAAGGTAAAGAATCGTTGTCATTTTTTTCAACTCGTTCTTTTCTTCAACCATTTTTCAATCACTTCAATTTGTTCTGGTGTTTTCAAACCTATTACTTCTTCAGGGTCAGCAATTGCAATCCCTTCGACACCAAGCCCCAATTTAATACAACCCGCAGTCATTTCATTTGGAAATCCTAATTCACCTGAATTAGTTTTGTAGATATTATTATTTTTATCATATAATTCATCATGAATTTTAACTAAAACATCATTTAATGCATGCTTACTAACCCAATAACCTCCCACATTAGTCTCCCCAAATAATGGAGTTTCAACTCCATCCAAATGTGTTTCTAAGGAACCAACAATTACTCCATTTTCATCACGGATTAATGGCGCATATGGATTATTTCTCATAGTAGTTGGTAAAGTAAAACCCGCCCTAGATTGTATATGGTGAGCAAGTGATGATTTAATTGTTTGATTTCTCACAAGTGGTTGGGTGCCAAATGAAACATATATTTGTTCAATTGGGGATAATAATTCATCTATAGCACAATACACGGCGTTACCTGTTCCCAACGCATGTTCTTGAACAATTATTTTCACATTCATTCCTTCCAATTCTTCATGATATTCTTTTTCCCTACTTGGTGGCACTACAACAATTATTTGAGAGTAAGATAATTTTGATTCCAATAATTGTTTAATGACCAATTTAGTTGCCGGCGTTCCATTTAATTCCAATAATGGTTTATGTGTGGTAATTCCTTCACTCAACATCCTTGTTCCTTTACCACCACATAATAAAATTGCAGCTAAATTTGGTTGTTTAATTAATTGAGGCATATGTTCATTTGGGTCAATAATTCTAGCAGCATTACCTGCATGACATTCCAACAATCTTTCACTTCCTAATTTACTCAAGTCAGTATTATTCCGACTAATAATAAGCAAATTTCCACCAAACCCAGCCCCCATCACTTTAATTCCCAACACACCATCTATTTCTCTTGCTTTTTTAGCAAATTCATCCATCAATTCAGTACGGATACCATAAAACTGACCCGAATCATGCCAAGCTTCGTTCATAACATTAGCAATTTCTTCTATTGTACAATTTTCATTACATAACATTCTCTGCATTTTTTTACTTCGTTCATATTCATTCATAGCAAAAAAGAACCTATCTCTAATTTTAATTTCAAAATCATTTTCAAATAAAACAGGGTATAAATTTTGGAATGTAATAATATCATCACCCCACAAATCAAGAATTTCATCTTTAGTTATTTTTTCTGGTAATTGATTTATTTTTATTCTCCAATTTTCAACAAGGTTATTCCCCAATAATCTTGGAACTATTTCTCTAGCTATGAAAGCTAGTTCATTAAATGCACAAAGGACCCCCTTACTTTTTTCAGAAGAATGAGTAAATAATAAAGTAAATTTGCATTTTTCTATTTGATTTGGTAATTTAATAGAATGAGTTGAAAATGGATTAAATGAGAGTTTTAACACCTTCCCCCTTTCTCCAAACATCATTGTTGCATGATCCATCATTCCCCCCCGAGTTCCACAAAACCATTCTGCTTCAGATGTTTGTTTTACCATGTCTAATTTGTTAATTGGTAATGAATTGGTTAGTTTAGTTGCAAACATTGCACAAATAGATAATGCGGATGAAGAAGAAGCACCCGCAGCAGGAGGTATCGTTGATGTAATAACCATATTAAATCCAAATTTAATATTATCAAACATTTGAGAATACTTGACTGCGCCAATTACATAATTTGACCAATGCGCTTTTTGTTCGGATTTATTTTCTAACCAATTTAACCAGTCATTTCCAATTGGCTTATTTTCATTAATATCAACATCCCAATTTTCAAATTTTTCATTATTAGAATGGCATGAAACGATAGAATCATCCCTTGACCCAATTATTGCAATCATTGATTGTGAATCACTAGCCATAGTGATTAATTCAGGAGTAAAACCCATCCAATAATCTGTATGGTCTGCAGCCAAACATAATCTAGCAGGTACTTGAACAACCCAAACCAACCCAATACCAAATTTTTCTTCATACAACCTTACTGCACAAGCAATTTCATCATTTACATCTTTGAAGATATTGATAATAGTGGATGAATTTCTTGCTTCAACCATCTAATCACCTATATCGCCCTTCTTGCTTCATTAATCATATTATCAATTGACCATTTAGGTTTCCAGGGAATTAAATCTAATAATTCTGAATTATCTACATAACCAGATAGCTCGTATAATGCCGGTTCTATATACATCAAATTACATCTTTTATTATCAATAAATTTGTTTGCTAAAGTAATCACATCCATTTTATTCCCACCACCAACAGGATAAATCAAACTTTTATCTAATGGAAACACGTTGATTAGGTCAAATAATAATATAATTAAATCGTCAATATGTATGAAGTCTTTAATTGCCAAACCATCACCCATAATTTTCAATGCACCCTCTTTTTCTTGTTTTGCAAATGTGCCAATTAAACCTCTAGGTTTACCATTCAAATCAACACCTTGTACACTAGAACATCTAAGAATAAAAGATTCATGATTTGAATTCATCAATATTTTTTCCATTTTCATTTTTCCAGTCCCATAACCATCTATTGGATTAATTTCAGAATTAGTTGTAAAACAATTCTCATTATTTGAATGAACTCTTATTGTTGATAAAACAATAAACCTCATATTATCTAATGAATCAGCAATTCTAACTATTTTTTCTGCCAAATTAATAGTATCATTTTTTATTTGATCCTGTTTATTTTTTTCATTGGATGGTAAAGGACTTGCTAAGTGAAAAATTAAATCACAACTCCGATTTTTTAAATCTTTAATGATTTCATCATCTTCAAGTCTCAAATCTATTGCAAACCCCACCTCACCTAATTTTTCCATTAAATGGGATCCGATGAATCCGGTAGCACCGGTGACACCAATCATATTATCACATCAATCTAGGCCCAATGCAATAATGCATTCGTTTACATATTTTGATAATTCATCATCAGTAAATACATCCCCATTACTTGAATTATAATCATTTAATTCTACTTTTTCAAGCCCAGATTTTGCTTCCCAATTACCCACAGGTGGGGCGATGACATAATGTAATTTTGATTCCCATAATCTGGCAACTTCATCACTAGTAACAAGGTCTTCATGTAATTTTTCAGCCCTGATTAAACCCCTAGTTTCTACTTCAAAACCACTGGATGCAAATGGCATATCTTTAATCACGCCAAGTAATTGCTTCAAACTAAAAGCCTTCATTTTTAATACAAATATTTCTCCCCCATCACAATTTTCAACCGCATCTAAAACTAATTCAGCAGCATCAGGTATTGGCATAGCAAATCTAGTAACCCTTTCATCAGAAATCCAAATTTTACCCCTTTCTTTTATTCCTTTTATCATAGCAGGAATTACAGAACCCCTACTACCCAAAACATTACCAAATCTAACACATGCACATTTTGTATCACCATTAGAATCTCCGTCAATTGTTAATTTTTCTGCTATGTATTTTGTTGCCCCCATTGTTGATGTCGGGGCAACAGCTTTGTCTGTTGAGATAGTCATCATAATATCTACATTATTTTGCTTAGCAATATCAACAACATTTTGAGTACCAATAATATTTGTTTTCACAGCTTCAGTTGGGTTTTGCTCACAGATTAATACATGTTTTAGTGCAGCAGCATGAATTACAATATCTATGCCGCCCACAAATGCCCTTGAAAGAGCCTCCCGATCTCTAATATCTCCGATGACAAAACTAACATTATCATGATTTGCTAATTCTTGTTGGAAATAGAAATGTTTTGAATCATCTCTTGAAAAAATCACCACATTTTTAGGTGAACGTTTTAGCAATAACCTAACAATTTCCGAACCAATTGAACCAGTCCCGCCAGTAACTAGAACCCTCCTTCCTTCTATGCGCATACAACCACCCTGTACCATTGAGTTTGGGTCTTAGTTATGGATATAACCCCCCAATTCTATTTTGCGACGCATTCATGACCCCCGGGCGCGCCGATACAGGTAAGGGTGAACCAAAGTGGAACCAATCGAATTGCAAAGAATCGCCCGTTTAGTTGAAATGAATCGCCAACAATTGACATCATTGGGTGAGCAAATAGACAATTTAAACAATGCTTTAATAGAACACCAACAAATAATTTCAGCCCTTTCTTCATTATTAGAAAACAATTCTGAAAATGTTTTGATTCCACTTGGTTCAGGTGTTCAATTAATTGCCAATCAGACATCCAATCCAGGTGTTGTAATTGATATTGGCAGCGGCATTCAAGCAGAGAGACCCATTTCAGAAGCCATCGAAATATTAAATTCAAGAGTAGTTGATATTCAAGAATTAATTGACACTTTAAAGAAAGAATTTGATGAAAAAGAACAAAATGTGAAACAATTGGCTACTAAATTTACAGAAGAAGCGGAATCATTAGAAGTAGTTAGAAATACAGAAGAACTAGATAAAGAACCAGCAGAACAACCCCCTCAAAAGAAACGAAGGAGAAATATTTCAGGTGAATTAACATTAGATGATTGAGGTGTTTTAATGGGTTTTTTTGATAGATTCCGTAAACGTGTAAAAGAGGTGGCCGAAGAAACCGATCTTGATTCACTTACTGCTGATGAAGATTCAGAAGAAGCAAAAGCAGCCCTATTACAGAGAGAAGAAGTTATTGCCGCTCAAATTCAAAGTGATGAAAAACCAAACGATGACGATTGGGATGATATTGAGGAAATAGACTCTGTAATAATTTCAGATGATGACGATTGGGATGATTTAGACGATGACCCAATACCAACCCCTATTTCTCCCCAATTAGATAAAAAGGAACGCAAAAGAATCCAACAAAAAGAAAAAATTGCCAGAAAAGAAAAGAAGAAATTAAAGAAATTAGGTTTTGATCTTAATCAAGAGACAAAGCCCGAAGGTTCTCGTGTTGATCTTCATGTTATGCGTTCAACAACAGGTCGTAAACTTGTCGAAGTGAAGAGCGCTCCACGAGGTTCTACAGGTGCCAAGGTAGTTGAAACTGAAAGTGGTAAAAAAATCAAAATTGACTTAGGTGGGGGTGTTGTAGAAAGTGGTGGAAAGATCATCAAAGAAGGCCAATCATTAGACATCATGCTTGAGGAATTAGAATTAGTTTTGTTAGAGTCAGATATGGGCCGTTCTTCTATTGATGAAGTGATAGTGGCTTTAAGAAATGAATTGATAGGTAGCAGATTACGTAAAGGTGCAGATTTATCAAAAGTTGTAGAAGCATCATTAAAACGAGCACTTCAAACATTATTGAAATCAGGATATTGGGATTTTGATGAAACCGTTAATTCATTAATTGATGGTGGTGATTTGCCTGTAATCATAATGATGGTGGGAGTAAATGGGACTGGTAAAACCACAACAACTGCTAAAATAGCTCACAGATTAAAACAAAAAGGACGACGAGTTGTTTTAGCAGCTGCAGATACATTTAGGGCAGGGGCGATAGACCAACTGGAAACACATGCAGAACGACTTCAAATCCGTTGTATTAGTAGTCAAAGGGGTGGGGATGCTGCGGCAATTTCAAGAGACGCAATAGAACATGCTAAAGCAAGACGCATGGAAGTTGTAATTGTTGATACCGCAGGAAGAATGCAAAATAAATCTAACTTGATGGAAGAACTTCGTAAAGTTCACCGAGTAACAAACCCCCATCTTGTTTTGTTTGTAGGTGATGCTTTAGCAGGCAATGATGCAGTAGAACAAGCAAAAGAATTTCAAAAGATTTTGAATTTTGATGGGGCGGTATTATGTAAGTTAGATACCGATGCTAAAGGTGGTGCGGCACTATCAATTGCCCACGCAACAAATCGTCCAATAGTATTAGCAGGCATTGGCCAAGAATATGAAGATTTAAAACAATTTGACCCTGATTGGTTGATAAATGAGGTGTTTACATGAGTGACAATTTTTTAGAAAGTGAAGAGAGTCAACAATTTTTTGGATTAATTCAGATGTTGCAACGTTCAGCATTAGTTTCTCTAGCAAGATTACCAAATCATGAAGGAGAACACTCAGTAAATATACCGGAAGCAAAAGCAGCAATAGATCTAATTTCAGTAATTCAAACCAGAACCAATGGAAATTTAGATGAGATTGAGGAGAAACTGTTGCAAGGAATTCTCACAGAATTACGTATGTTATTTGTTCAAGCCCCAAGAGATATTTCAACAAAACAGGCAGAGGAAGAGTCTGCAGAGGAATTAAAGAAAACATTCACAGAACCATCTGAAGCACCTGCAGAAGTTTTAACGAGCGATGATAATAGTGAAGAAGAATGACACCGACTCTTTGATGAATAATTTATGATTGGCACATATTGGGGGTAAGGCAATGGTCAGAGTTACTGAAGTTACAGACGATGATGCCCCACTTGCATTAATTGTCGATAATAATAAAATGTCACTGTATAGGATGCATGAAATCTTACGTCAGAAAAATTTTCGTGTAATTGAATGTAACAATGGAGACAAAGCTGTTGATATATTCATTTCTGAAGACCCAGAATTAGTAATAATTTCATTAGATATTCCTGGTTTAGATGGTCATATTTCCGCCCTAGAAATGAGGGAATCTCGTAACCAAACTAGAATTGTCTTTACATCGCCCCGTAGTAAAATGAAATTATCTAGAGATGCAGCATTCAGTGCAGGAGCAGTTGCATTATTGGAAAAACCAGTCAGCCAATCATCTTTTGAAGATGTTTGGGAATTGATAAATGGAGAAATTCCAGAGGCACCAGGTTTAGAAGATTTGGACGAATTATATCCAGATGTTGATGATTCAGAAGAAGAGTTAACCGATATTGAATTAGATGATTTGCCACCACCACCACCGCCTTCAGCTTTACCCGCTTTAGGACCACCACCAAAAAGAAGGAAAAAGGGTAGAGGTTTACTTTTTGTCGCTATTTTATTATTCGTATCAGCAGCCGGCGCAATAGGTTTTGGTTTGAGCGAATTAGGCTATTTATCATTCTAAATTTCTTTCATTCAATAAACCAGGACCTTCTTTATTTTCAATCACAGAAATAGGTATCATTTGAACAGGAACATAAGGTACAACAACAGAGCCAACAGGCGCATCTGTAGAGGTTTCAATTTTATGTGAGACACTCCCTAGTAAAGTTGGGTCACAAGAAGAAATTCTTTCATCAATTTGTTTGTGAATCCAAATTTGCCATCCAGACAAAACCACCAAACCAAAAGTAATGGCAGCAGCAACCATCCATAGTAGCAAATCACCCCCACCCATAAATTATGTAATGGTTCTTAGATTGTCAATGTTACTAGTTATTGTGAATTATTTATTCATCTGAAGACAAAGAATTATTATTATTTATAACATGAGTAAATGAAAGAATTGTTGCTATAATTAAAGATAATAATAGACTGATTGTCAATAACCTACCTGAATTTTTTGCTAGTGGCCAAGTAGCAAAGCTGAGCCAACAGAATATCGAAATCGATGTGATTCCAGCACCCCATCTAGCCACAATATCATTTTTTGTTTGTTGGTGTTCAGAACTCGCGTGTGATAGATAATCTGCTGCAAATCCCATACCTAAAAGTACAGTAGGAGCTGTATTGATACTTCTGCCCCACATCATACTTGCTAACCCATCAACAGCAACACCTATTGAAACAGTCCCAATTGCAATACGTGCAGATCTAGATGCATTTTTTGTTACAAATAAGGATGCAATAAAAATTGTTAATCCAGCCAATAATATTTGTTCAATTCTATTTTCTTCGAATGACCGAGCAAGTTCCGAACCCATTGTCAAATCACCCCCGACATCCCCTTTTATCCCCATATCATCTAGTAATTCAGAAACGTCATCACTGAAAATTAATGCAGCATCCGCATTCTGGCCATCAATAAGTACTGCAATCGAAACTCCTGTTGTAACTCCATTAATTTTTAGTCTTGCATCATTAACAACGATATTCCCCTTATTCATCTCAACAACTTGATCAATCGTAGTTTCTTCTCCACTATCGGGTATCCCCATAACCATAGGGGTTTTGATAATGCCCGTGTCAAAAGATATTACACTAGGGTGCCTTCCTAATTGTTGTTGTAATTCTCTAGTTAATTGCAAATCTTCTTCTGAGTTTCCATCCACATCTATAACAATCCAAGCGGTAGTGCTAGCTGCTAACATATATTTTGATTGTAGTTCATCCAATTCTTCAAACCCAGGATCATCTTCAGGAAGTAACTGATTAATATCGAATACTTCAACACCCGCAGGTGCAATTATGGCAATTGAGGTTAAAACCAGTAAAGAGGCAGGCCAAAACCAAGAAATTAAATGATTAATTTTTATATATTTAGGTGGTGATATATTTTCTTTTACTCGCCTACTTAGATAAAAATCTTCGAGTACAAAACGAGTAATTAACCAATCAAGAAATATCCCAATTGCCATAGTTAAACCAATTGATCTATTTGCACGCACCGGGGAAAATATTGCTAATGATACAGCAGCAATAGTTGTAATCATTGCAATAAATAGCATGCTACGAACTTCTTCTTTACTCCGAGATGACTTACAATACCAAAATGCTCCATCAACAGCCACCCCCATAATAATAGGAATACCAATCCCATCAATAATAGAAAATTGAAAACCAAGTAATGATAAAAGCCCCATTTCAGATAAAATTACCAATGTTCCAGTCCCAAGTGTAACTACTGTAAGAAGAAAATCTCTCATCCATAAAAATAGAATTATTGATAACAATATTAGTGTAATTGGAAGTATGACACGAAAGTCATTTTCAGCCATCTCTTTAGATTTTTGAAATAACATATTAATTCCAACAGGCGTCACTTCAAATTCAGTTTCTTCACTAATTTTTTCTGCCCAGATATTCAATGTATTCCAATCAGTAATTTCACTATCACTTTCTAACCATACTATCCACAACAATTCAGTTGCCGCAGGGGGTTGATTTGCAGATGCGCCAGCAAATGAAGGGCAAGCAACACCATAATTCGAGTTTTTAGGTAACATCAACATAGTTGCTTCAAAAGCAACCTTTTCTTCATCATTAGCATCTTCTCCACACCACCCATTTTCAATTCTTGGTTGTAATACATCCAACCATCTTGTCGCATTCTCTAATGAACGGTTTCTTGAATTAAAAGCATTAGACCAACTCATTAATGGAGATTCAATCCTTTCTAATCTAATATTATCAAAATCAAAAGATGTACTTGAATTGGAACCATTCATTGCCTCTTTTTCTAATTTAATCAAACTTTGAACGCGACTTAAATTATCAGTTAATTGCCCTCCGTCATCATGACGGAATAATAATACTAATTCAGATGACCTATTTTCTCCTTTTTCATTGTCAATTCTTTCCATAACAGGGTCATCAAATAATACCTTAGTACTCATAGTTGGCTCAACAGGAAAGAAGAATAACATACTTGAGCAAAACAACATACCCACTAGTAAAATATGGCGAAGATTGACTTTAGTCATACTTCCACCCCAGTTGGCAAAATTGAATTTAGATTACTTCCATTCCATCCAGTGGCCGGTTTCATAATCTCGCCACCACCATGCGCCAGTTCCTTGAGGATATTCAATTACCTCGTAACCATCCATCATTTCGCCAGAGATATTTGGTGGTGGTCTTTCCGGTGAATCAAAAATAACATCTTCGTCAGTATTCCAATCATCACCTTTTCTTCTACTGAATAAAACCAATGTTGCAACCCCTATTGATGCCAATATTATGCCACCAATAATCATCATAATCATAGTATTGGAATTTCCTGCTTGTTCATTATCAGAACTCGCACTTCCAGTGTCATCGGAATCACCTCCATCACCACCATTATCGACGGAAGGATTTGGTTCTAGAGGTGGTTCAGTAATCTCATAGCACCCATTATCATCAATATAATCTACATCACTTACCGGCGTTGTTGGACACATATCTACATCATCCATAACTCCATCTCCATCAGAATCCAACTGATAAGCAGCGCAACCATTCAGGTTGACAGCTTGATTACCATTTGTATTTGGACAAAGGTCGTCATTGTCAACAACCCCATCCCCGTCAGTATCAGATGGAAGATTAGTTCCATTATCATCAATTGTTGAGCCTGAATCATTGACATCAATAGTTAATTCAGCAGGATAGTAGTTGCCGCCAGATACTCTTACAATGATGGTCCCCTCTGGAATTGCAAATTCTACCTGTCCATAATCATTTGATACCAAAGCCACGAGGGTTTGGTTATTTCTTACAACAGTAAAAGACAATCCTTCAACTGGTTGGTTACTCTCATTGGTTGCAGTTACTTGTACCATGTCGCCAGGTATTGGATTTGTTGGGCTGAAAGACAATGTTAGATTCTCCATTCTAGGTGGTTCGGGGATTGGGATTGATACTTCAGACCCCCACGCTGTGATTAATTCTGCATTCTCTCCATTACCTACTTGGGCTATTGCTAATACTGTATAATCATCATTAGGAGATGAAAGAATTGGTAGAATCAAATCTGCACTTGATCCCTGCCCCCATGCCATAGTGCTGAAATTTCCGAAGAATTGATCAATTAACGCATATTCTTCATCTTCTGACATTTCACCACTTTCACCAGAACATCTTTCAAAATATTCTTCGTCAACGCTAAGATGTTCGTCTTCCTCATCATATTCTACCTCAAATTCATATATTCCATTATATGTAGTAGTGGAATTTAAAATATATTTTTTCCCCTCTTCTAAATAATAATCT
>CENY01354478.1_pt1 | contig 12027 bp, 11 predicted proteins | sample 356181 | NCBI WGS metagenome assembly CENY01 (sample SAMEA2619840, study PRJEB7988) | marine metagenome | isolation source: saline water (ENVO:00002010), including
GAAGCTACTACCGCTTCGCAATCGTCGATGTCGTAACGGGGAAGTTGAAGCGTCACGCCGTCTCCATCGTCCTCGCAGGCGGTGTGATGAGCGGTGTTGTCGGACCTTACAGCGCTGACTGGAGCCGCGATTTGCTCGCGCCTCAAACCTTCATGGCTTCATATGCCGTTGTTTCGGCCCTTGCATATCTGAAGCTCCTGCTATTGGCGTTTATCGACATACCCACGCCCCGCAAAGTAGACAAACAGCACACGGGGCGCCCACTCGGTGAGATCATACGTCAGCCACGTTTCATCGTCGCCGCAATTGCCGGCATGGTGAGTTGGGCGGCTATGAACCAACTGATGGTGGCCGCGCCCATCGCCATGCACATCTGTGCTCTGCCGTTTTCCGACGCGGCGTTCGTAATTCAATGGCATAACTTTGCCATGTTCCTACCGGGTTTCTTCGCCGGCGCCCTTGCAAACAGGTTCGGTGTCTATAACGTGATGCTTTGGGGTGCAGTCATGCTGCTTGGTGCCGTTGTCGCCGTGGTGTCAGGTATCGATCTGTGGAACTTCTGGTGGGCCGGGTTCCTGGTTGGGACTGGATGGTGTTTTCTCTTCGTGAGCGCGACGATTGTCATCACCGAGTGTTGTGCCGTTCAAGAGCAGTCCAAGACTCAAGGTTTCAACGACTTTCTGGTCTTCTTTGCTCAGGCCTTTGGCACCTTTGGAACTGGCGCTCTCTTGCATCTCCTGGGGTGGTCTTCGGTCGGTTACACGTTGCTTCCGATCATAATCCTGACGGCAGGTGCCACGATCTGGCTCTCCATTCGCGAAGGCACTCTGGCGCCACAAATCCGATCCAGCTGAATAAAGGCAGCTTGTCGGCGATGGAGCAGCACACGGGAGCTGCCTCAGACACACGGATTGCGCCACTCTCCGGCATCTTCAAATCATTTGTCTTGTATCAATACGTTAGGACGGATATCCGCCGGGCTATCGGGCCACAAAGTAATTCCCTTCACATCCGAACTGCTCTATGTTCCGCGCGGCCCAAGCCATGACTTTGGTCGGATCGATCGATGCGGCCTCGACTGGCAGGGATGCGGGAAATTGGCCTCGATAATCTGGGGGAATATTGGATGTCTGCGGAACTATGGTTCGTCTTCGTTTGCGGTGCGCTCGCCATTCTATATGGCGTGTTCGCCAGCCGATCGGTGCTGGCCGCCAGTCCCGGAAACGAACGGATGCAAGAGATTGCAGGCGCCATACAAGAAGGCGCAGGCGCGTATCTCAATCGGCAATACCGCACCATCGCCATCGTCGGTCTCGTGGTCTGCGTTCTCGTGTTCATCTTTCTGGGTGCCTATTCTGGTGTCGGCTATCTGATCGGCGCCGTCTTTTCCGCGGCAACCGGCTACATCGGGATGAATGTTTCCGTTCGGGCGAATGTCCGGACCACCGAAGCTGCGCGCCAGGGTATGCAACAGGGGCTCAACATCGCCTTCAAGGCTGGAGCTGTCACCGGCATGCTCGTTGCCGGATTGGCGTTACTCTCTGTGGCCGTTTACTACGGTGTTCTTCTCACGATGGGTGTCGAGGATCGTGAGGTCATCAACGCGTTGATCTCTCTAGGTTTCGGCGCGTCGCTGATCTCAATTTTCGCTCGTCTGGGTGGCGGCATTTTTACCAAGGGTGCGGATGTCGGCGCCGATCTCGTCGGAAAAGTTGAAGCGGGCATACCCGAGGATGATCCCCGCAATCCCGCAGTGATCGCCGATAACGTGGGCGACAATGTCGGGGATTGTGCCGGAATGGCGGCGGACCTGTTCGAGACCTATGCCGTGACTGTGGTCGCGACGATGGTGCTCGCCTGGATCTTCCTGTCAGGAGACACTGCCGCTCAGGCCTCCATGATGCTGTATCCGCTGGTCATTGGCGGCGTTTGCATCGTTGCTTCCGTCGTGGGCACTTTTTTCGTTCGCTTGGGAGCCAGCCAAAACATCATGTTAGCGCTCTACAAGGGATTTCTGGTCGCCGCCATTCTCTCCGCTGTCGCTTTCTGGTTTGTCACGGATCGTGTGATCGGCATGGAAGACACTTTTTCGTTGGGCGGGAAGTCGGTCAGCGGAAATGACCTGTTCGTCTGCAGCATTGTCGGTCTCGTTGTTACGGGCCTGATCATCTGGGTCACCGAGTACTACACGGGCACCAACTTCCGGCCCGTTCGCAGCATCGCCAATGCCTCTGAGACTGGCCATGGCACGAATGTCATTCAGGGTCTGGCTATTTCGATGGAGGCGACAGCTCTTCCGGCGCTCATCATCTGTGCCGGAATTATCATCGCATTTACATTGGCGGGTCTTTTTGGGATTGCCATCGCGGTCACCGCAATGCTGGCACTCGCTGGCATGGTTGTCGCTCTCGACGCCTACGGTCCCGTGACTGACAATGCGGGAGGCATTGCCGAAATGGCTGATTTGGACGCGGAGGTCCGCAAGACCACCGATGCTCTGGATGCCGTGGGCAATACCACGAAGGCAGTGACAAAGGGCTATGCAATTGGATCGGCCGGTCTCGCGGCGCTCGTCCTGTTTGCGGCGTACACCGAGGACCTCAAGGCCTTCTTCTCGGACGTTGCCGTTGAGTTCACGCTGTCAAATCCCTACGTGGTCGTCGGGCTCTTCATTGGGGGCATGCTTCCGTACATGTTCGGCGCGTTGGCAATGACTGCCGTTGGACGTTCAGCGGGCTCCGTCGTGTTGGAGGTCCGCCGACAGTTCAAGGAAATTCCGGGAATCATGGAAGGCACCGGTAAGCCGGAGTACGCTCGGGCCGTCGATATGCTGACCTCTGCGGCCATCAAAGAAATGGTGATCCCGTCGTTGCTGCCGGTCCTGGCGCCGATTGTCGTCTATGTCGTCATCCTGGTAATTGCCGGGCAGCCCGAGGCCTTTGCGGCGGTTGGTGCCATGCTCATGGGTGTGATTGTGACCGGCCTGTTTGTTGCCATCTCGATGACTGCAGGCGGTGGCGCATGGGACAACGCCAAGAAGTACATCGAAGATGGAAATCATGGTGGAAAGGGCTCGGAAGCCCATAAGGCGGCCGTGACCGGAGACACCGTCGGAGACCCCTACAAGGATACAGCAGGGCCGGCCGTCAACCCGATGATCAAGATCACCAATATCGTGGCATTGCTGCTGTTAGCTGCACTCGCCCACTGAGACGTTGGACGAAGCTGAGTTGGAAGCACGCCAACTTCCAACCATATAATGATCTGCTGGGGATATCCCCGAGGACGGCGTGTTGGCGTCGCTACTCTTCGGCGTCCTTGGTGAATCGTCCGAGGTTCCCGAACAGCTGCTGCACGAGGCTGAGTTGCTTGCCTCGCGTCGGCGTGACGCGTTCATTGAACGCGAATGCGCGCCCATCTTCTGCTTCGTAGCGATTGATCTCGCTGACGATACTCGAATCATCGAACTTAACCGCGACGACCCTCTGGTCCAGGATCTTTTTCTCGAAGAACGCCAGCCTCTCCGTCTTGCGGGAGATATAGTACCAGGTGTCGGTGCCAAATGTGGAAACGTTGGAAGGCGAGCCAAGTGCGTTGAGGATGCTGCCTTTGTCGTCGACGCCGGGCTTGATCTCAGAGATTCTTACGTCGTCGATGAAATAGCCGCGGACATTCTGAGTCGGAGCGCAGGCAACAAGGAATGTGCCCGCTACGAGACAAACCGCGATGGTACGTGCGGCGGGACGAAAATGAGCTTTATCGAGCGTTCTTTGAGTCAAGGTGATCTGTCGCAGCGCTATTTACGTTGGATCAAGAACTTGCATCCGGTCACCGAGTGTGTCAATCGGCTGTCGATGAATCGAGAGTAGCTGGATGTTCGCATCTTTACGACGCAAAAAAGCTGAACGTGAGTCGGCCAGGCAGCTGTATGACCAGGTGGTGGCCGCGGCCCGGTCACCTTCGCTCTATACGGTTGGTGGTGTGCCCGACACCGTAGATGGTCGTTTCGAGATGGTCGTTCTGCACACCTACCTTGTGGTGGGCCGTCTGATGTCGGGAGATGATTCGCCACAACGGGTAGCCCAATTTCTGTTCGACACGATGATCACCGATATGGACCGAAGTTTGCGGGAAATGGGAGTTGGCGATCTGAGTGTGGGGAAAAAGGTGAAGGCGATGGCCGAAGCGTACTATGGTCGATCTCAGGCATACGATGCCGCTCTGGAAGCCAGCGACGCGGAACTGGCCGATGCCATTCGCCGGAATATATTTGGAACTCTCGAGGCTGACGGCAATGAACAGAATCCAGTCGTTACCGCGATGGTGCGATACATCAGATCGACAATGAGGAGTCTGCAGAGTCAATCCATCGACGCTCTGACACAGGGTCACATTCAGTTCGTCGAATACTCTTGAGCAATTGAAACGCTGTATTTTCGCCGTTGACCGAATGCGGTGAGAGCCCTATTTTCGCGGCGCCGACGCGGCCTTTCTGTTTGCAGTGAATCGGAAAGGCGGCCGCCAGCACTCCAGATGCAGACATGAATATTGAGTCTTCACCCGAATTCAGTCGGATCATCCGGGCCGATCAGCTTCCGGATCACGATGCAGAATTCAATTTCGAGGCCGAACCTGCGGAGCGCGATAAACTCGCAATTCGCTTTTCGTTGCAGTCACTCAATCGGTTGCAGGCAAGAGTATGGGCACGCCGCATTGGTGGTTCACCGGTTGTGCGCGTACGTGTCAATTTTGTCGCCGATGTGCTACAGTCTTGTGTCGTCACGCTGGACCCTGTGGCCGCACATATCGACGAGTGGTTCGAGCTTGAATTTGCTCCAGCAGATGGGATCGGTGCGACAGAGGAAGTGATATTTGAAGCGGATGACGACGACCCGCCAGAAGAGATGGTCGGAGGGCAGTTCGATATAGGGGAGGCGATTTCAGAGCATTTGGCACTATCGTTGGACGACTACCCGAGAAAGCCAGGTGTGGAGTTTTCAGATCAAATTGAGCACGCCGATGAGCGTGCATCGGCAGATAGTCCTTTCGCGGTTCTCAGGAACAACCAGAAATAAAATATGGCGCAAATTGTTGTGCTAAAGCCGATAGGCTGACGAAAGATAGGAACCATGGCAGTACCCAAGAAAAAGGTATCGAAATCGAAGCGCAACATGAGGCGCTCTCATGACGCACTCAGGCCTTCCGCCTACGTGGAGTGTTCAAATTGTGGCGAATACAAGCGACCGCATCATGTGTGTAACGCGTGTGGCCACTATAACGATCGAGAAGTGACTGAGGCGGCCGGTACCCTGTAGCGCCTGTTCACGGGCGTATCCTCAGAATTCGCTTTGACGTCTTCCATCAATATCGCACTCGATGCCATGGGCGGTGACAACGCCCCCGAAATGGTTGTCGAGGGTACAGAAATCGTGCGATCGCTCCATCCCGACGCACGATTCATTCTGTTCGGTGACGAGGGCCGGATCGCTCCGTTTCTCGCCCGGTTCCCACGCCTCAATGAGGTCAGTGAAGTCCGGCATACTGATCAAGCTATAGCGGCAGATGAAAAGCCATCCCAGGCATTGCGCCGTGGCCAGGACTCAAGCATGCGTTTGGCCATAGATGCCGTCCAGAATGGGACGGCAGGGGGCGTGGTTTCGGCCGGCAATACCGGCGCTCTGATGGCCATTTCGAAGTTTGTGCTCGGAACGCAACCGAGTATCGATCGCCCGGCGATGATCTCGTTTTTCCCAACTCGTCGCGGGAAGACCGCAGTCCTGGACCTGGGAGCGAATATCGAATGTAACGCCGATAACCTCGTTCAATTCGCAGTCATGGGTGCGGCCTTTGTGCGAATCGAGTTGGGTATCGACCGCCCCACCGTCGGTCTTCTGAATGTCGGTGTCGAAGAGCTCAAAGGAAATGACACCTTACGCTCTGCCGGCCAGGCGCTTCGAGAGGTCGATTTCGGTTTCGAATTCGCTGGATTCATCGAAGGCAATGACATTTGCGAAGGTACGGTCGACGTCGTTGTCACGGATGGTTTCACGGGCAACGCTGTGCTGAAAGCTCTCGAAGGCGGGTCGAGCATGTTCGTCAGCTTCATGAGACAGGCCTTTCAAAGTGGACTCGCCTCCAAGATTGGGTACCTTCTGGCTAAACCGGCTTTCCAGCAGATGCGGACGAGAATCGACCCTCGTGCCTACAACGGAGCGGTATTCGTCGGCCTGAACGGGATTTCCGTGAAGAGCCACGGTGGTACTGACGGAGAGGGATACGCAAACGCAATCGGCGTGGCCATAGATCTCGTCCGTGGGCGTTTCTCGGAACGAATTCAAGCCGATCTCGAGCAAAGCTACGTTATTCCGCAAGAGTTGTCGGAAGACGCACGTCGGGCCGCTATTTCGTGATGGTGCGGCGATCCCAGATCTTGGGTTGCGGGTCATATCTCCCTGAGCGCGTGATCACTAACGACGAAATGGCCGAGCTCGTCGACACCAGCGACGAGTGGATCACGGCGCGTACAGGGATCAAGAAAAGACATATCGCGGCGGACGGGGAAAAAACCTCGGATCTTGCATTACACGCGGCCACCGCCGCGCTTTCCGCTGCAGGCGTGAGCGTGGACGATCTCGATATGATCGTTCTGGCGACAGCCACTCCTGACGAGACATTCCCCGCTACAGCGACCGTAGTCCAAGCCGAACTCGGAATGACACGCGGGTTCGCTTTTGACGTTCAAGCTGTTTGCAGTGGGTTCGTGTATGGGATGGCGGTGGCTGACAACTTTCTGAAGGTCGGACAAGCGGACACGGCACTCGTCATTGGTGCGGAAACCTTCTCCAGAATCCTCGACTGGTCGGATCGTGGAACCTGCGTCCTGTTCGGTGATGGCGCTGGAGCGGTGGTGCTCAAGTCAGAGAATGGCGACGGTGGACCCGAAGACCGTGGCATACTTGCCACCCGGTTGCATGCAGACGGCCGTAAGCACGACATGCTTTATGTCGATGGAGGACCGTCCTCGACACAATCGACAGGGCACCTGAGGATGCTCGGAAAAGAAGTATTTCGCCATGCAGTCACCAATCTTTCGAGTGTCGTTCTGGAAACACTCGACGAAGTTGGACTCGCGTCAAGCGACATCGACTGGTTGGTGCCGCACCAGGCAAACAAGAGAATTCTCGATTCCACCGCCAAAAAGCTCAAGCTCTCTCCTGAACGTGTGATCGTCACCGTGCAGGACCATGCCAACACGTCTGCGGCATCTGTTCCTCTCGCACTTGATCAAGCAACAACGGATGGCCGGATCAAGCAGGGTGACCTGGTGTTGATGGAGGCCATGGGTGGTGGTTTTACGTGGGGCGCCTGTCTCGCACGCTGGTAGGAAAGAAAAAGTACCAGTCGGCGAACGGCTCCGGCGCTACGACTCGCTCTAGACATAAACGTCGACGTCCATCCCGCTGATATTGACGGATTTCTTTGGCAACGGTACGGTAACCTGAAGCCAATGGGGAGAGACATGGCGGGAAGAACGGTCACTCGTGCGCACCTCAGCGAAGCCGTCTACCAAGAGGTCGGACTGTCGCGCAATGAGTCTGCCGATCTCGTAGAGGTCGTTCTGAAAGAGATCGCTGATCATCTCGTTACGGGTGAAACAGTAAAGATCTCGTCGTTCGGCAGTTTCTACGTCCGCCAGAAGGGCCGCAGAATTGGCAGGAACCCGAAGACGGGCGAGGAAGTACCCATTCTGCCACGCCAGGTGCTGTTGTTTCGGCCATCCCATGTGCTGAAAGACCGGATCAATCGAACTTTGTCCCGCGATGAGTAACTGATCGGCGATGTCAGACGCCGCAGAACAGAGCACTTCCCGGTCACTGCGCCCCACCAAGGCGCCCGGCGCATTTCGCACAATCTCGGAGGTTGCGTCAGAACTGGAGGTCCCTCAGCACGTCCTCAGGTTCTGGGAAGGTAAATTCAGCCAAGTTCGTCCTCTGAAGCGTGGCGGTGGCCGCCGTTACTATCGACCCGAGGATGTCGAATTGCTCAGGCGTATCAGACGCTTGTTGTACAGCGAGGGCTACACAATCCGCGGCGTCCAGAAGGTGTTGCGGGAAGGTCCCAAGCGGAACGATGGCAAGGAGGGCAGCGACGGCAGCGCCGATTTGGATGCCGGGAAACGGCAGGCCCTCGAGGGATTGCTCGACGAGCTTACGTCCCTCCACGATATTCTGGCTCGCCGCCGAGTTTGACTAGATCCCCAAGAGCTTGACCGGATGCCCGGGGCCGGGTATCCGTGAGGCTGCACGTCAACGTGTCTAGCGTCGGAGCGTAGCGCAGCCTGGTAGCGCACCACACTGGGGGTGTGGGGGTCGGAGGTTCAAATCCTCTCGCTCCGACCATTTTCCTTCGAGGATCCAGTGACTTACCGCGTCGGCGATGTCATCACCGTCAACGATCGTATGCAGCAGGGGTACTCGTACCGTATCGATGCGGAGGCGGGACGATCCTTTTCCCCAGCTTTCGAGCCACGCTTCACGCCCAGGGAAATGCTGGAGTTGGGCGTGTTCGAAGGCAAATATTGTAATGACTGTGTGGATGAACTGCCCAAGTCCTGGTTCCGGCGGGCGAAACTAAGCGGGTCACCTGATCCATCGCTGAACCGCTTCAAGGTGAAGAGCCGCCTGCCCCTTTCAGAGTGGAGGCGCAAGGGTTGGATACTTGGCCCGGATCCGCGAGGGTGGTTCCAGTGGTATTGTCGCTACTATCTGGGGCGCCGTATCCCCGAGATTGATGCTCTTCAAATCAAGCGTTGGCGGGCATTCTCGCGCCATCAGGCTCAAGTTCGCAAAAATTGCGATCCCGGCGATGTTTGGTGCCGGCCGCGTCAGCGTCAGGCACTCTTGCAATGGTCATACGACCCGTTTGTTTGACCACTACGTTGGTTTGAACGGCAACACGTCACTGACCTGCCAAAGTCTCTCTTTCTCGAAAAACGCAGTTCTCGATGCGCACACGTCGATCCGAAGCGGAGAGGTGTGCGGACTGGATGACCGCATCTGTAACAGCTGCCCCAAAATTCCTGAGTACCTCACGATCAACAGTGCCCTGTCGTACGGGGATCTTCAGAACCGTATCCTGGACATGAGTGGCGAGTGGTTTGTCCGAATTGAAGCGGCGAGCCGGCCAGGCTTCGGGGTTTTCTTCGCGAACGGCTGCCCGCAACAGTTTCCGAAACATAACGACGCCCGTATCGGTCGTACCCAGGTGTTCGAGGACATGGATGGCCACGGGGCGTTGGCTTACGAGTACTTCCCAGTCGCCTGGGGTCCGTTGCTGCGTTTCATATGGATTGGTGTGGGTGCGCCCGGCGACGTGATCGCAACTCTCAACGCCGATTAACTCGGGCTGCCCCTCATGATGCGGGTCAACCTCTTCATTGAAGTGACGCCAGCCGAAAACGGTGCTGTGGGTGTCGTCATTCGGCACTGTCCACCATTCCATGCCCGCGCGCATGAAATAACGTTCCTCACATCCGAGATCAAATATGCCTGCGATCTTCACGAAATTTGGGAGGTGGGACTGCTGATTTCGCACCCAGATGGTCTCGTCATCCTTGCGCCGGTTCGAGATGTAAACCATGGCCGCACCGCCGTCTGTCTCACGGAAATCGAGTACCGGCAGCTCGCCCCAGACCCGCGGAAGCTGGTTGTTGCCCATTTGAACATACAGAAAAACTGAATGAATGGGATCCTTGTGGTTTTCATGGATTTGGAGCCAGTTGCAGGGATGGGCGATAGAAAAGGGAATCAATTCGTTTCCGGGAACGTCCGAAGTGTCGTAGGTCACGAACACGGGTTGCTCCTGCGGGGGGCCCATGTAGATGAATACCAGGCCTTCATGCTCGCGCGCGGGGTAGGCACCATGACGAAATGCCTCCTTGAGGCGGGAGGTCGAAGGTTCCCCCGGTGTATCCAGAATGCTGCCGTCGGCGTTGAACAGCCAGCCGTGATAACAACACCGCAGTCCCCGTTCCGCGATAATTCCGTATTCGAGCGACGTGCCGCGATGGGAACAGTGACGGTGCAGTACACCAACGGTTCCCGCCCGATCGCGGTAGGCAACCAGGTCCTCGCTCAGAATGCGGATTGCCTTCGGCAATTCTGCCAATTCGGTGGAAAGGCATACGGGCTGCCAGAACCTGCGCATGTACTCGCCCATCGGCGTGCCCGGACCCGTGTTGGTAAGCTCCGGGTCCGCTGTAGGAACTTCCCGATGGAAGTATCCAGAGTAGGGTTTTGGTCGGTCCGTCCCTGTGGCGTGCTCAGCGGCCCTCATGGTGCGCTAACCACCATCACATTCGACCGGCGACAAGGTCTTCCTTCATCGACTGAATCCTACTGGATATCGCAGCATCGCGATCCGGCCCGGGTGGTTCCTCTGCCGCCAGAACGATGTCTGTGGCGCGGCGACCCACTTCGGCGACCAGAGCATCATCGTTCTCGTTTCGAGGGGGGATATTGAGCACCGAATCGAAGGAATAGGTGGCGCGCGCATCCCAACCATTTTGAGGCAGGTGTACGTCTGGACCGGACTCGCCGCGCAGCGCCCGACGGAATTGACGGCGCATCATCATCACGCCTGTGTCCGTCCATCCCATGTGCTCCCGTCCGTGGTCGGGAAGGGGCCCCTGACTGACCAGTACCTCCCAGTCGCCGGGATTGCGCTGCATTTCCTCGTATTCCCGATGCATGGTTTGTCCCGGAGCGAAATCGACCAGCTCTCTGCCGCATTCTTCCGGTTTGCCAAAGCCATGAGGATCCAGTGCCTCTGAAAAATGCCGGTACCCGAAGATCATGCAGTGATTATCATCGATGGGCACTGTCCAGCGGGTCAAAGCCGAACCGGTATAGAATTTCTCCTGATCCCCCTGTTCGAACAGGGCGCCGGCCTGGAAAAACCCAGGAAGAAGCGCGTGGATACAGCGCACCCAAATGAATTCATCGATGCGCCGGCTTGAGACATAAAGACAACCGTGCCCGTCATCGGTCTCGCGGAATTCGATCTCCGGCATCACGTCCATGCGCGGAGACAGCTGGTACTGGTTATTGCGGCTGTGCAGGAACACGATGTGGGCCGGGTCCATGATGTTTTCCTGAACGTGCAGCCAGTTGCACGAGTGCCAGATCGAATAGGCCGCCAGTTTGTCATCCGGATACTGGTAGGCGTCGAGGATGGGAAAGTCTGGTTGGTGTTCGGCCGGACCCAAATAGGCGAAGACCAAACCGCGATACTCCACTGCCGGATAAGAACCGTGACGGAACGAGTCCTTCAAACGTGAATCGGGCGGCTCGCCCGGTGTTTCCAGGATCGCGCCGTCGATATCGAACAACCAGCCGTGGTAGCAGCAACGAATGCCTCGTTCGGACACGATTCCGTACTCGAGGGACGTCCCGCGGTGCGAGCAGTGGCGGTGCAGGGCCCCCACGCGGTCTGATTTGTCTCGAAACACGACGAGGTCTTCGCCCAGATGCCGGACGGCCAAGGGCAGGTCATTCAATTCGGACACCAGGCAGATCGGGTGCCAAAACCGCCGAAGGTACTCGCCTGCTTTGGTTCCGGGTCCCGTCTCCAGCAATTCCTGATCGTGATTGGCCGGTTCGCTTGCGGAGAAATATCCGCCATAAGCCCCGAATTGTGCTGTCTGAGACATCTGGATTCGCCTTGGTACAACGATAGGGACCAGCGTAACTCAGAGGCCGGCGCGGTCAAAGTCTGCGAATAGGACTCCAAGTCATGTAAAGAAGGGTCGTGTGAGTGTTGCTAAGCCTCACGTTAGAGGGTATTGCCGAAGGACTCGTTGAGGAATATTTGTTAACCAATTGTATAAAAGGTAAAAAATGTATTTCCTCTGTTGTTATGGGTGAATTTGTGCTTAAAATAGGCACGTATCAGAAGACGGCAATCCCATTGTTGCTCATCTGATCCTCCCTGTGATTGGGCTGCCCCCCCCGTGGCGCAGCCCTTTTT
>CENY01005261.1_pt1 | contig 12023 bp, 10 predicted proteins | sample 356181 | NCBI WGS metagenome assembly CENY01 (sample SAMEA2619840, study PRJEB7988) | marine metagenome | isolation source: saline water (ENVO:00002010), including
GAGGACGATAGGCAACAGGTGATTGACTCCGCACCATCGGAAGATGAGCCGGGATTCGAGTCACTCATAGGTTTCGAAGGAAAGATGACAATTGGTCCTGGGGAAATTCTCACTTGGTGGCTACTTACTGCTCCACTTGCCACAATCATTGTACTAGGAAATAGAGAGCTTCTGGAGGAGGAGTGAGAGCGAAGGCAATTCGTCCACTCTATTTGGTGCGAATAGCAACTTCCAGGCTTCCAAATGCTGGGCGACCACCATGATGACTGCGAATTCGTCTGTGCTTGCGCCATCTCCGTAGGAGATGGAAACCTGCATCTCAGCGTCCAGAGTGGCACTCTCTCCTCCGGCGGGAGCGGTATCTAAATCGATTCCAATCACTGCATCTCCGTTCTCGATGATAGCAGAGTCCCATGGTCCACTGACCAGTGGCCGCCTCCCCTCTTCGGCAATAATGAGGCCACCTTCATCTGCCCAAGCTGCAGCAATAGCACGTGCAGCAGAACCGCCTCCTCGAATCCTAAGTACGCAGCCTGAGGGTTCTATGCCAATGTGTCTGCAAGCAGCCACGAAGCCAACTCCATCTGTACTGACTCCTGACCAAACACCGCCCTTACGACGCAACTGATTGATCGCATTGACGCCTTCTGGCCCCCTGACACCAAGTCTAGACTGCGGCGAGTGCTTGAGAGGAGCAGTACAAGAAAACCAAACCTCTCCTTCCAAATCGCCGACCAGTGATGTGAATTCATCTATTCCTCTAGCCTCAAGGAAGATTGGAATCACTTCATCCATCCTCAGATGCTCTCCGACTAGTGTAAATAGTCTAGGAGTGAGTGAATGTGAGACTGGATAACCAGCTATTCCCCAGTATGCAGGCATGGTTCTCTATGTCCTCCTACCAACCCTGTGCAATGAAGGTTTCAAGTCGGAGGGGTCATCGGAGCGTTTGATGGACAGCGACCTCGAGATTGCACGTAAGGCCACGATGCGACCCATAGAAGAGGTGGCTGAACAATTAGGACTGGCTCGCAGTGACCTTGTTCTTCACGGCCCACATATCGCCAAGGTCAATTGGGAGGCAATACAGAGAAAGAAGAAATCCGACTCAGGATTCCTAGTTTTGGTTACAAGTATTAGCCCGACCGCTTTCGGAGAGGGCAAAACCGTCACTACAATTGGACTCAATCAAGGCCTCAATGCACGCGGACACAATGCATGCTGCGTCATTAGAGAACCATCGATGGGACCAGTCTTTGGAATCAAGGGAGGAGCTGCTGGAGGCGGCTACTCTCAGGTATTGCCGATGGAACAAATCAATTTGCACTTCACCGGTGATCTCCACGCAGTCACGGCCGCACACAATCTCTGTTCGGCAATTATCGACAATCACTTGCACCGCGATAATGAGTTGGACATCGACATCAATCGAATCTACTGGCCTAGAACTATCGATATGAACGACCGTAGTCTCAGACAGGTTACAGTAGGCTTAGGTGGTAAGTTCAACGGAGTCGTAAGATCTGAGAGATTCGACATCACTGCTGCAAGTGAAGTGATGGCTATTCTAGCGCTCTCAAAAGACTATGCAGATTTGCGCGCGCGCATAGGAAGAATCATCATTGCCAAGTCGAATACAGGAGATCCTGTAACAGCAGAGCAATTGGGAGCTGCAGGAGCTATGACTCTACTGCTTCGTGACGCGCTGATGCCAAATCTAGTACAGACACTAGAGGGCAATCCTGCCTTCATCCACTGCGGACCGTTCGCAAATATAGCCCATGGAAACTCATCAATCATCGCCGATGAAATCGCTCTTTCATGCGCTGATTATGTGGTAACTGAAGCAGGATTCGGAGCAGAGATGGGGGCCGAGAAAGCCCTCCATATCAAGGCGCCAGCTGCCGGCAGAGTCCCAGATTGTCTAGTTCTGAATGTAACTGTTCGAGCGATGAAGATGCATGGAGATGGCTTCGAATCAGGAGGAGGCCGTAGGCCAACACCTGATGAATTAGAGAGCGAGAATGTCGAGGCCGTTAGGGCTGGCGCAGCTTCGAATCTACGCCGTCATGTACGCAATCTGTCTCAGACAGGACTCCCAGTCGTCGTTTCCATCAACCGGTTCAAGCATGATACGGATGCCGAGTTGGATGCCATCCGCGAGGAGGCAATCGATGCCGGTGCCCGCGAAGTAGTCCTCAACGAAGGATTCGCTAAGGGTGGCGAGGGTGCGGCCGCGTTGGCCGACGCTGTTGTACAGGCCTGTGCAGACCACGATTCTGCTGGCAGACCCTATACTCCAATTGTGGATGAAGGCATGCCAATCGAGGAGACAATTCTCAGAGTGGCTACAAACATGTACGGAGCCGACACTGTCGATTTCAGCGATGTATCTCAAAAGTCACTGGATTCACTCAAGGAGTGGGGCCTTGGTAATCTACCCGTGTGCATGGCTAAGAATCAGTATTCATTCAGCCACGAGCCCAAAGTGCTAGGTGCACCTACAGGATTCACTCTTCCTATTAGAGAGATTAGAGTCAATGCCGGAGCCGGCTTTGTCGTCGCAGTTTGCGGTTCAATGATGACTATGCCCGGGCTACCTACAAGACCTGCTGCACTTGACATGGACATGGACGACGAGGGCAGACTGACGGGTGCTTTCAGGTAGAGGTGATCAATTGCGCAGAATCAAGCGCCTAGATGAGGGAGTCAGACTCCGCTTGGATGACGAGAATGACCTGTGGATCGCTTCTCAGTTATGCAGTCCGGGTTCACAGGTCGGGATGCTTTCACATCGCCGAGACTCCACCACTGGGACACAGACAGATGGTAGGGCTAAGAGTGCCGAGCGCAAGCCGATGTGGATAGTACTGGAAGTACAAGAGACTGCCTTTCAGCCATTCACTGACAATCTCAGAGTACACGGAGTAATCTCGGAGGCAAAGATCGACATCGGCAGCCACCACACCCATGTCATCAGCCCCGGTTCTGAGATAGAACTGACCCGCGAGGGCGGACTATCTAGAGCCGACAAATCCCTTCTCAAAGAGGCACTTTCAGCAGGTAGTCGCCCCAAGTGCGGTTTGCTAGTAGTCGAATCCGATGAAATCCTCGTTTTCGAGGTGGCAGCCCATGGTATTCGCGATGTCTCGCAGTTCAGTATGCGAGGAGGCGGCAAGCGGGCCGATGACTCCACTAGCGTTCGCAGGGAATTCTTCGAGAGAGTGGCCAAGGAAGTACGCCTGGTGTTCCCTGACCAGATGCCGGTTGTACTGTGTGGCCCAGGAATGGCGCGCGAGCAATTTGAGAAGAATTTACGCAACATCGGAGCACAGAACCAGACCATCAATGCGGCTACTTCGATTGGTGGAAGGGCCGCTGCCAACGAGGTACTTGCAGAAGGATTGGCAGACTCGCTGCTGGGGGAGCATGCACTGGTCCAGCAAGTGAGGGCAATTGAGGAGGGTTTGAAACGAATCTCAATGGATGGTGCAGTTGCATATGGTTCAGCACCAATAGAGGACGCAGCCGAGCAGGGAGCAATTGATACACTGGTTATCGAAGCCTCGATGCTCAGGGACGAGACAGAATCGTCCACGACTGCATGGAACACTATCTCGAACACAGTTGAGACCTCAGGCGGCAAGGTAATCCAAGCCTCTGTAGACCATGATTCAGGTCAGCAACTAGTTGGTATGGGTGGAGCTATCGCTCTATTGCGTTGGAAGACCGAATAGGTAGCCTCATCATCACTGCCCGATAGCGCTGAGCGTGCCACATTCTAATGTGCGACTAGTTGGGTTCGGAAAGCCAGAGGGAGATGATGCGCCATCAGTAGTCCTATCTCAGGCTGCTATCAAGGGCGCAAGCACCAAATTGGTGACTGATTCATCAAGATCCAATTTGGGCCAAATCGATCAAGGCTCAATAGACTGGAGAGAATATCTCGAAGGTAATCATTGGCTGGTCATATCCACCTCTACATCACTCGCAGGAAACTCAGCCCGCTCGGCTTGGGGCGCATCGATGGCATTCGCGGAGTTGGAAGGCTCGAAGACTGTGATGATTGTAGATTTACCAGAAGATCCAGAGCGCCTAGCCGAAGCCTGGGGCAATACCATAGAAAGAATAAGACAAGTACATGTTTTATTCATCACTCAAGATGCTCTGTCTAAAATCTCCCAACTAGAAGGTGTGGATGAGCATAATCTACTGCAGGAGATTCGCCAGCGAGGACTTGTCCCTCATGTATGCGGTTTCACTGAATCAAATATGGTCCAAGTCGAGCACTCTCTGGGTTCTTCCAAAGCCAATACACATCCATCAATTTCAGAGACTACATGGCTGGCTAGATTCCTCTGTGAGCTACCCTCATCTGGCCCGGGTTCAGACGGCATCAAATCCGCAGCCGTATCCGCCGGAATTGCAGATTAGACAGCCAATCGAGACTTTCAGCGGAAACCCCTTTTGAAGGGGCACCCATTCGGCCCGACCCTCGGAGTTCTCGGGATGTCGTTGAAGCTAGGCCCCGCAGGGGTCCCTCTGTCTTGCAAGGGTCGTACCATAGTCGAGGGCATGGATGATATCACAACACTCGGATTAGACGCGATGGAGATACAAACTGTACGCTCAGTCCAGCCTAAGAACTTCGATCAGTATTGGCAGGCAGGTATCCTGTCGTGGAACTCAGAATTGGAAATGAATATGCATGGTCCTTACTATGCTGAATTACTTGGTTCACGCAGGCAAAGGAATCGCACACTTACCAAGATGGAGGCCAGCATGCAAGCAGGCAAGATAGTCAATGCGCGACACCTAGTCTACCATGTCGGCCCTTATGGCGAATACGAACCCGGTTCAGATACCAACGAGGAGGTTGCTAACATCTTTGCAGGTGTCGTGGACAGAGTCAACCAGATTTGGGGAGATGCCTCTGAAGAGGAGGACTACGCAGCTTTCCCCTGGGTCCATGAAGCAGAACCATCACTGGTCGGAATAGAGACCTCTGGGCGGCAAGACCTCTGGGGTACTGTTGAGGAAGTCATCGAAGTCTGCAATCATGTCGAGGGAACTGTGCCGGTTCTGAATATGGCACATATCCATGCACGAGGACATGGTAGGATGAGAACCAGTGAGGACTACGCTGAGCTGTTCGATCAAGTCCGCAAGAAGTTCGGTGGCAAGAAGTTCTACTGTCACTTCGCCGGAATCGAGCACAGGATGGGCAATGCTCTACACTATACACAAATCAAGAAGTCAGACCTCAAGTTCGAGCCATTTGCAGAATACCTCGCAGAGGAAGGTGATTGGCTCGACATAACCATCATCTCAGACTCACCACTGCTTGAGCATGATGCAATGTATATGCTACAGCATTATGACAAGGCTAGACAGAGATTGTTGGAAATCAAGGCTCGTGATGAGAGGAGAATGAAACTAGCAGTCGAGGCTGGTATGACTCCTGAGGAACTTGCTGAATTGGAGAAAGAGGTCTCAGAGTCTCGCGATACCGAGAAAAAGGCCGAGGACACTCCCAAGGAGCCTGCCGAGAAGCCTAAGCCAGCTTCCAAGAAGAAGGCGAAAGCCATGATGTCATTTGACGATGAAAGCGACGATGACGACCCATTCTAGTTCCGGTTTGGCTCGGAAGCCTTGAAGTCAAGTCCATCTTGGCGAGTCTGCTACGGGACTGTAGCTCAGCTGGGAGAGCGCCGCACTGAAGATGCGGAGGCCGCTGGTTCAAGTCCGGCCAGTCCCACCATCATTTCGTATCAGAGAGGATGCTAGACTGGAATTCATGCAATTCAGCAATTCCAACAGAAGCAGCATCAACCATCGAATCTAACTCTTCTCGAGTATAGGTTGACTCTTCTCCAGTTCCCTGAACTTCCACAAAACCTCCATCACTAGTCATTACGACATTCATGTCAACATCTGCATTACTGTCGAGGATGTAGTCTAGATCAGTCTTGACCTCGCCTCCAACCATTCCCACGCTTAGCGCTGCAACATCGTTAGGCATTACAGCTGATTCGTGAGCAATCTTTTCCTCGGCGCTCAATTCCTCTAATTCGACTCCGTTCTTGATTTGCTCCCTTGTTAGACGCCTGTCCTTAGGTAGGCACTCTCCGCTTGCAATCAGACGCCTAACTGCTAGACGCATTGCAATCGATGCTGCAGTAATCGAAGCACACCTAGTTCCACCATCAGCGTTCAGAATATCGCAATCTATTGTGAGGGCAATTGGCCCTAATTCTTCGAGATCAATCGCTCCTCTCAGAGAGCGTGCGACTAACCTCTCAATCTCCTGAGTCCTGCCCTTGGCACCATTGCGCTCGCGCCGAAATCTCCTATCGGTCGAGCCAGGTAGCAATGAGTACTCGGCGTGGACCCAGCCTCGCTCAGCATCCCTCGGAAACCATCGAGGCAAAGAGTCAGCTTTGGTGGCACATGCCAGCACCATTGTGTCGCCCTGTCTGTAAATCAGTGAGGCTAGTGCATTCGGTGTGAAGTCCATTGCGACCTCAATCTCTCTCATTTCATCCGAGCCACGGTCGCTATTTACATCGCCAGACTTCATCTTCGCCATGGCACGGCGAGCGGAGGCCCATGCATGAATCATTCGCGTCTAGCGTGAGGTGGCCTGAAGACATCCACGACCGACTCATCTGTAGTGATGTAAGGCCCACCAATCAAATCTACACAGTAAGGTACGGCAGCGAAAATTTCGTCCAAAATCTCTCTAATTGAGCGCGGAGAACCTGGTAGATTGAGAATCAGAGATGATCCTCTGATTCCAGCAGTCTGCCTCGAAAGAACAGCGGTTGGCACATGGCGTAGTGAGATTGCCCTCATCTGTTCTCCAAATCCAGGCAACATGCGCTCACAAACCGCTTCAGTTGCCTCAGGAGTGACATCACGAGGAGCCGGACCAGTCCCTCCAGTTGTGACAACCACAGAGCAGCCTTCCGAATCAACCAGTTCAGCCAATACGCGCTCGATTTCATCTCTTTCATCGGGAACGAGACGTCTTACCACTTCCCATGGCGAAGTCAGTGCATCTTCAAGGAAGCCAACAATGGCAGGTCCACTTAGATCATCATAGTCACCAGAACTAGCCCTGTCAGAGGCAGTAAGGACGCCAAATCTACACATCTCGCCCTCCACCATGTCGGTCGACAAGAGGTACTCAGGATAAACACAGCCTCAGCCCGACTCGAATCTTCATGGGCATCTTCATGAACCGTCGAGCGTGATGATTGGCCCCGGAGGCGATGGAGTGCCGAGTCTACCCCAACACGCACAATCTGCTGTTGCCCCGATGCTGATTCAGGAGCATGATTCCTCAGTCATCGCATCATTGGTTTATGTAGGCTCAGTTCCATACCATTGATGCAGGTGATTGAATGGCAGAAGAAGGAAGATATGCAGAACAGGTGAAGATAGTCAAACAGGAATGTCCCGATGCGGATGAAAATGAGATAGCTGAGGAGTTTAGGCGCTATGAAGAGGAGTTCCTAATTCCACCTGAAGACGCACTGCGTTCCGTTGTCCGAAAATTCCAGGCAGCTACTGGTTTGGAACTAAAGCAGATAGCTCAACCTGAGAGGGTTGAGAAGAAGGTCGATAGGTTCGCAGACCTCGATGCCGATGATCGCAATGTAACTATCGAGGTCGCAGTAATCAGCTATACTCCTCGGGTACAAATGGTCCGGGGAGAAGAGAGGCAAGTCGCCTTCGGATGGATTGAGGACAATCCCTGGCAGTCTGGCGACCAACGAGAACGATGGGACTTCAAGGACTGGGGAGAGAAGGCTGAGAATCTAGCTCCCGGCTCAATTGTACGCTTGGAGGGTGCTTCTGTAAACGAGTGGAACGACAAACGCTCCCTCAATATCAATCGTACTACGCGTGTTACCGTGCTAAAGGAAGGAGGGGCGGCTGCGGTCCAGATTAGTGACGAACCATCTCCAATAGCCGAGGCATCTCAGAGAGAAGGCTTCGTCAATTTGACCGCTCGTCTGATTTCATCCAAGCCCGATGTTATTGTCAAGCGTGATGGTAGCGGCGAGTTGAATGTGGTCAGGGGTAAACTTGGAGATTCCAGCGGCACCATCTCGTTCCTATCTTGGGTGCCTTTAGAGCACGAACCCGGGGCGGTGCTGAAAATCGATGGTGCGTCGATTCGTAAATTCAGAGATACCCCTGAGGTGAACATAGGAGATAGAACCCGAATTGAGGTATTCCACGACTCTGCATTCATCAGTATGGAAGATCTAGCGCAAGCCAACAAAGTCTCAATTTCAGAGCTTCGTAACGGCATGAGAGATATCGAAGTCACGGTTCAGGTAGAGTCCTGGGAGAGTCGTACATTTGCTTCAGAGGACGGGTCCGAGAGAGTCGTTCGGAGTGGCGATGTAATTGACCCTACGGGCAGGTGCAGACTCACTGCATGGTGTGAGATTGAGCCGGGCCGTGGTGACTTCCTGCACCTAACAGGAGCAAGAGTCCAGTACTGGCAAGGCTCCCCTGATTTGGTAATCGATGATATATCACAAGTCGCCAATTTGTCAGACGCACCCTGGGAGCCCATTGATCCAGAAGTTCACTGGGTAGAAGTAGATCTAACATCAATGGTCAATGGAGGGTCCCGCAGAGGTATCAGCACCAGCGGAACAGTGGTCACGGTGCGCCCTGACTCTGGCATCATAGAGCGCTGCCCAGAGTGCCGACGCGTTCTACGCGACGGCGCCTGCGCGGAACACGGTCCGCAACGAGGGGAAGAGGATTTGAGACTCAGATTCGTAATCGACGATGGTATTTCAAACGCATCACTTCTCCTTTCCAAGGACGCCTCTGAAGCATTCCTCGGAACCGACCAAGAGTCAGTAAAGCAAGAGATTTCCAAGCTTGGAAGTGATGGCTTTGTGGCATCTCTGCGAGAGAAGTTAATCGCCAAGCGACTTATCGTGAAAGGCCGCTCAATCGTAGACGAGCAAGGAGCTATGTTACTTGCCGACGAAGTTGATTATGATACAACCTCGGCACATGATGCCGCCAATGAAGTCATCCAGCGTTGGGGGGTGATACTTTGATGCAGCAAGGACCCAGAGTAGGCCGCCAGAGTGCAATCAGAATCTTTGCCAGCGAATACAGGGACGCTTCTCTGCCCGAAGAAGGCTCAGGAGAGTACGACCCATCCTTCGTCATCACCAAGATGGGTGCTAGAGTAAATCGAGCACTGGTCTGCGGAGTCATTGACAGAGTTGAGAGAAGAGAGAGCGAGAACGGCCCTAATTACTCGGGCCATATCAGAGATCCAACTGGAACACATCTGTTCAATGTGGCATCGTTCCAACCGGAATTACATCCGGACTTTGAGGAGTTAATGGCGCGTTATGAGGCCGGAGATCGATTCCTCCTCGCTCTGGTTGGTAAGGCGAGATGGTTTGAGACCGAGGATGGTGGAATTTTCACTTCATTGAGGGCAGAGGAATTTACAATCATCGATAAGGAATGTTACACGAATTGGTTAGTACAAACCGCCGATGCGACACTCAGGCGTATTGAAGCACACACTGCTTCTTTGGAAGCCGATCTTAATCCATCAGCATTGGAGGCTGCAGGTGTGCCAAACGACCTTGTAGAGGGATTGATTCTAGCACGAGGACACTATGGCGAATTTGATCCGGAGACCTACCGAGTAGGAGTTCTACAGGCATTATCTACGGCAACTGGAAAGACCAGCATTATCGAGACTCCCTCCGAGCCTGAAGCAGCCCCAACTTTGGATCAGTCAACTCCTGAGTCCACTCCTCAACAGGTCCCGACGGAACCCTCAGATGCAGTTGATGCGATTATCGAAACTATTCGTTCAAGAGACACCGGTCAAGGAGTTGATTACAATGACATTGTCGCAGCACTAGTCAATGCCGGACATTCCAGAGAAGCCGCTGAAGATGCTATCGACTCAGCCAGAGATCAAGGCGAAGTGATGGAGCCAAGATTTGGCTTCTTCCAATTGGTTCCTGAGTAATCAATCGTCTTCGATTAGAGTTCCAGCATATTCCATACGCTCACGAACTCTTCTCATCGTAGCACCAGCATCGATTCTAGTCCTGACTCCTTCGCCAATTTTGGCACCCTTTGATTCAGCGATATTGGTGGCCACAGAGACGACCCGAGAACAAACCTCTTCGTTATCTAAAGGCCAACCTCGACGATCCGCCAGCCTCAGCAGTAGGCCTTCCTCGCTAGAGCCCCAATTACCCGAATGTCCCCGAAGAATACTCCCGACCATCCTCTCCAACTCTTCTACCCTAGCTCCAATTGTCAATAATGCACCTTGAACATCTGAATCGGATTTGTCTATATCCTTCACAAGCATGTCTTGGGCATCCTCCAGAACAGCAACAGGGGAATTATTCTCAAAAGCCTCCTCGACAGCTTCGACTTCAACAAATTCATCTTCTTCCTCTGCTGCCTCACTATCGAGAGCCTCTGCATTAGCATCAGGAATTCCTGTTCTCCAGAGGCTACGCTTGATTCTACCCCACCCTCTTCCTTGGCTGGTAAGAACTCCTGCGACATGCCCCATCAATACCGTCCTAGTTCCGGTAAGCGGTAACTCCAGTCGCAGACACAACTCATGCAACTCGTCTCTCTCCATATCTGCCAGATGCTCAACACTCAGACGCCGAGAGTCGAAGTTCAGGTGCAACCAAAGTCGTTGCCTCCTTTCCTTGTGAGATCCCGATGATTTGATTCCAAACACCTTCAAAACAGCCCCTGATTCTTTGTGAGTGAGAGATTGGATACCCTCCCAAGATAGATCCATTTCTCCTAGGACAAGGTGCTGAATCAATCTAGCGCGCAACACTTCAACAGAACCAGTCTTGCTGAAACCTTCAGCCTCTGCCCTATCTCTTAGCTCCATGAGCCTCCCTCGATATAGTACATCGAGAAGTGAACTATCGACTTCTATGTCCAGCATTTCGGACTTACTCGCTAGTGCCGAGGTCATATCGATTGCGCAAACTAAGACTAAATCCTGTAGATTGAGATAGTTTGGAGAACTCGCCGCTATTCCTCAAGATCAATGAATGCCGGGGCCTCTTCATCTGTGTAGAAATCCTTTGGTACAGGCCTAGACGCCTCTTTCAGCAATACATCCCAGTCTCTGATTGCAGAAATCGTAGCATGTCTGAACTCACTATACTTGATTACACGATCCAAGCCGATAGTATGGCGACCATTACCCGATAGAACTTCGATTCTGAACTCAACATGAACCTCACTCTCGGTGACCTCTCCCTCGGTGTCATGGCAAGCCTGCTCGAGTGTAAGGTCACGCTGCTCCTCGGCCTGCTTCATCAGTGATCTAACCTGACGATGCCTAACTAGAATGCCAATCCGCTCAAGCATATCAGAATCGAGCCCCGAAATCATTTGATCTTGGATATGCCAACAAGTCTCACCCTCTGTCTCCGACACAAGCTTCGAAATACTACTCGGAAACCTCTCTCTAGCGATTAAAATGACTAAATCTGCATACGGAAGAGGAAGGAAGTGCACTCCTCCTCGGTCCTTTGGGTCTGGTAATAGTGCATGACGACGTGCCGTAGGACCTATCGAGTCGTACACTGCTCGCGATGTAATGTAACCCTCGATTTGACCTGACTGCCTCATCTCTTCCATCCACCTTGCAACCTCAGCACTCCCTCCCTCCGGGCAATCTTGTTCACTAATTGAAGCGAAAGCAGCGGGACTGAGCACCCTCAGGCCCCCTCTTGCTCTTCTGATTTGTCTACGTACTAATGCGGATTCAGCCAGAATGATGCCAAGACGAGGCTGATACTCCAATTTATCATCCGAGACCAGAACCAGATTGGGACGACGAGGAGTTCGGGCACCTACAACTTCACATCCAGCTGAAAGCATCTCGATTTGCTTACCGTGAAGTAGTTCGGCGGGCATAGCCAGCATATCCACATCTCCTTCAGACAACATGCTAATCGCATGGG
>CENY01013240.1_pt1 | contig 11988 bp, 9 predicted proteins | sample 356181 | NCBI WGS metagenome assembly CENY01 (sample SAMEA2619840, study PRJEB7988) | marine metagenome | isolation source: saline water (ENVO:00002010), including
TTTACCTCTATCACTACACATCTTTTCTTTCCATCCTTATCAACATACTTTATAAAGAAGTCTGGGAAGTATCTATGTGTTCTCTTATCTATGGGGTTCTTGTATGGTATCCAGAATTCTTCTGACTGCCATTGACTTATACTCTCTGTCAGATCACAATACTCCATGAATTTTTTCTCCCACAAAGAACGATAAACTATTTGTGTGGGATCACCTTTGTACTTTTTTATATGTTTTGGTTTGAATTTGCCTTTATAAGCCATAAAAACTCATATACATAGTATGGTAAGTCATATTTTTATTTAGATGGCTAGAACGCAGAAAAGTTATTTCAGCAACGATAAATTAGTAAAAAATTTAGACAGCTTTAGAACTGCTATGGGAGCTCCTGCTCTCTCGAACTTCTTTAAAGTTGAGATGGATTTTGCCCCATCACCTGGCGAACCTAAAGATTTTTTCCCAGTAGAATTAAACGCAGCTTCATCTGGAATATATGAACAACAAAAGAATGCCAATAATTTAAGTCAGTGGTTTACTACATGTGGACTATTGGATCCTGTAACTGGTGTTGACAGATATAATTTGTTAGCAAATGAAGCAATGTTGCCTGGAACATCCATGTCAGTTGCACAAGAGATAGGAAGCAGACAAGGGATTAGAGAGAGATTTGCAACACAAAGGTCTTACACAGACATCTCAATATCCTTTTACTTATCAAATGACTACAAAATTTTAAAATTATTCCAAGAATGGATGAATTTTATAAATCCATTGTATGTTACACAAGAAGGAATAAAACATACACAGGGATATGAAGGCGGTTATCCTAATCATAATGAGAGATATGCCTTTCATAGACAGAGATATCCCCATGAATATAAAAGAAATATACAAATAACAAAGTTCGAGAGAGATTACAAACCTGAGATGACACAACAATTTGATACAGTCAAGGATGAAACCTTCGGGCATGAAATCAGAACTTTTAGTTCTAGGTTAAAAGGAAAGACATATAAAGATATCGGCCCAGAAAAAGAAGAAGAGTATAAACCAAATGCCATAAGTTATAACTTTGTAAATGCCTTCCCCATATCCATACAGGATATACCTCTTAATTATCAAAGTGCGTCAATTATGCAAGTAACAGTTGACTTTTGTTACGATAGGTACTATATTGTTAGTAATCAAGGAACACCAGCACCAGATGTTCCAACAAAAGGTGCTACATCAACAGTTAATGCTGATACTGCTATAGAACCTAACATGTTCAAACCCGCCAATTAACCCTCTAAATAATAAAGAATAATTACTTATTATGCCCTTACCTAAGATTACGACGGCTGAGTATGAATTGAAACTGCCTTCAAGTGGAAAGACAATAAAATACAGGCCATTTCTAGTGAGAGAAGAAAAGATTCTTATACTATCACTAGAATCAGAAGATAGAAAACAAATCACCAGTGCCGTGAAACAGGTTCTAAAAGAATGTGTTTTAACAAAAGGAATAAAGGTTGATCAACTACCAAGTTTTGATATCGAATACTTATTTTTAAATGTTCGTTCCAAGTCTGTTGGTGAAACCATAGATCTAGTTGTTACATGTGGTGATGATGGAACAACAGAAGTGCCTGTAACTGTTCCCATTGATGAGATAAAAGTTACTAAGTCTGATGATCATTCTCCAGACATTGAATTATCTGATGGATACAAAGTGAGAATGAAATACCCATCATTAAGTCAGTTTATAGAAAACAATTTTAGTGAGGTTGATAGTGACGATCTTGTTGAAAAGTCATTTGACATGGTAGCATCAACTATTGATATGGTATATAATGATGAAGAGATGTTCTCTGCAGCTGAGTGTACTAAAAAGGAACTTAAAGATTGGGTGGAAACACTGACATCAGCACAGTTCCAAAAGATTGAAAAGTTTTTTGAAACTATGCCCAAGTTGACACATACACTTAAAGTGGTCAATCCGAACACTAAAAAAGAAAACACTGTAGTATTAGAAGGGTTATCTGATTTTTTCGCCTAAGTATGTCTCATATTGATCTTGGGACATACTTTAAAGTTAACTTTGCTCTCATGCAGTACCATAAATACTCACTAACTGAGATCGAAAACATGATGCCTTGGGAACGTGATATCTATGTGGGACTACTTAGACTTCACATTGAAGAGGAAACACTAAAACAAAGAGCAAGAGAGGGATTAGCACGAAATGGCTAAATTTGGCGGTGCAGCAATGACTAAGATAGGAAACGCTGCCAAACGTGTCTCCAAATCTAAGGTCGTAAGAAAAACCAAGATAGCTGGTAAGAAGGCCGTCAAAGGTGCAAAGAGTAGTGTAGCCAAGATTAAAGGTGCTGGTGGTCTAAAAGGTGCAGTATCAAAGATCAAACCAATAGCATCAGATCTGAAGCAGGGTGGAGTCAGAAAGATCAATAAGATTGTTGAGGCTAAAGCTCAGAATCTAATACCAAAATTAACAAACAAGATAGAAGAGAAGGTAGATTCATTTGATCCTAGTAAGTTTTTAGGTAAGATATTTGATGGTGGTTTAAATTCTTTGAAAGGATTTGCTGGTGGACTTGATAGTGCTACAAGTAGTATGAAAGAGTCTATGGAGTTTATTGAGAAAGCCAAAGGTCTTGCTACCAAGTTCGTAGACAAACTATCAAAAGGAACGAAGAAAAAGAAAAAAGGTGGTGGATTAGTCAAGAATATATTCAAAGGTCTTGCAGTTGCTGGTGTCGCCATGTTGGCAGCACCCGCTATTGCTAAAGTTGGATTGGTTGCTGGAGCTGCCAAGGTTGGTAGTAATCTAATCAAGAAGGGTATTAACTTTTTCAGACGTAAGAAAAAGGAAAAATTAGAGAAGAAAAAGGAAAAAGATAAAGAAAACAAAAAAGGATCAAAGACTGATAGTATTTTTTCTGGCATCTTATCTAAACTTGATGGTGTATTGAGTTTCCAGAAGTCTGACGAAAAAGAGGCACCAGCAGAAGGAAAAACAACATCTACTCCTGTACAACAATCAATAGAACCCTTCATGTTGGGTGGTTTATTTGGTGGAAAGAAAAAGAAGAAGAATAAAAGACCAGAAAATTATCAAGACTTGGTTGATGCTGGGTGGATCTTTGATGATAGTGGTTATAATGGAACTATAAGAAATGTAACAGGGCTCTCCCCTGAGAGAACTGTCAAGACAGGAGGCCTCTTCTCCAAAAAGAAAAAAATAGAGAGTAAATTAATAGATTTTACAACAAGTGGTTTTGGCAGTGAAGAAATAGTAAACGAATTAAGTTTACCACTTGAAGATTACATTAACTTAAAAGTATTTAAAATAAAACCCGAAGGAGTTAAGATACGAGATCCAGAGTCAACTGAGGTAAAAGAAGAAAAGAAAAAAAATGTAAGAGGTTCTGGAGCTAAGGATAGAGGAAGAGAGGGTGGTAACTTTAGTGGAGAAAAACAAAAGAATGTAAGAGGTGAGTACGCAAAAGGTTATATGCCTAACATAGGTGGACTACTTGGAAAGGGTAAGGATCTACTTGGTGGATTAGCGGGTGGTATTGGTGGACTTGGTGGTAAGATTGGATCTGGTATTGGTAACTTTTTGAAAGGTGATGCTCTCAATTTCTTAACTGGTGGAATTTCTGGCAAAGTAGGAAGCGGAATCAATCTAGTAAAATCATTATTCAAGAAAGACGACAGAGCATTAGACCAAAGATCTGAAGCTGCAGATGCTCTTGCACAACCAGTTCCATCAGAATCACCTGACCTCCCAGAGACTACTGGTGGTGGAGGAGCAGCAGATGCTGTTCTAACAGCTGGTGCGCCTGGAGCAGTTGCCACAGCGAATCCAAGTCAAAGAGATGCAGTAAAACCATCTAATCTGGCTCTTGGTTTGATTGCCATAGATACTAGGAACATGCACGTTTTACATTCAAAATCAGTATTTAACATAGTAGACGCATTATAATGGGAAAGTCTGTATCCGAAACTAAAGTCAATAAAGAAGCTCAAGGAGCGGTAGATCAGGCTGAGAGTAAGATCAATAAAGCCAAAAATTTCTTTGGTTCTATTAAGTCTAAGTTAGAAAAAGAAAGAACACCTGACGATGGCAAAATAGCCAAGGCAGAGAAATTTGTCGGAGAAATGGAACAGGGTAATGATACTGGGAGCGGTGGCGGTGGCCTGTTGAAGAAAATAGGTGATGGTGCATTGGGTCTAGTATTGGGACTACCTTTATTATTCAGTAAGAGTAATGAAAATCAAGAGGTAGATGTTGCTCAAGAATATGAAGGAGATGAAAAAGAATTAAAGAAGGAAGTACAGGAAGAACAGAAGTTAAAAGATGAGGGATTAAAAGAAGTAAAAGAAGTACAGGAAAGTGGAAAGAAGATAAGTGATCAAAAAATAAAACAAATTAAGGCTGTAAAACAAGAGGAGAAAATAGAACAGAAACAAGAACCTCAGCCAGAGGAGGAGTTAAAACAAGAGGAAACCAAAGAGGATGTAGAAAAAGAAGCAGAAAAGCCTGAGACTGAAGAATCAGATAAAGCTGAGGATACAAAGAAAGAGGAATTAGAAGATGTAGTTGTTAGTGGAGAGTCTGCTCAAAAATTTGAACTTGCCGTGGAGGCACTTAGGGAAAGACTTTCAAATAATAAAATCAAGAAGTCAGGCCCTGATGTAGAGGCTGCTGCCAAGTCTGTTGAAAAGAAACCAATAGACAAAATTAAAACTGCTAATCAAGAAAAGACAGAAGAAAGGACACAACTAGAACAACAAATTCTCGCTTTGGCTAAACAAAGAAAGCGTATAATTGATATAGAGGGAAGAGATTCTGAAGAATTTGATGTAATAGACGCAAAATTTAAGAAGGCTAAAAGTGATTTAAAGAATCTTAAGAAAGCATCAAGGGGTGGTATCATTCAAGGGCCTCAATCTGGATATCCAGTGTCAATGGATGGAAAGAATGTTGACTTCATTGGTCATGGTACTGAGGAAGTTCGTACGAAGGAGGATGGTAGTGGTGCCTTCATCGTACCAATAGACACTCCTGACACCAGAAAAGATCCCAAGTTGATGGAGAGGAGACAGAAAGAAGCTGATGCAATGGGATTCAAGGGCTTTAGTGTTGGTGGCCTATTAGGATTAAAGGGAAAAGAATACACTTACTCTGGTGGATTCCTTAAAAGTTTTAGTGCTGGCGGACTGGACGCTGATAAAGTATTTGGTCAGGCTCCAATAGATAAAGATTCTGAATTATATAAGTACTCGGATATTAATAAAGTTCACGAAAGTATTAACACTCAAGGAACAAAATATGAGAGTACCATGACCCAAGAAAAGGGCGGTATTCCAAAAGTAGAATCAAAGTCATCATTGATGACACCAAAAGAACAATATGAGTTTCTTGCAAGAAATATTGGCGAAGACAATATTATACAGTTAGTAGATGGAACATATTTCCCCAACGTTGGTAAGATGGCTGCTGAAAGCTGGCCAGAAACGGTTAGGACGATAGAGAAATTCTTAGAAGAGGGTGCTGAGTCGGTCAAAGAAATGTCTGGAGTAAGTATAAAGAAAGAGGTGAAAATGGCCTTAAAAGAGTTTAGAAAAACATTTAAGGACTTAGAAAGATTTAGAGATCGTAAGACAGGAGAGTATGATATCCCTGCAATGACAGAACATCTAAACTCTTTCGTTCCAGGCACCATACCTTACGCTAAGGTTCAAATGGAAGCAGCTAAGAAAGCAGAGAAGAAAGAGGAAAGAAAAGAAAAAATGATGGATCAGGTCAGAAATAAATCTAAGGGTGGATTCTTGAAGATAGATGGTCTTAAACCATACTCGGCTGGTGGTGTTCTTACAACTATTATGAGATATTTTGGTAAGGGTCGAAAATCTAAACAGGCATCATCACCACCTACATTAATACCCATGCCAGTGCCTAAACAGGGAGGTGGGGCTATGCAGGCTGCACCTCCACCACCAGCACCAACACCTCCACTGCCGATGGTGATGGGAAACACAGATCAGGAAGTGATGTCTTCATTCTTACTTAACGAACTAGGGAAATCATAATGTCAAATATAGCAAAAGTAAATTTTGTCAGAGCGAACATAACTGTAGATGAAGAAATACAGTTTGCAGCAGATAAGACAGACTCTAACGATAATAAACTAGAGGCGGAGAGTATTCTCTCTAAAGTTATAACGTTTGATTACTACGAGGATGTGTTATCTCCGTCAGTAACGGCATACCTCAAGTGCGTTGACACTACTAATTTACTAAGTAGATTGCCAATCAGAGGATATGAAAGGGTAGATCTTGAGTTTGTAACTGGTAATGGGTCTTTTATTTTTGGAAAGAATGAGGATAAAAATAATCCTCTATACGTTACTTCTATCTTTGATATTATGAAGAAAGAAGGAGAGGAAATATTTACTTTAGGATTGAGTTCATTGGAGAATCTAATGAATGAAACCACTAGAGTACAAAAGAAATATCCAAAGGCAAACATAAGTTCTCATGTAAGAGATATTCTTACTGACCCAAATATACTTAACATCCCAAAAGAGAAACTAGGGGAGAGGGCAGACATTGAAGATTGTAGTACACCATACTCATTTATTGGTAATAATAGAAAACCATTCTATATTTTGAGTTGGTTATGCCCTAAAGCACAACCATTGAAGGAAGGAAAGGTTGGAGGAACTTCTGGATTCTTTTTCTATGAGACTTATGATGGATTCAAATTTAAGTCTGTAGATGGATTACTAGGACAGGTAAAAGATGTTGAAGCTAAGAAATTAGAAACTCAACCAGGCTCAAATAGAGTAATTGAAACATACACTGCTAGTAGTTTGATAGACTCATCTAAGGATGAATCTCAGAATTATCAGATTATTAGTTATCTGATGGACTCCACCGTCAATCTACAGAAAAATTTAAGGGTTGGATTATACTCTAACTTGACATATTTTTATAATCCGTTAGACTGGACTACGAGAGCTTTACCACATCAATTAAGAGAAGAAGTAGAAAAGGATGGCGTATCCGTTGCAGGCGGAACTGTTCCAATACCAGCAGGGGATGTCAGTAAATTTGCTTCTAGAATTTTAGTTAGAATAGGAGACAAAGGAATGTTGACTCCAGGCTTGACAACTAACAACAATGATGAAGTAGAGGACTCTGGTAGATCAGATGCGGACATGGCAAAAGCGTTCTCTCGCTATACATTGCTGTTCCAACAGTCCCTAAATATTAATGTACCATGTAACATTAACTTACGAGCTGGAGATATTATCAGAGTTGAAATCCCAGTCTCAGGGCCATTGCAAAGTGAAAAACAAAAGGAACTTGATCCAGAACTCAGTGGGTTCTATTTAATACGTTCCTTAAGGCATCATTTTCAATTATCTGAGGGAAAAAACATAACTGCCTTGAATCTTGTAAGGGATTCATATGGCATACAATAAGGAGAAAACTATGGAAAGTATAGAAAAACACATCGAAAAAGATAGGAAAATCGCAGAAGATCCTCTATCTAGCCCTGCAGCACGCAGACATGCTAAAGTAGAACTAGAGGAGTTAGAGACATACGCAGAACATCACAAAGAGGAGATTGCTGCTGGAGATCATCACGATCCTAATGCACTCGAATTATTCTGCGATATGCACCCTGACGAACCAGAGTGCCTAGTGTATGACGACTAATGCTAGACAGTGCCCTATTAAAGACCAACTTTGTTGGAAGAGATGGATTTGTATGGTGGATTGGTAGAGTAGCTGACCCTAAAGTTTGGCGAAATGAATCCACCGATACAGATGCTGGATGGGCATTTAGATGCAAAACAAGAATAATAGGATATCATCCATTTGATACCACTATATTACCTGATGAAGATCTACCTTGGACACATGTTCTCGTAGATGCTACATCTGGATCAGGACAAGGTAACATGGGAGACAGTTCCCGAATGATGGGGGGAGAAACTGTTTTCGGTTTCTTTTTAGATGGAGAGGAAGGTCAACAACCAGTTATATTTGGTGCATTGGCAAGAACTGTCAACTCACTGGGGCCAAAAAACACCCCACCACTAGAAGATGATGTTGGTGGAGAAAATGTCTTTGGTATTCTAAGTGGTAGAGAGGCAGGGGTAGAAGGCCCTACAAGTTTACCATTACAAGAGGATAAAGAGGGTGGAGCTACCGCATCAGAAAATGCAGAAAACAAAGTTGGTGGTTTAAAAGATAAGGAAACACCATCTGGTGATAAGGTTGATGCAAGTAAATTAGAAGGTAACAGTAAGGCAGTTCAAAGTGAGGGTGCCTTTTCTAACAGAGGTGCATCAGAAACTGTTACTATGGATAATGCCTGCGATAAAGGTAATGATGCACTTAGCGAGGTTACACATACACTTGGTAGTTTTTTAAAGACAGTAAACGGACTTACCCAGTATGCTGATCAGTGGATAGACACATCTAGAAATCTCATAGTAGATATAAACAAAGAGATCAATAGAGCATCAAAACTGGCCACTGGTGCAATGAGAAAAATTGTGGCAACTCTCAGAGACAAGATAACAGGTCTGTTTTCTAAAAAATATAGAGATTTTATAGGTATGGAGGTGCCAGAGGCACAGAAAACTCCAGTAGTATCAGCATTTAAAAGAATACAAGACTTCGTTTTTTGTGTATTTGATAAGTTAGGTATAGATTTATTTCCAAGTGTCAAGAGTTTATTTGAGGACATGCTCAAAGGTGGAGCATTGAATAGTACTGTGTGTGCTATTGAACAGGCAGTTGGAGCTTTGATGGCAAAAATTAATGACGCCATAAAAGCTGGATTAGCCCCAATTATAGGTGGTTTAGATTGGTTGACAGGATCTTTAAACGGTGTCGGTAGTCTTTTAGATAAAGTTTCAAGTTTTACTGACTCCTTGATGTCATTCTTGGATTGCGACTCTCTACAATGTAAGGAATATGAGGATTGGACACAGAAAGGCGGATTAAGAAAGAAACCTAAATTATCATTCAAGTCTATTATAGACAATTCTAAATTCTTATCAGGTCTTGAGTCTTATACTGCTGATCTTGGAAAAAATGCACTATCTACTCAATTCTCTGTGCTGAGTTTGTTGGATGGTGGTCTTCCAGAGTTGTTTAATTGTAATGAAAAAACAAATAATCCAAAGAATCAAGACGATCTTGCGGACAGTGTGCCGCCAGGTTTTATTTGGCCTGATTGTATTCCACCAAAGGTAGAAGTATATGGTGACGGAACCAGAACTGCTGCAATGATTCCTATTGTGTCATCAGATGACGGAAGTATTTTAACACTACAGATAATCGAGAAAGGATTCGGGTATACAAATCCACCAGTTGTTTCTATTATTGATAAAACAAACAATGGTGGAGGTGCAATGGCACAGACAGTAATAGATGAAAATGGATCAGTTGTTGATGTGTATATGATATCGCCTGGTGAAGGATATTGCCCATCTACTAACGTAGTTCCTCCAAAGTATCCTGTCACAGAGGGGCCTGGCATTGGTATCACTGCTGGTATTGGTGATGATGGAACTAATTTGGATACCATAGATCCATTCATAACATTTACCACCCCATCAGATGATGCTGTCGGAGTTCAAACCAGTGCATCTTTATCAGTTACATTCAATGAACCAATAGTCAAGGGTGTTGGTAATATTACCATCACAGAGACAACCAGTAATGCTGTACATGAAACCATTCCTGTGGGAGATAAGAGGATATCATTCTTATCGGATAGAATTATAAAGATAGATCCTAATTCAGACTTCAAACCAAACACTGAGTATTTCATTTCAATGTCTAAGGGTTCATTCAAGGACTTGAATGATAATGAGTTTGCTGGAATGGCAAGAACAGACACTTACAACTTCACTACAAGAGGAGTTGCTGGAATTGGCACACAGGCTGTGGGTATTGTGACAAATCTTATACCTCAGAAGCCTGGTATTGGATATACTTCTGGTGATACTGGCCAAGTTGGACAGTGTACTTTCGATCTTTTATTGACCCCTGCTGGATCTATAGTTGGTATTAGGAATATGATGTGTAAGGACAAACACACAAAGATCCCTCCAGTGACAATAAATACCAAGACAGGAATTGGAGCCAGACTACTTCCAGTTGTATCATATGCCCCAGACTTTGTATCAGATATTGGAGAAAGACCTGGCCCTGGCGCACTTGTAGTAAATGTGGTAGACTGTGTGTATAGTTTACCTAAGACACAAGTTGGTTGGGTAAACGGTAATCCCTACTATGGGCCTTTCCACGTTCATCCAACTACAGGACGTAAGATGGTGGGATCAGAACATGTATCCACACCGCATGCTACAATATACAATACAAAGGAAGAGAGTTTAGGAAAGGCAGCACCAATAACTTATACTCCTTCTACAACAACAGATCCACAGATTCAACAGACAGATGTTTCCGAACCCACTGATGCAAGTACACCTAACACAAGTGATACTGCTCCAACTACAACAACTCCGCAAACAACTACGACACCAACGCAAACAACTCAACCAACAACTCCTCAGCAACAAACTCCGCCACCAACTCCACCAAGCACTCCTCCTCCTAGTACTCCTCCTTCTGGTGGTGGCGGGTCTGGTGGATCGGGTGGCGGAGGCTACGGAGGTGGATACTGATGGCTGAACTAGATAAACAACAACCGAAAACCCAAGAATACTATGGTAACTATCCTAACTTTAGAGTTGCCTCTGGTATAAAGATTCCTGATGGAGATTTAAAGGGAGAATATGTTGACTACTCTGTAACAACAGACAATTTACAGGGCATGGCATGGTATAAGAACGGACAACACAAGTTGGTTGTAAATAATTGTTCTTATGAGTATGTCGGAGAGGATAATTCAGACAAAGATATGTCAAAAATTATTCTGGCCAAAAATGGGAACATCAAGATTGAAGCTAAAAATGGTGATATAGAATTAGCCGCAGCAAATATTACTTTAAAAGCAACAGAGGAAATAAAACTCATCAATCCAGCTGGCATTGTTGATATACAATCAGCCACCTTCAATATCAAAACAACAACTTGTAATATTTTATCGAGACATCAATTGACTATGGCTGGACAGTTTGTTGATCTTGCTGGAGCTACTAGTCTCAATATGGACACTATGGATACTAAAGATAGGGCAAGATTTGCTGGTAACATAATGACTGTATTAAATAATAAAATCTTAGAATTTTTTAGGAACCTCTAAACAATGGGTTTTCAAGTAGGATTTCAAAATATAACTGACTTTGCTCAGATTGGCACGAAAGATATGTCATTCTTAGAGAGCAGATCTCCTCATTGGCAATATATCCCAGGCACACTAACTGTTAGTGGCCCATCTTATTTTAATAATACTCCTAACATAGGTATTGCACAAGCGAGTGTAATGGTAGGCCCGCCTGAGTTTGAATGTAATGAAGGAAAGAAACAAGAACTAGATCACGAACACGCATCTAAACTTAAAGGACAACAACTGGCACTACAGGTTGACGGATTTTCTTTGTTCAGAACAGGCACAGCAGAATTTTATAGTGAGAACTTTTATTATAGTCAGAGAACCACATTTGCTCCTACTAAAAGATATGCCATAGAAGAAACATTTGATACCAGTACGAAACATGCCTTGAATGTTGGAAATGATGATTGTCAGTTCAACAAGAATGTAGAAATAGCAGGGCAATGCAAGGTTGGTGGAACACTCACTGTGGGTGGTGTAATTAAATGTGGTTGGTTGAATGGACAACTGGCGACTGCCAGAGCCTTGCCTGCAAAACCATTTGATATTAAACACCCAAGTAAAGATGGGTGGAGATTGAGACATGTATCCTTAGAAGGCCCAGAGATAGGTGTATATGTAAGGGGAGTTCTACAAGGCACAAATGAAATTGA
>CENY01042401.1_pt1 | contig 11984 bp, 10 predicted proteins | sample 356181 | NCBI WGS metagenome assembly CENY01 (sample SAMEA2619840, study PRJEB7988) | marine metagenome | isolation source: saline water (ENVO:00002010), including
AGAATATTTCTAAAAGTGTGCTGTTTATTTCATGCCACAGCGCTATTATTTTTATATGACATCTTTTCTAATTTCTTCAGATATATATCGCAATACGCACTATGGAGGAAAACATCCTTTAAATATACCAAGGGTGGGAGCTACACTCGATTTAATCAAAGCTATGTCATGGTGCGATGAGGCAAAATTTATAACTGCGCCTATCGCTAAGCCAAGTTTACTTAAAAAATTCCATTCTAACGATTATGTTAATGTCCTCATAGAAGCTGATGAAAAGCAGGAAATTGATAAAAATCAATCTAACAAATATAACTTGGGAACACCGTCAAATCCTATTTTTAAAGGAATGTACAAGCGGCCAGCTACCTCAGTTGGTGGGTCAGTGGTTGCGGCAGAATTTGCATTTTTACATGGTCGCGCCTTTAATTTGGGCGGTGGCTTACATCATGGTCTAGCAAATAAAGCAAATGGTTTCTGTTATTTGAATGATTTAGTGTTCGCTATTAAAAGATTCAGAGAACTAGGCATTCGCCGTATTGCCTACGTGGATTTGGATGCACACTTTTGTGATGGTGTAGCATCTGCCTTTTCTGAAGACCCAGATGTGATGTTAGTGTCAGCACACGAAGCAAACCGATGGCCATTTCAAGGGAAATTAGAGGAAAATTTCCCTGATAAAAATTTATATGCACCCATTTCAAAAGGTTCGACGGATATTGATTTAGAAGCTCTCTTTGAATACATTTTTTATCCTGCGATAGAAAATTTCAAACCTGAAGCTTTGATTGTTCAAGGAGGTGCAGACATGTTAAAAGATGATCCGCTGTCTCGGTTGGAAATGACAAACAATTGTCTATGGAAAGTTCTATCAAAGCTTGCCCTTTTGGCCCCTAAATTACTTCTAACAAGCGGTGGTGGGTATAACCCCTGGTCTGTTTCAAGGCTTTGGACTGGCTTTTGGGCCATACTTAATGATATTGAACTGCCATCTTTATATACTGACGAGGGTAGGCGACTAATAGAAAACTTGCGCTGGTTTCGTAAGGATAAAGTTAACCCTAACTTACTCTCTTCTTTGAAAGACGAGCAAATTTGCTATGGAATAAAGCAGGAGACTTTAGATCTTATAAAACGGATGAACGTTATTCATAAGAGCTCAATTCAAATGATATGATATAATCCCAATTTAATAGAAAATATATTTTTAATTATTCTGGTATGTCTTAATGTACTTTAACTCTAAATAAAGTTATCAATTTAAAAATTGTTTTAATTTGTGAAGGTCGTTTATGATTTTAAATAGATTGATCTATTTGATTGGGGTCTCTTCCATTGCGGTGGGCTTGTTATTTGGTTGTAGTAATACTGCTAATGTAGGTTCAGATGAAATTGAAAATTATTCTGCAAAACAGATTTACGATAGAGCAGAATATGAAATGGCAAGATCGAAGCCGATAGACGCAATCGCTTTCTTCTCTGACGTTGAAAGGCTTTACCCTTATTCAGAATGGGCAAAAAGATCGGTAATTATGCAAGCTTTTGCAAATCACAAGGCAAAGCAATATAAAGAGGCTAGGGACGCAGCCGAAAGATATATTGAATATTATCCAGCTGACGAGGATTCTGCATATGCTCAATATATAATAGCTTTAAGTTATTATGACCAAATTGAAGATATTGGTCGGGATCAAGAAGTAACTGCAAAGGCCTTGCAAGCTTTCAAAAAGCTTATCAAAAATTATCCCGACAGTGAGTATGTTAAACCTGCGGAACTAAAATTTGACTTAGCTTTTGATCATTTGGCGGGCAAGGAAATGGAGGTGGGCAGATATTATTTAAAGAGACAACAATTTCCAGCTGCTATCAACAGATTTCGTACTGTTGTAGAGGATTATCAGACCTCCTCTTACACCGCTGAGGCTTTACACAGACTCGTAGAAGCATATTTGTCTATGGGACTGGTCGACGAGGCTCAATCTGCGGGCGCCATACTTGGGCATAATTATCAAGCTTCAGCTTGGTATAAACGAACCTTTAGTTTATTAAGGAATGAAGATCTGAGCCCAGCCGTTAAAGGCACTGGCTGGCTCCGGAAGATCCATAGGCAGGTTCTAAAAGGTAGATGGCTCTAACTTAATGATTTTATAAAATGCTTGTTGGTTTAGACATACGCGATATTTTGATTATCGACCATGCAGAGATTTTATTCACTAATGGATTGAATGTACTCACTGGTGAGACTGGGGCAGGTAAATCAATTCTTTTGGATAGTTTGGGATTTGTACTGGGCTGGCGGGGTAAAACTGAAATAGTTCGTCCAGGAGCTGATTTTGGAGAAGTAAGCGTTTGGTTTGAACTGAAAGATGACCATCCGGTGAGAAAGATACTCGATGATAATAACGTTCCTTGGGAAGGAGAACTATTAATTCGGCGGGTTATAAATGTCGATGGACGTAAGACTGCATGGATTAACGGAAGAAGGGCTCCAAGAGATTTATTAATTCGGATATCGACACTCTTAGTTGAAATTCATGGTCAACATGACGATAAAGGTCTACTTGATCAACGATCACATATTCGCTTACTTGATATGTTTGCGGGTAACAGTACCCAACGAGAGAGGGTCAAAGAAGCTTGGAAAAAGCTAAAAAAAGCAAAAAAAGAATATCAGGATGAACAAAAAAAGTTATCAGATTTTGATGCTGAAGAGTCGTTTATACAACATTCACTGGATGAGCTGAAGCGCCTAGATCCAAAAGTAGGCGAGGAACAAGAATTAGATACCAAAAGACGCATGATGCAATCAGCAGAAAAAATAAAAGATGACGTATTAAAGGCTCAAAGTGCTGTTGGTAGTAACGGTGCAGAGAGTTTAATTTTGGATGCTATGAGATGGATTGAAACAGCATCTGGCAAAAGTGATGGGCCATTTGATGAAGCATTGGCGTCGTTATCCAGAGCATCAACTGAGTTAGGTGAAGCCGTACGCATTATTGAGGGTCTTGTTGAGTTGCTGGACTTTGATGGGTATGAGCTCGAAGTGCTTGAAGAAAGACTATTTGAAATCCGTGGTTTAGCTAGAAAACATAAAATTGCGCCCGAGCAGCTACCACAATTTAAGGCAGAACTAGCGGATAAAATAGAAGAGTTTTCATTTGGTGCTGAAAAGCTATCTTCATTGGAAAATCAAATAAAAGAGTGCGATTCTGAATATAATGTTGCCGCGTCAAAACTGAATGAGTCCAGACGTATTGCTGGTGATAAATTAGACAAATTAGTCACAGCCGAATTACCATTTCTTAAAATGGAAGATGCCCATTTTGAAACTAACATAAGACCTGCACCAAGTTCAGCTGATGGATGTGATGAGGTTTCTTTTTTAGTTTCTACAAATAAGGGAACTGCTAAAGGTCCAATTGGTAAAATAGCATCGGGTGGTGAATTAAGCCGTTTCTTATTGGCACTAAAAGTGTGTTTAACTAGAGATTATAGCTCAGTTACGATGATTTTTGATGAAATTGACCGTGGCATTGGGGGAGCTACCGCTGATGCAGTTGGTAGAAGACTTGTTAGACTGTCCCAGAATGCACAAATTCTTACAGTCACGCATTCTCCCCAAGTAGCAGCTCTTGGTGATGCTCATTTTCAGGTTTCCAAATCTACAAATTCAATAAGCACAATTACTGAGGTAACAACCCTTCATGGAGATACCAGGGTCGAGGAGATTGCCCGAATGATCTCAGGAGACAAGATAACGGCCGCTGCAATTAATGCTGCTGCAACCTTGGTAGCAGGGCGTTAAAGATCTTAATTATTCGATTTTTTTTGTTGCGTGGTCCAACCAGATTTTTTCATTTTCTTCTAGGTTTTCTCTGATTTTTTTTCGACACTTTAAATGATACTCATTGAGCCAATCTTTTTCTTCGTTCGTCATCAGACTTATATCAATTAAATTTTTATCTATGGGGACAAAATTAAGGGTCTCAAAAATAAACATTTCTTCAACAGTTGAGTTTTCCAATTTTGGAGCTTTTGTGACTGCCAGAAGGTTTTCAATCCGAATCCCAAAATGTCCTTCTTTATAGAAACCCGGTTCATTTGATATGATCATTCCCGTTTCAAAGGGAACCTTTGACGTTCTACTCAATCTCTGTGGCCCTTCGTGAACAGAAAGAAATTGTCCTACACCATGTCCCGTGCCATGAGCGAAGTCTAGTCCTTCCGACCATAGGTGCACTCGAGCAAATGCATCTAAATCACATCCTGCCATTCCCTTAGGAAATTTTAACCTCGATATCGAGATCATTCCTTTAAGGACCAACGTAAAGGCCTTCTTGATTTCGCCTGAAACCTCACCCAAGGCGGTTGTTCTAGTAATGTCAGTTGTTCCGCCTTTATATTGGCCGCCACTGTCGATTAGTATTACTTCGTTTTTTTCTATAGCCCGATTACTATCATAATTTACCCGATAGTGCGGTAGGGCCGCATTTGGTCCACTTGCGCAAATTGTTTCAAAGCTGATGTCATAAAATTCTGGATTTTGAGACCGGAACGTCTCGAGTGAGATAACTAAATCAATTTCGGTTAGCTTACTCTCCGACTGGGAATTTAGCCAGCAAAGAAATTTACACATTGCTACCGCATCAATTAAATGGGCTTCTCTTGCTCTACTTAGCTCAATCTCATTTTTACAAGCTTTGGGTAATGCTGTTATGTCTCCTCGTGGGTCCAAAGTCGCTTTTGATGAAAGCAGAGCTTCAAAAGCAGCAAATGGCAGACTAGCCTTATCTATGCATATACTACCCGTAAGTTGTTTAAGGTGTGAAAGAAAATCATTTTGATTGTATAACTTAATGCCGTTGCCAAAATGCTTTTTTAAGTCTTCTACTTTGGTTTTATCTACGAAAAGGTCAACTTTATAATTTGAATGTAGAATAGCAAAAGCGTGAACAATCGGTAAATGTTCGACATCTCCACCCCGTATGTTTAACAACCATGCAATTCCCTCTGGTAAAGTAATTACTGCTGCCGAATTTCCATTGTCTTTCAATTCTTTCGCTAATATTTTTCTTTTATTGACTTGTGTCGCACCTGCAAATTTGTCTTCGTATCGAAAGGCTTTTGCATTTGGCGGGGCTGGCTGATCCGTCCAGATTATATCAATAAGGTTCTCTGTCGGTTGTAAGACGATATTAGTGTTTTCTGTTGATTTTCTATATTGCTCAATTTCATCGACTGAGTGTAACCAAGGGTCAAAACCAATTTTACCCTTATTGGTGATTTCCATTATCCAGTCCGTGACTTTTATATTTGGCCAATTAATAATTTCTATAGGTGGCAGTGTTTGATTTTTTGCCTGAATCGTGTAGCGCCCATCGACAAAAATACCCACCCGCTTATTAACTAAAACGCAGATTCCTGCAGAACCTTCAAATCCAGTAAGCCATCGTAAACGCTGATCTTTTTCAGCTACATACTCACCTCTGAAAGAGTCTGAGCGTGGAACAAGAAAACCATCAAGATTCGTTTTAGCAATTTGATCCTGCAACGCTTCAAGTCTCTTCGGACCCAATTTCGGATCTCCGGTAGAAGCGAAAGATTGAAACTTACAACTTTTTTCTTTGTGCATTAATTGTTAGCCTCTTTTGAGTTGATTCACTCGGGCTCTAGCTTTTGGATCGCTATCGAATAGGGCAGCGAGCTGCTCAGTCATTGCTCCTGCTAGTTGCTCAACGTCTGTTATGGTAACTGCACGATCGTAGTAGCGGGTCACATCATGACCAATCCCAATTGCCAAAAGTTCGACATTTTTTATTTTTTCTACCATTGATATAACATCTCGTAGGTGTTTCTCTAGGTAATTAGCAGGGTTTACGGATAAGGTGCTGTCGTCTACCGGGGCCCCGTCCGAAATTACCATTAAAATCTTTCTAGCTTCTGGACGCGCGGTCATGCGTCGGTGTGCCCATTCTAACGCCTCACCATCAATGTTTTCTTTAAGAAGCCCTTCTTTCATCATAAGTCCAAGATTAGAGCGTGCACGGCGCCAAGGGGCGTCGGCTCCTTTGTAAATTATGTGACGTAAATCGTTCAAACGACCGGGCTGTTGTGGTCGATCCTGATTCAGCCAGGCTTCGCGAGATTGGCCTCCTTTCCAAGCACGAGTTGTAAATCCTAAAATTTCAACTTTCACGTTGCAGCGTTCCAATGTGCGTGCCAACACATCTGCACATATTGCTGCTATCGAAATCGGCCTCCCACGCATTGATCCAGAGTTATCCAAAAGTAAAGTCACTACGGTATCTCTGAATTCAGTATCCTTTTCTATTTTAAAACTGAGAGAAGTTGTTGGATTTGTGATAACCCTAGCAAGTCTTCCAGCGTCAAGAATTCCCTCTTCAAGATCGAATAACCAGCTACGGTTTTGCTGTGCTTGCAGACGTCTTTGAAGCTTGTTCGCAAGCCTGCTTACTGCCCCTTTTAATGGTTCGAGTTGTTGATCCAAATATGCTCTTAATCTCTCTAACTCAACTTGCTCGGCAAGGTCTTCCGCCCTTATTTCCTCGTCAAAATTTGTCTCGAAAACTTGATAATTTGGGTCGGCGTCAGAAATAGGTTGTACAGGTGGCGGTTCCAGTGGAGCTTCTCCGTCAGGCAATTCCTGATCGTCAAAGTCCTCATCAGAGCTGTCTTCACTACTCATTTGCGCTTGGGCAGAGTCTTGTTGTTCGTCCTGACTTTGTTGGTCTTCTGCGTCTAGAGTCTCATCATTGTTTTCATCTGTCCCTGAGCTTTCGGGGTCATCAGCTTGTTCCTCATTCTCGTCCTGCTGTTCTTGATTTTCATCGTCTTCGGCTTCGGGTTCGTCACCTAGCTGATCTCCGTAACCTAAGTCAGTAATTATTTGACGAGAGAATTTTGCGAACCTTTCCTGATTATCCAAATTTTCAGTCAGATTTTCTATTGTAGTCTCTGCTTGGTCCAGAATAAAATCCTTCCACAAATTTAACACGTTGTTTGCTGAGGAAGGAAGATCCTTTTTAGTCGTTAGAGTTCTAATTAAATAAGCTGCGGCGTCTGCAAGTGGGGCATCAGCGCGATCTGTCAATTTATCAAAACCCTTTCGTTTTGCTTCAACGCCGATTTTTGCATTAATGTTGCCAGTAGTACCTGGCATATCTTTTGCCCCGATCGCTTCGCATCTGGCAGTTTCCATCGCTTCATATATCTCTCTTGCCATGGGACCGTCTGGGGCAAATCGTGAATGTAAATCAGAATTATGGTATTTATGATGCATGGCGAGAGCATCAGCTGTTCCTCGAGCCAGAAGAACTTCTTCTTTAGTCATGCGCCTGCTGACTTGGGGAAGCCTGATATTGTCTCCAGAGACACCCGATGGATCAACTGAGTAGTTAATAGAAAGTTCTGGGTTGTCAGCCAAAACTTTAGTTGCCTCTGCTAGGGCTTTTTTGAATGGATCGGCAGGATTGTCTGATTTTGAAACCATAATAGACTCAAGAAATGTTTAAGCTTTGCCAGATCACTTATATAATTTTTAGTTGATGGCTAATTATTGCTCATAATAATATTATTCTACTCCAGACTTACGCTTGCTGCACTTTCTGGTAACTCTTCATCAAAACAACGTTGAAAAAATTCAGCTACTATTTGCCTTTCGAGCTCGTCACATTTGTTTAAAAAGGTTAATCGAAAAGCATAACCCACATCTTTGAAAATTTCTGTGTTACTTGCCCAATTTATAACCGTTCTTGGGCTCATAACGGTAGATAAATCTCCGTTCATAAATGCAGTTCGCGTGAGATCAGCCACGGTAACCATTTGCTTTATAACACGCTTGCCTTCTTCACTATCGTAGCTTGGCGATTTAGCAAGCACTATTGTGCTTTCCACCTCCACCGATAGATAATTCAAGGTTGCAACTAGGGACCAGCGATCCATTTGAGCTTGGTTAATTTGTTGTGTTCCGTGATACAGGCCAGTTGTATCACCTAACCCGACGGTGTTTGAGGTGGCAAACAATCTGAAATTACTATGGGGTGTGATAATTTCGTTTTGATCTAGCAGTGTTAATTTCCCATCGTGCTCTAAGACTCGCTGGATCACAAACATCACGTCTGCTCTGCCTGCATCATATTCGTCAAAAACAATAGCCACTGGGTTTCTCAAAGCCCAAGGTAAAATTCCTTCATGAAATTCAGTAACTTGCTTGCCGTCCTTAAGCTTAATCGCGTCCTTACCTATCAAGTCTATTCTACTAATATGACTATCAAGATTAACCCTTACTGCGGGCCAGTTTAATCTTGCAGCTACTTGTTCAATGTGGGTTGATTTACCTGTGCCGTGATAACCTTGGATCATAACCCTCCGATTATGATTAAAGCCTGCCAGTATTGCTAAGGTTGTATCTGGATCGAATTTGTATGTTTCATCAACCTCAGGAACTCGATTGGCTCGTTCCGAGAACCCTTTTACGATCATATCTGAATCGATACCAAAAACTTCTCTTACCGAAATATCCTCTGTGGGGTTGTTTTCCATAATTTTAGAGCCATCGGCCATAATTTTTTCCTTATAATCGGCTTATGAAATTCACTGGTGCACTAATAATTGCTGCTGTTCAAGAGTTCCAAGATAAATAAATTGTATATTTTTGACTATTACTAACCTTCACAATACTTTTAACTCAATGGTTGAAGTTGAATTTAACCTGTAACGAACCAGATATATCCAGTAGCAAACATGACAAGAGATAATTTATGAATAGACGTTCTTTACTCAAACTAGGGCTTGCAACAATGGTTATTCCAACGCAGTCAATCTTTGCAAAAGAAGAGCTTGCTGAATTTCCTTTTCGGTTAACTAAAAGTGAATGGAAAGCTAGACTTACTCCATTTGAATTTGCCGTTATGAGAGAGGAAGCTACCGAACGTGCGTTCACATCTCCATTGAATTCAAACTATGAAAAAGGCATATATCATTGCAAGGGTTGTGATCAAAAACTATACATGTCTAGCTACAAGTATGACTCAGGTACTGGATGGCCAAGTTTCTCAAAAGAGATTGCTGGTGCAATCGGCACAAGAAAAGATAGAAAGTTTTTTATGATCCGAACGGAGTGCCACTGCAGCAACTGTGGGTCACATTTAGGACATATATTCGATGATGGGCCGCAGCCAACTGGGAAGAGGCATTGTATTAATGGCATTAGCTTAGTTTTCCGAAAAACTTAGTACTTCGCTATTTGAAATTTCTGCTATCCTTAATTTGATCCCATGCCCACATAACTTGTTGTAACTGCTCTTCCTGGCTTCTATCGCCACCATTCATATCTGGATGCAGTATTTTAATAAGTGCCTTATAGGCCTTGCGAATTTCTGGCTTTGACCAACTATCTTTTGCTTCAAGAATTTCCACCGCTCGCCTTTCGGTAGCGGGTAGCCGCCTAGTATGACCAGCACTGGTCCCGGCACGCCCAGGGTTTTTTGTCGCATTTTCTCCCAAAACTTGGTGGGGGTCTTCTATTCCAAGCCTTGCCCAAGCTCTTGATTCAGGATCTCTCCAAGATTTAGTTTCTCTTTCCCAAACTTTGTCCTTTGACATTTGCGCATTCAATTCTGCTTCAGTCTGGTTCTGGAAAAAATTCCATTTTTGATTATACTCGCGAACATGATCTTTGCAGAACCAAAAAAAATCGTCTAGAACGTCAGGTGCTTTTGGGGCTCGAAATTTTCCTGCATTTTCGCAGCCTTCATGGTCGCAAAGCCTCCTCGATGTCTCGCTTTCGCCGGACATTCCACGCCTTGTACGAGGTTTGTTCTTCTTTGCCGAAGAAACAGATATATCAAATCCAAATGGATCAGGTTTTTCCGTCATTAATTATACCTTTTCGACTCGAGCGTTAAATCATACATTAATTAAAAGTAAATTGAAGAGGTAATTATTTAAAATGACCAAAACAGATCGAATAAATAAGGCTTTAGAGGCCTCGTTCAAAGGGTCAGAAATATCTGTTGTTGATGATAGCGAAAGTCATCGTGGTCATGCGGGCTTTGCAGAAGGAGGAGAAAGCCATTTTCAAATAAAAATTGTTTGGAAAGGTTTTGAAACTTTGTCCCTAATTGCGAGACACCGAGCTGTGCATGAAGCACTTGGAAAGGACCTGCTAAACGAGATCCATGCACTAGCACTCGATTTAAAGTCTGAGTAATTTTGTATGCATCTAACCCTAAACTTTAATTGATGACACGGAATAGTTAGGGCTCAATTTTTATGAGTTAAGCTTAGCTGCAACAAGTTCATTAACGGTTTTTGGGTTTGCTTTGCCACCAGTAGCTTTCATTACCTGACCAACGAACCAACCGATTAATTTTGGATTAAGTTTCGCCTTTTCAACCTGATCGGGATTTGCACTAATTATCTCCGCAACTGCTTTTTCTATCGCGACTGTGTCAGTGACTTGCTTCATTCCCCGTTTATCAACTATCTCGGCTGGTTCACCACCTTCACTGTAAACAATCTCGAATAACTCTTTTGCTATTTTGCCATTAATTTCACCATTTTTGATTAAGTCGATGATTTGCCCGAGTTGCATCGGGCTGACAGGCGATGCCGTTATGTCCAGGTCATCTTTTTTTAGGCGACCAAACAGCTCATTTATTACCCAATTAGCAGCCATCTTACCATCTCGATTAGCTGCAACCGTTTCAAAATAGTTTGCGGCTTCCACTTCAGCTGTCAACACGCTTGCGTCATATTCGCTTAAACCAAATGACGATATGAAACGAGCTTTCTTGTCATCAGGAAGCTCGGGTAGAGATAAGGCTATTTCATCCACCCAGGATTGTTCCAATTCCAAAGGCAGTAAGTCTGGGTCTGGAAAATAGCGATAATCATGAGCCTCTTCTTTTGATCGCATTGATCTTGTTTCGCCCTTTTCAGGGTCATATAGCCTCGTTTCCTGATCGACGGTTCCACCACTCTCCAAAATCTTTATTTGACGTTTTGCTTCAACTTCAATTGCTTGTTGAATGAAACGCATTGAGTTCATATTTTTTATCTCGCAACGAGTGCCCAACACGCTAAAATCACCAGTTTCTATAAATTCTTCAAAAGTACCCGATTGGCATACAGAAACATTTACATCTGCACGCAAATTTCCATTTTGCATATTACCGTCGCATGTCCCCAAATAACGCATTATTTGCCGAAGTTTTCCCACATACGCAGCAGCTTCTTCTGGGCCACGAATATCTGGTCTACTGACAATCTCCATCAGGCAAACTCCAGTTCGATTTAAATCCACAAAAGACATATCTGGATCCATATCGTGAATTGATTTTCCCGCGTCTTGCTCCATGTGGATGCGCTCGATCCGAACTCTTCGCGCAACTCCGGGTTCCATATTCACAATAACTTCGCCTTCACCCACTATCGGATGATATAATTGGCTAATCTGATAACCCTGAGGCAGGTCTGGGTAAAAATAATTTTTTCGGTCAAAAGCACTCCAAAGGTTTATTTTTGCTTTTAACCCTAAGCCAGTTCTAACCGCCTGCTCGACACAGTAGTCGTTGACTACGGGCAGCATCCCCGGCATCGCGGCATCAACGAATGATACATTAGAATTTGGCTCATTTCCAAATTGGGTTGATGCTCCGGAAAATAACTTTGACTTTGACGAAACCTGTGCATGAACTTCCATACCAATCACTAATTCCCAATCATGTCTCGCGCCAGGTATGACTGTCGGTTTGGGGGATGAATAGTTTATATCCAGCATCTTATTCTTCCAATCTAATATACGAACTCATTAACTAAGATGAAACAATGTTGCAATCTAGATTAAATGAGATTTATTTTAAATTAAATCTCATATGGGGAGCTTAAACATTCAGGACCGTTCAATTATTTAGTATCCGCGAAATCATTTCGTTTGTGTCTTTGCTTAGCTTGTCGACTTTAAG
>CENY01009396.1_pt1 | contig 11957 bp, 8 predicted proteins | sample 356181 | NCBI WGS metagenome assembly CENY01 (sample SAMEA2619840, study PRJEB7988) | marine metagenome | isolation source: saline water (ENVO:00002010), including
AGAAGGCGATCAAATATCATCCGGCGATGTTATTGCTGAAATAGAAACAGATAAAGCTGTAATGGAATTCGAGTCAGCGGACGATGGCATTTTAGGAAAAATACTGATTGCAGAAGGTTCTGTTGATGTAAAAGTTAACGAACCAATAGCCATAATACTGGAGTCTGAAAATGATTCCATTGAAGATTTGGATACAAGTGACAGTAATAACATGGAAGCAACAGATGACCATGAATATTCTATCATTGATAAAGAGAGCGGTGAAGCCGTGGTTCGAGAATTGGTCGACGAAATTGACACAACAGAGCCGGATATTGACGATGGAAATCGAATATTTATTAGCCCCATCGCAAAAAGGATTGCCAAAGATAAAGGTATAGAGCTTACAGATATTCGTGGAACAGGCCCAAACGGTAGAATACTCAAGAAAGATGTTGAGGCACATAAACCAGAAGCAAATGTGCCTGCCCAGACATATGTTGGAACTGATTTAAAACTTGAAAGTGGTTTAAGTTTGGAATCGGGGGTAAGACTTGAAGATGTTAGTCCATCGACGAAGACTGATATAATAAATGAGGGTAATAAATTAAATTATACTGTGAGAACGATAGATACAATGAGGTCTGTTATCGCAGAACGATTACAACAGTCAAACTCAACGATACCCTCATACACGCTAAATATTGATGCAAGTATAAAGAAGCTAAATGAAGTGAGAAATAAAATGAATGAGGACATGCTTGATGAAACAAAATTATCATTCAACCATTTCTTAATTAAAATAACTTCAATGGCGATGTTGCATACACCTGAGGTGAATGCATCATGGGAAGGGGATCAAATCTATTCATACAATTCTACAGATATCGGCATAGCTGTAGCGATAGATAATGGGCTAATCACACCAATTATAAGGAATGTTGAAAATAAAGGACTACTCAAAATTAGTAATGAAATTAGTGATCTTATTTCAAGAGCTCGAGAGAAGAAATTATCCCCATCAGAATATCAAGGGGGAACAATTTCAATTTCAAACCTTGGCTCATATGGCATTAAGAGTTTCACATCAATCATAAATCCACCGCAAGCATCAATACTATCAATTGGAGCATCACGAAAAGTTCCAGTTGTAATTGATGATGCTGTGGATATAGATGAACTAATTTCTATAACACTTACTGCTGATCACAGATTAATTGATGGAGCAGTTGGTGCGAAATTTCTTGCATACATGAAGCGACTAATTGAAAACCCAAACCTTATGTTATTATAAATTACCACATGGAAAGTTAAATGGATTTAAAATATGATGTTACCATTATTGGCTCCGGTCCTGGAGGTTATGTCGCAGCAATTCGTGCTGCGCAATTGGGACACAAAACAGCAATAATTGAAAAAGATAAACTGGGTGGTATTTGTCTAAATTGGGGCTGCATACCCACAAAAGCACTTCTAAAATCATCAGAAGTTTATTCCATCATGAAGAAGTCAGATTATTATGGAGTGACAGCTGAAAATGTAAGTTTTAACTTTAAAAATATTATTGATCGATCTCGTGGAGTGGCAAACGACCTTTCTCAAGGTATTGGTTACCTATTAAAAAAGAATAAAATTGATTTAATTAATGGGAATGGCTATATCATAGACAGCAACACTATCAAGATTCAATCTGATAATAAAGATACTACTATATCAACAAAGAATATTATTATTTCAACTGGTGCACGCCCAAAAGAATTACCTGGTATAAGCTTTAGCGAAGATGTTTGGTCTTATAAACAAGCAATGATACCGAATAAGATGCCTAAATCAATTGTTGTGATTGGATCAGGAGCAATTGGAATAGAATTTGCTAATTTTTACAATGCAATCGGGGTTAAGGTGAATGTGGTAGAGTTAGCAGATAAAATTCTTCCGAATGAGGATGATGAGGTATCCGAGTATGCAAAGACTGAATTTGAAAAACAAGGAATAAAGTTTCACTTAGGCTCATATGTGAACTCCATAACAAAAAGTAGAGATACCTTAAATATAGAGTTGATACATAATATCAATAAGAAACGCAGCAAACTGAATGCTAATAAAGTCGTAATGGCTGTTGGGATAACTGGCAATATTGAAAATATTGGCTTGGAACATAATAGTATAAATATTAGTGACGGTCACATTATAACAAATGAGTTTATGCAAACAAATGTAAAAAATATTTACGCAATTGGCGATGTAGCGGGGGCGCCTTGGTTGGCCCATAAAGCCTCTCATGAAGGCATAATAGCAGCAGAGCATATATCTGGTATCCAGACACATGCAATTGAAAAGGCCAATATACCCGGATGTGTATATTCTTCGCCACAAATTGCATCAATTGGGCTTTCTGAAAGTGAAGCAAAAAATAATTACAGTTCCGTCAAGGTTGGTAAATTCCCGTTAATTGCAAATGGGAAGGCCAAGGCAATTTCTAATGACGCAGGTTTTGTGAAAGTGATATATGAGAGTGGTACCGGTGAACTGCTTGGCGCACACATGATTGGGGACGGTGTTACGGAACTAATCCACGGGTATGCTATTGCAAAAAATATGGAAGGTACCGAAGAAGATATTATGAACACAATATTTCCTCACCCAACGATTTCAGAGTCAATGCACGAAGCTGTTCTCAGTGCATATGATATACCAATTCATTACAAATAATTATGGTAAATATAATAAATAAATTAAATCAGCCAGAGAAATTACGTCACCCACAATTTCGTAATAAACCACAAAACCCAAGCGGGAAGAAACCGCCTTGGATTAAAGTCAGATATAGGAATTCAGTTAATTATCTTGAAACACATAAAATTATCAAGGAGAATAATCTTGTGACGGTTTGCCAAGAAGCGGCCTGTCCAAATGTGTCGGATTGTTGGGATCAGAAACATGCAACCTTTATGATATTAGGTGACACTTGTACCCGAGCTTGCTCCTTTTGTAATGTTAAAACTGGCATACCTGAGCCCATTGATCAAAATGAAGCGCTATCCGTCGCAAACGCGGTAAAAAAAATGGATCTAAGGCATGTTGTCATAACTTCAGTTGACAGGGATGATCTAGAAGATGGTGGAGCACAGCATTTTGTTGATGTAATAGCAAATATTAGAAAAATATCCCCATCTACGACTATTGAGATTTTAACACCAGATTTTTTAAGAAAAGATAGAGCAATCGACATCTTAATGAAGCAAAAGCCGGATGTCTTTAATCACAATCTTGAGACAGTTCCTTCAATGTATCTTAGTATCCGCCCTGGTGCACGATACTTTCATTCATTGAATTTATTAAAAGAAATAAAGAATAGGGATAATTCAATATTTACAAAATCTGGAATAATGGTTGGTTTAGGTGAAAAAAGAGAAGAGGTTTTACAGGTGATGGATGATATGATATCAGCCAATGTCGATTTTATAACAATAGGTCAATATCTACAACCAACGATAAGGCATGCAAAAGTAATGGAGTACGTGCACCCTGAAATTTTTGAAAGCTACGCATCAATTGCAAAGTCAAAAGGTTTCAAGATGGTTTCTGCAAGTCCTTTTACACGTTCATCTTTTCATGCGGATGAGGATTTTATCAAACTTAAAAATGCTACATAATTTGATGAAGTCAAAAAAACTCTCAAGAACAGTACAATATAGTGCAAATGATATGTATGCCCTAGTCTCGGATATTGAGAGTTATCCATATTTTGTGCCGGCATGCAAGTCCCTTGAGGTTATAAAAAAAAGAAAAGATGGAGATATTATCTATATTGATGCGATTATGGAGGTTGGATATGGTTTTTTAAATGAGTTTTTTACATCACATATCATCTTGAATAAGAAAAAATTTACGATTGAAGTTGTAAACAGCGACGGACCATTTCGCAAATTAAATAATTATTGGCAATTTATAGATATTGAAAATGGTTCAGAAATTTTATTTGAGATCGATTTTATCGCAAAAAATTCATTCACAGGAAAGGTTATCAATCTTATGTTTGAAAGGGTATTCAGTAAATATATTTTTGCTTTTGAAAGCCGGGCAAATAAGCTTTATAGTTGACTAGCTAACTCGTATGAGATCTCAAATGCTTCAATTGATGTATTAAGCCTTACATTATCTCTTCCAATTTCACCAAACTTGTATTCTTTACATAGCGTTTTTTTATTCAATGATACAGAAACATAAACAAGTCCAACTTCTTTTTTTGTATCATCACTTTTTGGTCCTGCAATACCTGAGACAGCGATAGACAGGTTAATATTTGGATGTAGAGATATTATATTAGATGACATTTGTGAACAAACCACTCTACTTACCGCACCATAATCCTGAATATCTCTATAATTAACTTTTAATAAATCAATCTTTGACTGATTAGAATACGTCACATAGCCTAACTCAAAAACTTCAGAAGAACCTGAAATCGATGTTATTATTGAAGATATAAGTCCTCCAGTACAAGATTCAGCTGTACCAATTTTTAGATTTTTCTGCTTACATATTTCTATAAGATTTATGGCTGATTGGGTTAATTGTTTCATTTCTTGACCGATATGTTAACAATAGTTTGTACAGCAATTCCTTCCTTTCTACCAGCAAAACCTAATTTTTCTGTTGTCGTAGCTTTTAAACCAATATTTGACTCATCAATCTTTAGTAGTTCTGACAGCTCTTTTTTTATAGCATTCTTATATGAATTAATATTTGGCTCTTCTGCAATCACAACAAGATCGATATTTAGTATCTTTCCTCCAAATTCTTCTAATTTCAATAGTGAGTGATCTAGGAATATTTTTGAGTCTGCTCCCTGCCATCTCTTATCTGCTGGGTTAAAGTGAGAGCCGATATCGTCAGAGCCAATTGAGCCATATATTGCATCAGTTATCGCATGAAGGCCTACATCTGCATCGGAGTGACCTACCAATTTTTTATTGAAAGGAATATCAATTCCGAATATTCGAATATTATGACCCTCTCCAAATTTATGCACATCAAAACCAATACCAACTCTTGAAGAAGACATATTTTCGCTTTCCATTTTAAAACGACACAAATCATCGTGTACTGTTATTTTATAATTCTTTTTGCTATCTTTAAAGGTATTTACTCTAAGCCCAGCTAATTCTGCAACTTGTGCATCATCAGTTACATGATTAACACTAGTTGTAAGCTTGGCTAGATTTCTATAAGAATTATATATTGCCATGAATTCAAAAAATTGAGGGGTTTGCGATTCGACAATGGACGATCGATCAAGCGTATTTAATTTTTCATTCTTAAATTGTTTAATTGTATTTGAAGCTTCTATTATTGGTATTGAACCATGATGGCCTTCTGCCGCTTTTATCAGATTATTAGGTAGTGATTGCGAAAAATTTGGCCTTGCAGCATCATGAATAAAAACGTGTGTTGTTTCAGAAGCGTTTAGATATTCCAAGCCTTTCATAACAGACTTTAACCTTGTGTTGGAGCCATGAATTATAAAAACTTTATCTTTGTAAGCATCCTTCTTGATTATATCAAGAGCATATTGAGAGTGACTTGGATTTATTGCAATTACTATATTTTCTATAATATCAAGCTCTATGAACTTATCTATTGAGTATTCAATAATGGATTTTCCATTTACGACTAAATATTGTTTTGGGGTAGGGTTTGCACTATTTAATCTGTTCCCATCACCGGCTGCGCAAATTATAACTGATATTTTCATAAGAAATCATTGCATAATTTAAATAATTTATTTATAAATATGATTAATATTTAATCATATGTAACATATGCCCTTTTTTTAATCAAATTAACCATATTATTTATAGCACAGAAATGGAAACAATATTAGATAAAATGCACATCGATCTGGACGGATTGTTTAGAACAATTAAACATCCGCTCGTAATCTTGGACAAGGATGATAATATCGTGACCTCTAATGATGATGCTGAATTTTTTTTTGGGCTTAGTCGCAATATACTTAATAAATACAAATTCACTGCTTTGTATAGTACAACATCACCACTATATTATCTAATCAATCAATCACGTGAAAAAAAAACTACAATTCGTGAATATTCCTTAATGTTAAAAAATATCATAGATAAAAAAGAGCATGAGGTAGATATTCAGGTATCACCCTTTGAAGACACAGATTATCTGCTTTTAATGTTTATTGAGCGTGGTATTGCAAAGAAATTTAATCGACAATACATGCAGGCTGGATCAGCAAAATCACTAGTTGAAATGTCATCAATTCTTGCACATGAAATAAAAAATCCCCTATCCGGTATAAAGGGGGCAGCTCAATTGCTACTTGATGGTGCAAGTCGTGAAAATCAATCACTTATATCAATAATATGTGATGAAACTGATAGAATAAATAATTTGATCAATAGTATGCAAATCTTTTCAGATAGTTCGCAAATAAAAAAAGAAAAAATTAATATGCACACAATCTTCAACCATGTGAAAATGATTGCTGAAAATGGCTTTGCTAAAGATATTAAGTTTGTTGAGAAGTTCGATCCATCACTACCCCATGTTTATGGCAATAAAGACCTGCTTATTCAGGTTCTGATGAACTTAATAAAAAACAGCAGCGAGGCAATAAAGAATAACGCAAGCAAAGGAGAAATAATTCTAAGCTCCTCGTTCTTATCTAGTGTTCGCATAAGCTTACCAACATCAAGTAAGAAAATTGAATTACCGCTATGTTTTTCAATTGAAGATAATGGTGGTGGTATTGATAAAGATATCTATGAAAATATATTTGACCCATTTATTACAAGTAAAAAAGATGGGAAGGGGCTTGGCCTGTCGATTGTATCAAAAATAATACAAGATCATGATGGTGTTATTGAATGCGGTACAACAAGCAAAGGTACAACAATGTCAATTCTATTCCCTGTATCACATTAGGAAGATTTATGATAAAAAAAATACATATACTTGTTGCAGATGATGATAAAGCCATACGACTTGTCCTCGAGACTGCTCTTAAAAGATCAGGTTTTGATGTTACTCTGACTGAAAATGCTGCCGGGTTATGGACTCTTGCTCAACAAAATTTTGCTGATTTAATTATTACAGATGTTGTTATGCCAGATGCAAACGCGTTTGAGCTTATACCAAAAATTAAAAAGATTAATGCTGAAATACCAATTATTGTAATGAGTGCACAAAATACACTTATGACTGCAATTAAAGCCAATGAGCTTGGTGCGTTTGAATACATACCAAAACCATTTGATATAGCTGAGTTACTTAATATTATTAATCGTTCAATCAATGAAAGCAAGAAGGTAGTCGAAGATGAAAGCTTCGAGTCGCCTGATGGCTTCCCCTTAATTGGTCGTTCAAAACCCATGCAAGAAGTTTACAGAGTGATGGCCAGATTAATGAATTCAGATTTAACAGTTCTCATAACTGGTGAGTCAGGTACTGGAAAAGAGCTAATTGCAAAAGCATTACACGAATTTGGTAACAGAAAAGACTCTACGTTTGTTCCAATAAACATGGCTGCAATACCAAAAGATCTTATTGAGTCTGAGTTATTTGGGCATGAGAAAGGTGCTTTTACAGGTGCAATTGACAAAAAAATTGGAAAGTTTCAAATCGCCGATGGAGGAACACTTTTTTTAGATGAAATTGGCGATATGCCTATCGATGCACAAACCCGCTTATTGAGGGTACTGCAAGAAGGTGAATTTCTCACTGTTGGAGGCACTAGTCCAATTAAAACAAATGTTAGGATTATTGCTGCTACTAATAAATCATTAGGAGACCAGATAAAACTTGGAGCATTTCGTGAGGACTTGTATTACAGGATAAACGTAATACCAATAACATTACCACCATTAAGAGAACGAAAAGACGATCTTCCTTCTCTAGTGAATCATTTTATGGCCAAAAATGCTCCAAATGATAATGCGAGTAGAATTGAACAGGATGCGCTGAACTATATCAAAAACTATGATTGGCCCGGTAATATTAGGGAATTAGAGAATTTTATTAAAAGGTTGATTACACTCTATCCAAATGAGATAATTTCACTTGATATCATAAAAAATGAATTTTCTTTTTTGGATCAAAAAAATTATAAAACAGATAGTAAGCAACTAAGGTCATTAGAGGACCATGTTGAAAGTTATTTAAGTAAGTATTCGATTGAAGACTTCCACGAAGGAGACGAGGGGATCTATCATAAGGTTCTTCTTCAATTTGAGAAACCTATTTTAAATTTTGTGATGGACTCTACTAAAGGAAATCAAATTAAAGCATCTAAAATCCTTGGCTTAAATCGAAATACACTTCGTAAAAAGTTACGTCAATTAAACTCTGATCTACCAAAAAATTAGTACTCAATTTTCATTAAGATAAAATTTATCATTAAAAAATATATTATTAGTAATATAATACGAAGCCATGAGTAATATTGAAACACTTAAATTATTTAATCCGTTAAAGGAATTCCTAAATTCCTATAAGGAGACCTTATTCAATGTCTTGATTTTATTTCTTGCGATTTTTCTTATTTCATCAACATGGCTCATATTAACTGGCCAAGTTTTTATTCCGTCTAATACTGTAATTTTTCTTTTATTGATAATGAATACAATCTTTATAGTTTTTATGGTTTTGCTTATAATCAGCAAATTTTCACAAATTTTAATTGCAAGAAAAAGAAATATTGCAGGTGCAAGTCTTCAAATTAAGTTAATAACCTTATTTGGTATTGTCTCCGCTTTGCCGGCTTTAGTCGTGGCAATACTTGCAACAATTACACTTGATAGGGGTTTAGATAAATGGTTTTCGGATAGAACGAAGTCAATGCTTGAAAAGTCAAATATTGTCGCAAAAAGTTACTTACGAGAACATTCAAATAATCTTAGATCTGAAATTGGAGCAATGCAATTAGATCTGAATAATTCAGTAAACATATTTGAAAATAATATTAATGCATTTGGCGATTATTTTCTAAAACAAGCAAAATTGAGAAAGTTATCAGGTGCATATATCGTGAATCGAGATGGAAATATACTAATAAATACAACAACGCCTGAGTATGAATTGGGCTACACAAAACCATCGCAATTATCTTATGATCGAGCAGACCAAGGGGACATTATAATATTTAAACCAAACGACTCTAATATGGTTAGCGCCTTTGTACTTTTACCAGATTTTATTGATGGGTATTTACTGATATATAAAGCTGTTGATCCAATTGTTATTAAACATTTAAAGCAATTAGAACTTACAAGAAATGAATACTCAAATCTTGAAGAGAGGCGGTTTAATACGCAAGTTACTTTCGCTCTCCAATATGTTGGTTTCTCGCTCGTTTTTTTAACAGTGGCAATTTGGTTTAGTATATTTTTTGCAAATAGACTATCTGCTCCAATTGCTAAGCTAATATATGCATCAAAAAAAGTATCCGATGGAGACCTTGATGTTAATATTGAGAGTAAGTCAACAATTGATAATGACATGCACAATCTTGTGAGTACCTTTAACAACATGACAACCGATCTCAAAAATCAACGTGAGAACTTAGTTTCGAACAATCAGCTTCTTGATGAAAGACGAAAATTTACAGAAGCGGTGCTTTCTGGGATTACATCGTGTGTTATTAGTATAGATAGTAACGGAAGTATTCAAATTGCGAATTTATCTGCATGCTTCTTTTTTGATAAAGAGCTTAGTGAGATTTTAGGAGTTAACATTATTGATATAATGCCACAATTTTCAGATATTCTAATAAAAGCCTACAAAAGCAGAGGTAATATCGATGAATATATTACAGTGCTAATAAATGATCAATATAGGAATATTCATATAAAAATAACAAAAGAAGATAAGTCCAAGAAAAGTTCAATGGTCATAGCGTTCGATGATGTTACAGATTTATTTGATGCTCAAAGAACATCAGTTTGGGCTGATGTTGCACGCAGGATAGCCCATGAGATAAAAAACCCCCTTACACCAATACAATTGTCTGCGGAAAGGCTTAAAAGGAAGTATAAAGATCAAATCACCAATGATCTTGAAGTATTTGAAGACTGCACAGATACAATCATCAGGCAGGTTGGGGATTTAGGTAAAATAGTAGACGAGTTCTCAGCATTTGCAAAAGTCCCAACAGCAAATATGAATAACTATGACATATGTGATACTATAAAACAGGCGGTCCTTCTCCAAAAGATCACATTTGAGTCTATTAATATAAAATTAGATATTCCAGATGGAGAAATATTTTTTAATTTTGACCGCAGACTAATCAGCCAAGCCCTCATAAATCTGATTAAAAACTCATCTGAGTCGATATTCTTATTGCATAAGAATGATAATTCTGGAGTAATTAATATATCTTTGGAGAATAAACCTGAACATGTGTTAATAAAAATTGCTGACAATGGAACCGGTTTTCCAAAAAGTGATCTTGATAAGCTTTTAGAGCCTTATTACACAACAAGAGAGATGGGAACAGGAATTGGTTTATCAGTCGTCAAAAACATAATTGAGGTACATAAAGGGGATTTGAATCTTAAAAATGATACAACTTCCGATAAGACAATTAGTGGAGCAATTGTTGAAATAATTTTACCAAAATCACTTGATAGTAACTCCGAAAAAATTAATGATTGAAAATAAAAATATATTAATAATTGATGATGAAATCGACATCTGTAAATTAATATCCGGAGTCCTTGAGGATGAGGGGTACCAGACTTATAATGCCCAAAACAGTGACAGTGCTATTAGTATTTTATCAGAAGATAATATTGATTTAATAATATTAGACGTATGGCTTGAAGGTAGCAAGCTGGACGGCATTGAGTTATTACAGGAAATTCATAGCACACGTCCAGAAATCCCAATTATAATTATTTCGGGCCATGGTAACATTGATACTGCTGTAACAGCAATAAAAATTGGTGCATATGATTACTTAGAAAAACCATTTAAAACAGAACGTCTTATGCATACCATAAAAAGAGCCTCTGAAACATACAATCTTCGGCAAGAAATTACCAATATCCGAAATAAATCAAATTATGCGATAGATTACATTGGTGATTCAAATACGGTAATACAATTAAATCAGGCTATAGAGAGACTTTCAGATGTTAAAAGTCGAATACTCATAACGGGTGGCAGCGGTGTTGGTAAGGAACTTGTGGCACGATTAATACACAACAAATCAAGCAGATCAAAGTATTTATTCACACGCCTTAATGCAAGAAATATTAATGCAGCTGAATTTGAGGATAGGATATGTATCGCTGAGTCAAATAATGATAAAAGTTTTATTAAAGAATTGAATGGTGGAACTTTATTTATAAATGAAATATCTGAACTATCCACCGAGGCCCAGCAGGTTCTCTTAAATTTAATAAATAATAAATATAAAACAGAAAGTTTGGACTTTAGGCTAATTGCAAGTACATCTAAGGATTTAAAGTCATATGTTTCATTAGGGCTCTTTCTTGATGACTTATTTAATAGAATTTCAATTGAAGAAATACATATACCGAGCTTAATTGATCGAAAAGAGGATATTCCGCCATTAGTTCGATATTTTATCGATGATTACGCGAGCACAACAGAAATTTTACATAATTTAAGCATTACGGAGGATGCACTTGCTATATTGCAGTCTTACTCGTGGCCGGGAAATATAAAAGAACTGAGAAATTGCATAGAAAGGGTAATTTTACAACTAAATTCAGAAAATGATTATTCAATCAAAGCTAGTCATATTCCCATTGAAATTAGAGATAATAATCCCAATATATCTAATAATAATGAGGTTTTGATTTCATATAATATGAAAGATGCAAGGGATCTTTTCGAGAGAAATTATATTGTTACTCAACTTGCCAGGTTTAATGGTAATATATCAAAAACAGCTGAGTTCATAGGTATGGAGAGAA
>CENY01033897.1_pt1 | contig 11912 bp, 12 predicted proteins | sample 356181 | NCBI WGS metagenome assembly CENY01 (sample SAMEA2619840, study PRJEB7988) | marine metagenome | isolation source: saline water (ENVO:00002010), including
ACATCCATTGGCGGTCTGCTGGTGGATGGGGGTAATTTTCCATGGCAGGATCATCAAGAAAGACAACCGGCGCTAAACCAACCAGATCCTTCTTATCATGGAGCAGTTTGGGTCAAAGCCGTTGAGCCAATTGGTCCGGTGGCTTATATCATAAAAGCTCGAACCACATTACTCCGGGATCTGGGATCTGCCTTCTCACCATTTAATGCATTCCAGGTAATACAGGGGTTAGAGACATTACCATTAAGAATGAGAGAACACTGTAGTAATGCGAAAAAGGTTGCAGAGTTTCTTACAAAACAGGCTGGTGTAACCAATGTAATCTATCCAAGTTTGCAAACAGGTTTTCAAAAAAATAATGCTGATAATTATTTGGCCGGTGGTTATGGGGGGCTCGTGGGTTTTGAACTTGATGGTGGTAGAGAAAGTGGTCAAAGATTTATTGATGCTCTTGAGATGTTTTACCATGTTGCAAATATAGGCGATGCACGATCATTAGCAATCCATCCAGCTAGCACAACACACAGTCAGTTATCACCGGAAGAACAATTGAGTACGGGGGTATCTGAAGGCTATGTCCGTCTATCGATTGGTATTGAACATATCGACGATATTCTAGAGGATTTGGAACAGGCCCTTAAAAAAGCAGGCTAATATAAAATGAGGCAACGAACCAAAACCCAATCGTTGCCTCGCCGGGCTTGCTAGTGGTAGAAGTTTGTCCGATTTTTTTCTAAGGGAGCAACAATGCACTTGCTAGAAAGACGGCTGGACGATGCCGAATGGCTTTTAGCAGATGGTGCCACGGGCACAAATTTATTTGAAGCAGGTCTCCAGTCCGGAGACGCGCCGGAACTCTGGAACTTAACTTCACCAGAAAAAATAACAAAACTTTATCAAGCCTCTGTGGATGCTGGATGCGATATTTTCTTGACCAACACGTTTGGGGGCAACGCATCCCGATTGGAATTGCATAGCGCACAAAATAAAGTTCTACAAATCAATAAGGTGGCTGCGGAGTTAGCGAGGGAAGTAGCAGACAAATCTGGACGAGATATAATTGTTGCTGGAAGTGTTGGCCCGACTGGCGATGTATTTACACCTGTTGGGACCATGGAATTCGATACCGCTGTTGAAATATTCCACGAACAGGCAACAGGCCTGCTCGAGGGCGGCGTAGACGTTCTTTGGCTTGAAACCATTTCGGCAGCCGAAGAGTTCAGAGCGGCGGCAGCCGCCTTCGCTCTCCTTAATACGCCGTGGTGCGGCACTATGAGTTTTGATACTGCTGGCAGGACAATGATGGGCCTCACTTCCATGGATATGGTGAACTTGGTGAATTCTTTGCCCAATAGACCTCTGGCATTTGGTGCAAATTGTGGTGTGGGTGCTAGTGATTTACTTAGAACAGTTTTGGGTTTTTCCTCCAGTGACAATCAATTACCAATTATTGCGAAGGGAAACGCGGGAATACCAAAATATCTAGACGGTCATATTCATTATGACGGGACGCCGGAATTAATGGGCGAATACGCATGTTTAGCAAGAGATTCTGGCGCGAAAATAATAGGTGGCTGTTGCGGGACGACGCCAAAGCACTTGGCTCAAATGAGAGCAAAATTAGAGGTGAGAGAAAAAAAACAACCGCCTTCGCTTAGCCATATTGCCGAAAAACTGGGTGAATTTAGTTCGCCAACGGATGGTAGTGAGCCAGAAACCAATTCTACCCAAAACAGATTGCGTAGGCGAGGTCGCCGACAAAAGAGTTAATGCGATTTAGGTTAGGCCTTGGGTTTGTCTAACTGCTTCCCAGAGTATAATTCCGGCGGAAACTGCAACATTTAAAGAACGGGCGTTCCTATCCATTGGAATCTTAACTTTATCTGAAACAGCATCGTGAACTAATTGGGGAACACCACTACTCTCTCGACCAAAAATTAGAGTATCATTAACATTAAAAATGAAGTTGTTTAAGTTTTTCTCGGCTTTGGTTGTGACAAGTATTAATCTAGAGTCGCTGCGCCCTTGAAGGAAGGTTTCCCATGAGATATGTCGCGTTATATCTGCCAAATGGAAATAATCCATGCTGGAACGGCGTAATTTTGAGTCAGATAAAACAAAACCGCATGGCTCGATTATATCTAGGGAAATCCCAAAACATGCTGCGAGACGGATTATGGCTCCTGTATTTTGCGGGATATCAGGCTGAAAAAGGGCTAATCGCATGAAAGTAACCCATAGCGTGCTAAAATGATTTTTATTAACATTTTTCTATCGCTTTCTTTGCATTTTTCTTCTTCGTGCAGTATACGAATACTTGGCAAGAAAACTATTAAAACTAAAAAGCCCAACGCGACTAGGTGTCGCACTAATTAAGGGGGCCTCGAATAAGGTTGTAGGCTAATATTCGAGGAAGTACAAACAGGGGAAATTGATCGCTATGGCTGATATTAATGACCAATCGACAAGGCGGGATTTCATTCATGTTGCTAGTGTCTCGGCCGCGGCTCTCGGAGCAGCTTGTGTTGCGTGGCCGCTAATTGATCAAATGAATCCAGCCGCTGACACTCTCGCTCTATCAACCACTGAATTTGATGTATCGGGTGTACAGGAAGGGATGTCCGTGACGGTGGTGTGGCGTGGAAAGCCTGTGTTTGTTAGACACAGGACGAAAGCAGAAATAGAGGAAGCTTCCGCGGTAGAGCTATCGGAGTTGCCGGATCCGCAAAAAGACGCTGATCGCACCCCGCGACCTGAAATCCTTGTGCTCCTTGGCGTTTGTACTCACCTCGGATGTGTGCCACTAGGTCAAAAAGCAACTGACCCGAAAGGTGAATGGGGAGGATGGTTCTGTCCGTGCCATGGATCTCATTACGATACATCAGGTCGTATAAGAAAAGGTCCTGCGCCGACAAACCTTGTCATTCCCCCGTATAAGTATATCTCTGATGATGTTATAAAGATCGGTTGAGGAAGAAAATCATGAGTGGCCCAAAATTAACTAACCCGATAGCAAGATGGATAGACCATCGGCTACCAGTTTTTACGTTTTTACATCACGAAATGCACGAGTACCCTACCCCAAAGAACCTTAATTATTGGTGGAACTTTGGCTCATTAGCAGGAATAACCCTTGTTATAATGATCGTTACAGGGGTCATACTGTCAATGCATTATACAGCACATGTCGACCACGCTTTTCAATCCGTTGAAAGAATAATGCGTGACGTTAATTATGGGTGGCTCATAAGGTATATTCACGCCAACGGCGCGAGTTTCTTTTTCATAGTTGTATATATTCATATTTTTAGGGGGTTCTACTACGGATCGTACAAGGCCCCGCGCGAACTCCTATGGATATTGGGTGTTGTAATTTTGCTGCTTATGATGGCAACTGCTTTCATGGGCTATGTATTGCCTTGGGGGCAGATGAGCTTTTGGGGTGCTACGGTGATAACTAACCTTTTCTCGGCAATACCGCTTGTTGGGGAATCGATCGTTACCCTACTGTGGGGCGGATTTTCAGTTGATAATCCAACTTTAAACAGGTTTTTCTCCCTCCACTACCTGCTTCCATTTGTGATTGTAGGGGTGGTTGTCTTGCACATCGTCGCTCTTCACCGATTTGGCTCTAACAACCCGCTTGGTATTGATGTACGAGGTGAACAGGATACAGTTTCTTTCCACCCTTATTACACTGTAAAGGATATGTTTGGGCTAAGTGCTTTTTTAACTATCATGGCTGCTATTGTATTTTTCCTGCCCAATTCCATGGGGCATCCGGACAATTACATCCCGGCAAATCCAATGGTAACTCCAGCACATATCGTTCCAGAATGGTATTTCCTTCCATTTTACGCAATCTTGCGAGCAGTCCCTGATAAGCTCCTTGGTGTTTTGGCAATGTTTGCCGCCATAGGCGTATTATTCATTCTTCCCTGGTTGGACCGGTCGCCTGTAAGGAGCGCAACCTTCCGGCCAATCTATAAAATAATGTTTTGGGTGTTTTTAGTGAATTGCGTTGCGCTCACCTATCTTGGTGCTAAGCCTGCAGAAGGTATTTATGTGATCCTCTCGAGGCTATGCACAGTGTATTATTTTTTCCACTTCATTATACTTTTACCGGCTCTCTCAATATTTGAGACACCGCGGTCACTTCCGCGGAGCATCGGTAAATCAGTGCTTGGAGGCGGAAATGGAGCGCCTGCGCCTGCCCCGGCTGCTGCTAGGGAGAAATCATGATGACTATCCGTTCTAAGCTTATAGCGTTGTTGCTCTCAGTTTTAGTCTCTGCTCCGATTTCTATAACCGCCAACGGTGCGGAAAGTATCGCGTTCCCTTCTCAGGAATGGTCGTTTAATGGCCCGTTTGGCACTTTTGACCGGGGTGAACTGCAAAGAGGGTTGCAAGTTTACAAAGAAGTCTGTGCTACCTGTCATTCCTTAAATTTTATATCGTTTAGAAATTTGGCTGATCTTGGATTTAATGAGGACGAGGTAAAGGCGATAGCAGCCGAGTTTCAAGTCAAAGATGGCCCAAACAATGATGGCGAAATGTTCGAACGTGCTGCTATTCCTTCTGATGTTTGGCCAGCGCCATATGCAAACGATAATGCTGCGAGAGCGAGTAATAACGGGGCACTTCCGCCAGATCTCTCGCTAATGGTAGATGCAAGAGCTGGCGGAGCCGACTATATTTATGCATTGCTAAGTGGTTACCATGAAACCCCCGCCGGTAAGGAAGTTGGGGAAGGTATGTATTACAATGCCTATTATCCAGGAAATCAAATAGCAATGCCTTCTCCTCTTGTGGAAGACGGGGTTGAATATGGGGACGGTACGCGAGCTACGTTGGTGCAACAAGCCCGCGATGTTTCAGCGTTTCTTGCTTGGGCAACCGAGCCTAATATGGAGCAGAGAAAAAGAATGGGCGTAATGGTGATTATCTTTTTACTCGTAATGACAGGGCTCTTTTACTACAGTAAGAAGAAGATATGGTCAGACGTTCACTGATAAATGCTTACCATGTGTTGAGTGGGCCGCTTATTTTAGCGGCCTATTTTTTTGAGAAGGACTGCGCTTATGAAAGCAAAAATAGGTATCATTGGCGGTAGCGGGATTGATGAACTCGAGGAACTGAGAGGAGCCCAGTGGAAATCGGTACCCTCTCCATTTGGCAACACTTCGGATAAGCTACTATTTGGGGAAATAAATAGTGTCCCGATCGTATTTCTTCCCCGACATGGGAGAGGACACAAACTGACACCAACAGCAATTAATTATAGAGCTAATATTGATGCTCTTAAAAGAGTAGGTGTTACCGATCTTATTTCCCTAAGCGCCGTAGGTTCCTTAAAAGAGGAATATGAGCCTGGGAATTTTGTACTTGTGGATCAATTTATTGATAGAACGTTTTCTAGAGAAAAAACATTTTTTGGAGAAGGGTGTGTGGCTCACGTATCATTTTCTCACCCAATTTCATTCCGTCTGCAAAAGGCCTTGCACAATACTTGTGAAGAACTAGGGTTACGGTCGCATCTAGGTGGAACTTACATCTGTATGGAAGGTCCACAATTTTCAACACTGGCAGAAAGTAACTTATATAGGTCTTGGGGATGTGACGTGATTGGGATGACTAATATGCCAGAAGCGAAATTGGCGAGGGAGGCAGAGCTTCCCTATGCAACAGTTGCAATGGTGACAGATTACGATTGCTGGCACCCAGAGCATGAGGCGGTATCGGTAGAAAGTGTCATAAAAGTTATTGTGAAAAATCGAGATAACGCAAACTTATTAGTTAAAAATGTTTTGCCTCGTATTAAAGTTCGGCCCGAAGAAGATATTCAGGGCGGAGATCGTGCCCTTGACTTTGCGATAGTGACATCTCCAGATAGCAGAGCCCCGGAGATGGTAGCGCGACTCGATGCTATAGCAGGCAGAGTTTTAAAAGAAAAACTGGAAGACGGATAGAATAGACCAGACTAGTTTTCTTGTCCCACTGAGAGGCCCTTGCCAAAATAAGCGCTTTAAGGATGAAGAGCGTTTATAGGGTTGGGATAAAAAAACTGAAAAGACTTTATTTCAGGCCAGATATTGCCTTAGATATTCCAATGTGCGCTCTTCTGCTATCTTGCTGCTGATTGGTTCAAAGCTTGCCCTTTCGTCGCAATTGAAGCCGTGACCTGCGGGATAAAAGTATACGGGGCTATTTGGTTGGTTCACCCTGACGCGTTCGACTTCGTCTATAGGTATTGAATCGTCCTCCTCCCCGAAGTGAAATATTATGGGGCATTTTGATGTGAACGAAATGAGTTCACCAATTCCGCCTCCATAGTAAGACGATGCACATGCAAAACCTGGAATTTTACATGCAGCAAGCCATGTCAAAGTTCCACCCCAACAAAACCCAATTACACCAACTTTTCCTGCCGCACTGACAATAGATCTTGCTGCTTCGATATCTTTGAGAGGTGTGTCATTTCCAGTAATGTCTTTGAGAGCACGCCCTCTTTCAACATCCTCTGGTTCGTAGCCTAGTTCTATGCCTTTATCAATTCTGTCGAAAAGTGAGGGCGCTGCTACTAGATAGCCTTCTTTAGCATACTTATCTGCTATGCTCTTAATGTGTTTGTTTACCCCAAAGATTTCTTGGATGATGACTAGACCACCTAATGGGGTACTCGTCGGTTGTGTAAGATATGAAGTGAACTCATGGCCATCTGATGCAGTAGTTTTCAGAAGTTCTCCCATAAATATTCTCCAATATTCAAAAGATACTTTGATAAAATTATGAGCCCGTAAAATCTGCTGCTTGAATTTTCAGCTTTACCAGCTTCCCTTTAATTAAGAGCACCGTTCTTTGCGATGTGCTTTCAATTAAAGCGACTGGGACCGTTAAAGATTATTCAAACATTAAAACGAAAGTGCAGAACATCGCCGTCTTTTATCAAATAATCGGCCCCTTCTATTCTTAGTCTACCCGCATCTTTAGCACCATTTTCTCCGCCGTGGGCAATATAGTCGTCATAGCTAATCGTTTCGGCTCTAATAAAGCCTCTTTCAAAATCGGAGTGAATACGGCCTGCTCCTTGAGGAGCAGTGGAACCTTTTGGAAGCGTCCATGCTCGGGCCTCTTTCGGACCGGCAGTAAAAAAGGTAATTAGGTCGAGAAGATTATAGCCTGCGCGAATTAGCTTATTTAGACCCGCTTCCTTTAGCCCCAGTGTTGTTAGAAATTCATTTTTCTCTTCTTGGGACGTCAGCTGGGTAATTTCAGCTTCAATAGCAGCAGAAACTATTATGCATTCCGAACCGTCCTTTTTTGCGTAAGCTTCTACTTCTTTACTCAAAGAATTCCCATCTGTGGCAGACTCTTCCTCTACGTTACATACAAAAACGAGAGGCTTAGAAGTAAGCATATTCAAACTTTCTATCAATTTTTTGTCTTGGATATCCCAATTCATGAATTTTCGAATTGCTGTACCTTCCTCTAATACAGCTACTATTTTATTCATTATCTCCAATTGGCTCTTAATATCCTTGTCACCACTTCGGGCTTTTTTCTCAATATTTGATACTTGACGTGTGATACTTTCCAAGTCGGATAAAAGTAGTTCAGTTTCAATTGTTTCTATATCGCGGATTGGGTGAACACTACCCTCAACGTGGGTGATATTATCATCATCAAAACATCGCAAGACATGGATAATGGCATCGGTTTCTCTTATATTGGCTAGAAATTGATTCCCTAAACCTTCCCCTTTGCTGGCCCCTTTTACTAATCCTGCTATATCAACGAATTCAAGTTGAGTCTCAATAACCTTCGCCGAATTAGCCAATACCGAAATTTCTAAAAGCCGGTTATCTGGGACTGCTACTCTTCCTTTATTTGGTTCAATTGTGCAAAAGGGGTAGTTTGCAGCTTCCGCCACCGCGGTAGATATGAGTGCATTGAATAATGTCGATTTTCCTACATTTGGTAATCCAACTATTCCACAATTAAAGCCCATATATAATCTCCATACCGTCCTTAAGGCCCCAGCAAATTAGTTTATTCCTCTAACCCATCATCAGCTTTGCTGGATGGCACCATTACGTGGGCAATTTTTGACATTAAAGAATTATTTTCCCCTTGTATCAGTAAGTTGAGATGGGTCGTAATGGCTTCCATGATTTTGGCTACCCATCCATCCATCTCTTCTTTACTGAAATCATGCAACACATGCGACAACACAAGTCTCTTGTTCCCGGGATGACCTATTCCAATACGAATTCGCCAATAATCAGGTCCTATATACTTCTCTATGTTTCGTAAGCCGTTGTGACCACCAGTACCACCACCTAGTCGGATTCTGCATTTTCCCGGGGCAAGGTCGAGGTCATCGTAGAATACAAAAATTTGAGAAGGAGAGAGTTTGAAAAATCGCATCACCTGCACTATGGATTCACCAGAGTTATTCATATAGGTCGAAGGTTTTAATAGTTTAACATTAATTCCGTCTATAGAACTCTCACTCAGCATCCCTTTGAACCGACTTCTAAAAGGCGGGAACTGGAACTCCTGCGCGATTTTGTCTACTATCAAGAAACCTATGTTATGACGGTTATATCTATGTTTTTCTTCTGGATTACCTAGTCCTATCAACAGATGCAAAAGTCCACTCCCAAACTAAGTCTGAAAAAGGTCTTTACATTACTAATTGTCGTCGCCCTCTTCAGCCTCTTCTTCGCCCTCTGCTGACACTGATTCACCTTCAGTTACTTCTGTGTCCGCCTCCTCATCACTAACAGTCTCTTCCTCTTTCACAACTGTCGGTGCGGCTATTGTGGCGATAGTAAAGTCACGGTCTGTAATTGTAGGCGTTACGCCTTCTGGCAAATTCACTGCGCTTATATGCAGACTATCACCAATTTCTGTACCTGCGAGATCAAGAACTAAGCTCGTTGGTATCAAATCTGGCGTACATGAAACTTCAACATTGTAGCGCACGACATTTAATACCCCGCCAGTTTTTAAACCTGGAGATTCGTCTTCATTTAGAAATTCTACAGGCACTTCCACAGAAATGCGTGTAGTTGAGGTTACCCGCAGAAAGTCGACGTGTTCAGGAATATCCGTCACAGGGTGTAGCTGAACATCGCGAGGTAGAACTCGGTTCAATTTTCCATCTAATTCGATATCAAAAAGAGTATTAAAAAAACCACCTGTTTGTAGGTGCCTAACAAGAACTTTTTGCTCGATTGTAATGGATGCAGGGGCTTTTTTATCGCCATAAATAACTGCAGGAATTTTATTCTGTCGCCGAGCTTCGCGGGCGGACCCCTTACCGACCCTTTCTCGAGCAGCGGCAGCAAGAACCGTTATATCGCTCATCAAATTTCTCCTTAATTAAGTTTAAAAGTAGGACCAGCCTCCAGGGGTGCTGGAAATTGTCTGTCCCAAAGCATGGCAGGTTTTAATATTTTTTTCTGCAAAAGACTAGTTAAATTTTTGAAAAGTAAGCCTTTCAAATTCACTTAATTTGATGTGTTATAGTCAAAAAGGCTAGATACGGATCGGGATTCTGCTATTCGTAGAATAGCTTCTCCTAATAAGGGAGCTATCGTAATCTGGCGCATATTGGGAGCGGCTAGCACCGCCTCAGTTGCTTGAATACTGTCCGTTGTAACAAGTTCAGTTAACGGGGAGTCTTTAATTCGCGCAGCGGCGCCTCCAGATAGTACTCCATGGCTTATGTAGGCCGATACTGATAAGCCACCTGCAACCATAAGAGCTTCTGCTGCGTTGCATAACGTACCGCCTGAGTCAACAATATCATCAACTAATATACAATGCCTATCGTCGACTTCACCAATTATATTCATAACTTCCGAGACGCCAGCGCGCTCTCTTCGCTTGTCAATGATTGCAAGGTCAGCATCCAAGCTCCTTGCGAGAGCTCTGGCTCGTACCACTCCACCCACATCTGGTGATACTATAACAAGTGACTTATCACCATATTTCTCTTTAATATCGGACTGAAATACGGGAGCAGCAAAAAGATTATCAGTTGGGATGTCAAAAAAACCTTGAATCTGGCCGGCATGTAGATCGACTGTAAGTACTCTATGGGCACCAGCAACCGTTATAAGATTAGCAACTAACTTCGCAGAAATAGGCGTTCTCGGACCTGATTTTCGATCTTGCCTAGCATATCCATAGTAGGGAATGACGGCCGTTATCCGATTGGCCGAACCTCTTTTTAAGGCATCTAAAGCAACTAGTAACTCCATAAGATTATCATTTGTTGGTGAAGATGTTGATTGAATTATAAAAACGTCTTCTCCACGAACGTTTTCTTGAATTTCCACAAAAACTTCCATATCCGAAAATCTTCGAATGTCTGCTTTTGTGAGGGGAAGCTCCATATACTTCGAAATCGCATCAGCTAATGGTCTATTGCTATTGCAAGATAAGATTTTTGTAGACATTAAAAGTCACTTTCCAATTTGCTGATTAGAAGCAATCCGGGAGTTTTTATTAACAGTCAAAAGTGCCATGGCGCAAGGCCTATTCCACTTTATTTTAAGATTACCTTTTCGCATATCTGTAGACCCCAACTAAATCAAGTATTCCATCTATTGCTCCAAGAGAAATTTGGTTTGAAATTTCATCCCAATTATTAGCAATTTTGATTTTGTCGATCGAATTACTCTGCTTAATACGCCCAATTTCCTCTTTATCTGGGGAGCTCAATGTCCAGACTATTGTTATTTCTTTCTTAGAGTGTCCGATGGATATTTTCCGAACAGTCGCTGATAATACTAGGCTTTGGACACCATTGTTAACTAGCTTTACGTTATGTTGTCTTAATGTTTTGATAAGTCTTTTTCTAAAAACTTTTCCATGTGGCTCAGTTAAACCGTTTATGGATCCGATACTTATTCGGATAGTTTGCTGGCCTTTAGTGATTGAGTCGTCTTTGCTTCTTAGCCACTTAATAATTTCCTCGGTCTTAGGGGTGACTACCTGTCTAAAAATCTGCTTAGTCGGGTTTATCCAAAATTGTTCAGGCGGCGTGATTCGCGTTTTTAAAGTTTTCTTGACGTTGCCCTCCTTGTCGGTGAGCAACCAAGTTACAATCAGATCTGGAGGACGATCCTCATATAGTTGTTGATAGCCATTTGCGGCAAGAACAAAAGATTTTTGATTCTGCCATCTTGAACTTGCAAGCAATCCTTTTTCTCTAAGTGCATCCGCTGTTGCTGTTGCGAATGCATTTCCCACCCAGCCCACAGGTCCGTTTATGCCTTTTACTATCAAACTTCCACTTGCAGGCGCAAACAATTGGTTATCCGCTGCTTTTTGTAATTTAGACTTTTGAAAAGGTTGTGGGATTTGACCACAAGCAACACAGTTCATGCATATCAGTATGAATATTATTCTTATATTAATATGCACGTACTTAAACCACCGATCAAAAAAGCTATTAAAAATATATAAAGATGAGGCATATTAAGTTTACCAATCCAGAGCAAAACTCATTGCAGTACTATAGTTGACAAAAGCCTGCCATAATCCCGCTCATTCTGGTGACATGCGCGCCTGTAGCTAAAGAAATGTTCTTTATCTGGATAGGTATCCCGTTCGAGAGAACCAATTTCCCTAATCCCATTTAGTTCTAGTCTATTTTGAATGTATCCTTGCAGGTCGAAAAGATAATATCCCGCACGACTACTTGAGGAGAAAAACCTCTCATTTTTTTTTGATTGACTTAAAAAAGCTTCGGGAAACTCAGGCCCAACTTCATAAGATTTTGGACCAATCATGGGGCCTATCCCAGCCGAAATATTGGATAAATTTGCGCCATAATCACACATTTTTTTTATAGTGTTCTCGAGAATCCCGTTTAAAGCCCCCCGCCAGCCAGCATG
>CENY01074693.1_pt1 | contig 11911 bp, 11 predicted proteins | sample 356181 | NCBI WGS metagenome assembly CENY01 (sample SAMEA2619840, study PRJEB7988) | marine metagenome | isolation source: saline water (ENVO:00002010), including
TCGATCAAGGTGCCGCTCAACGATGCAGGTGCCAATGACGCGGACGCCCTGCTTGCCGCTATCAACAACCGCACGCGGACGGTCTGGTGTTGCACACCCAACCCGCCGTCGGGCGGCATGATGGATGAAGCGGCCCTGCGTCAGCTTGCGGACGGTGTCCCGGAGAACGTCCTTCTCGCGGTCGATGAGGCCTACCACGAATACGGAATGCATGCCGGTGGAGCCGATGTTCTCGATGCGATAAAGCACCGTCGCGGCCCCTGGCTCGTGTTGAGGACGTTCTCCAAAGCCTATGGTCTTGGCGCCGTTCGTGTCGGCTACGCGCTTTGCGGTTCCGTCGAGGTCGCGAATGCGTTGAGCAAGACGAAGCTGCAGTACAATACGAACTCACTGGGGCAGGCGGCAGCCCTGGCCGCGCTGGAGGATGATGCCTATCTTCAGAAAACTCTCGACCTCATGGCGACGGAGAGATCGCGCCTGGCCGAGGGACTCTCGTCGCTCGGCCTGAAGCCGTTGCCGACGGCGGCGAACTTCGTCTCCGCCGAACTTCCGTGTAACGCGGCTGAGGTCATGAAAGCGCTGGCCGAGCGGAACATCCTGACCCGCGACTGGCGGGACCCCGGCCACCCCAGACACATCCGCATAACGGTTGGATTACCGGACGATACGGATGCCGTCCTTGCAGCCATGACCGAAATTCTCGACGAGATGGAGTGATGGCAACGGACAGCAGCCTTTCCGGTGCAGCGGTTATCTCCGCGATCAAGGCCGCCGGGATCGAGTACATCGTGTCGGTACCCGATATCGTGACCAGCGACGGCCTGCTCTGGCCGATCGCCCGCGATCCCGAACTTCAACACATTCGCGTCTGCAAGGAAGACGAAGGTGTCTCCATCTGCGTCGCACTGGGCTATTGCGGCAGGCGCTCGCTGTTGCTGATCCAGAACACCGGCTTTCTCGACTCGATCAATGCGATCCGCGCTATTGCGGTGGAATACGAGAATCCGCTCTGCATGATGGTCGGTCTGCAAGGCAAGGAAGCAGATGTCCTGCCGACGCAATCGAACAAGGTGAGCGTGCGCATCGTCGAGCCGATGCTGGACGTCATGGGAATCGAACATCACCTGCTGCAGACGACGTCCAGCGCTGAAGCCATCGTACCGGCGGTCGATGCCGCCTATCAGGAAGATCATCCGGTGTGTTTCGTCCTCGGCCAGAGTCCCGGTGAGTAAGGGTCCAAGAGAATGAGCAGCGCGGAAACACGATGTCAGACATGAAACGTATGAAGCGTGACGCCGCTCTCAAGATCATCGCCGAGCATGTCGATGACAGCCTCGTTGTTGCCGCGTATCAAGCCGCTTTCGAGTGGATCATCATTCGACCGAGCGATTGCAATCTCATCGCCACCGGCGCCATGGGACTGGTCTCCTCGCATGGGCTGGGACTGGCGATCGGCCGACCCGATCGAAAGGTCATCGTGTTCGACGGCGACGGAAGCCTGCTGATGAACCTCGGGTCGCTGGTGACGGTCGGCGAAGTCGAGCCGAAAAACTTCTACCATTTCGTCTGTAACAACGGCGTCTACGAGGCCAATGGCAGTCATCCGACGCCGGGCTCGGACAAGATCGATTTTGCGGGGCTGGCTTCCGCGGCCGGATATGCGTCCACCGACATGTTCGACGATCTCGATGACCTCTCGGCGCGCATACCTGATGTTTTGTCCCGGCAAGGGCCGGTTTTCGTCGATTTCCGGGTGGAGCGGGGTGAATCCTACCCGCAGGACTACGGTTACATGCACGGCGCCGAGCACCGCGCCGCATTCAAGGCCGCGTTGCGGGCTTCTTAACTCAGAAGAGGCGCTGACACCGCGGCCCAGGTCTTCCCCTATCTCACCCTGAACGATGCTGCCGCGGCCCTGGAATTCTACCAGGAGGCCTTTGGCGCTGACGTGTTCCGCTCCGTGATGGACGAAGGCGGCGTGAGGCTCGCCCATGCGCGCTTCAGGATCGAAGACGCGGTCATCATGGCTACGGGTGACTACCCCGAGCTGCCCACAGGCGTAACCTCACCGGAGGCACTCGGAGGAACCGCCGTCACGATCCGTCTCGAGCTCAGTTCTCGCGAGACCGTGGACGGCATATTCGAACGCGCGGTCAAATGCGGCGCCGAGATCCTCGACCCGCCCGTGATCAAGCCTTGGAACGAATATTACGGCCGCCTGAAGGATCCATTCGGTCATGTGTGGGCGTTCGGCGCACCGCCCGACTATAGAGCACCGAAGAGGTCGCTAGCCCAACCCCTTCAGGTCTTCGATGGTTTTCTCCGGTTCCGGACGATGCGTGTAGTCGGGATCGACATCCGCGGCGCGGATCACGCCACCGGAGTCGATTACGTAGCGCGCCGGCATCGGCAACGTCCAGCTGTCTTCGCCGTTGTGTTTGGGCAGATCGATACCGATGCTGAGATAGACGTCACGCAGTTCGGCGGGCACCTCAAAGGTCAATCCGAGCTGGTTCGCATAGGCGTTACCCGGATCAGTGAGAAGGTCGAATTTCAACTTGTGCCGTTCGGTCATGGTGAGGCTGTGTTCAGCCAATTGCGGCGTCAGCGCGACGATCGTCGCTGCGGCACTCTGGATTTCGTCTGCGACTTCCTGCAGAGCGTACAGCTCCGCATTGCAGTAGGGTCACCAGCTGCCCCGGAAGATCGTCAGTACGACCGCCCCCCTTGCCAGCAGATCGGCTGATTGCACCATCTGGCCATGCGCGTTGGTAAGGCTGAACGCGGGAAGTGTCGCGCCCACTCCGGCGACGCGGTCGAGAATTCCCGACGCCCGCAGGTCTGCGGTGGCCTTGCCCATGACGGCGCGTTTCTCTTCCGGGACGCGTTTCTTCGCCCCTTCACGCAGGGCGTCCAGTTTCTCAGCCAGTGACATGGCGTTCTCCATTTTGTGTTCAAATCCTATACCTCACATGCACCGTAATAGAGCGTGACAACGTGTTTTGCCTCGGCAAAGAAGAGCCAGCGCTCCACGACAACGCCTGCCATGCAGGATAACGCGGACAGAGATGCGGCGACCAGCGCGGGAATAGAGGGCAGCGTCAGCAACAGAAGTGACAGCGCGAGAGGAAGCGCGAAGGTCAAGATGACTGCGATGCGCCGAAGCTTCGCCGCGTGTTTGCGCGCGATCCGGTATCCCATCTCGCGCTGCAGATAGTTATCCTGCGTATGAGGCGGGTCCAGCAGGCGGACATCGCCAAAGTTACCAAGTCCGGTGGCGCTGCCCGACGTGCTGACGGGAGCCGCCGCGTCGATATCGCGCCAATAGATGACCTTCAGTAGCCAGCTTGCGGCGAGCACGATGGAGACGACGAGGGCCGATTCGGGCCGCTCCAGCCCAAAGACGCGGGTCAGTGCATCGAAGCTGACACCTCCAGTCGCCAGCGCGAGAGCCAGATAATTCGGCACGACCCAACGATTGTGCCAGCGCGGGATGGCGCGCAGGGAAGCATAGATCATCCCCGTGCAGTAGACGGTAAGGGCCGCGCCGATGGCCGCCAGGACGCCGAGTATCCCCCACCAACCCGTCGTCCTGCCGAACAGCACCCAGCCCGCAGCAAAGAGAACTGCCGGGACATAAGTTGCAAGGGCCACCAGGCCTTCGCGCGATAACCAGGAGGAACGCCATTGGGTAACAGCACGCCAAGCCCGTTCAGGGTGACCGAGATGAAATGTCGAAGACAGCAGTCCGAAAGTGATCAGGCCGAGAGCCACCGCCATTCCAGTGATACCGAACCAACGATCCGCCGGGATGAGGCCAGCCGCAGCGTAGAGGCCGAGCAGCGCCAGCAAGCCGTAACCCAGCCCCGAAGCGGTCGTGAAAAAGATGACAGAATAGGCGGGATGCATGAATCTCAGTCTGACAAGGTGCGATCAAGCCAAGCGAGGAACCCACCCGCCGCAGGCATCAACTTATCGTCAGACCCGGGACCACCGGCTTGTCCACCCTTCGCTCGCGGGGGCAAGTACTTGTTGACGGGCTGGGTCTCCATTTCAGGCATCAGATCGAATCCGCCTCGGGCCTCAACGAGCCTTGAGACGTGAGACTGTGGATCGGCCAGGTCACCGAAATGACGGGCCGACGCCGGACACGTCGCGACACACGCCGGAACGCGATCGATTTCGTCGAGGTTCTCGTTGTAGATGCGGTCGATGCACAACGTGCATTTCTTCATCACGCCTGCATCCTGGTCATATTCCCTCGCACCATAAGGGCACGCCCACGAGCACAGCTTGCAGCCAATGCACATGTCCTCATCAACGAGGACGATGCCGTCCTCGCTCCGCTTGTAGGAGGCACCTGTCGGGCACACCGTCACACAGGGTGCGTCCTCGCAGTGAAGGCACGACTTGGGGAAGTGCACGAGGCGGCCCGATTCTCCCTCTCCGACCTCGAAAGTGTGAATGCGGTTCAACCAGACACCGGAAGGATCGGTATCGTAAGGCCGTTCATCGGTCAGCGGTGCGTGATACCCGCCCGTGTTCCATTCCTTGCAATTGACGGCACAGGCATGACAACCAACGCAGGTATCAAGATCGATGACCAGGCCGAGACGTTTCTCCGACGGCGCTGTAGGAAGCCCTGTCATTTCAGGCTCCCTGCCTTTTGTCGCTAGAGTCGGTGACGTCGGCACCGATGCGGAGGATGCTGGGCCGCTCGTCGACACCACTCAGTTTTCCGAGCGGATTGAACTGAGGCGCTGCCTCGCCGGCTTCTTCCTCTGCTACTTTTTCGATCCGCACCCGAAGGTCGTACCAGGCTGCCTGACCGGTGACCGGATCGGAATTACTGTAGCGATAGCCACTCTCCCGCGCCGGCAGCAACTCGTGGATCAAGTGATTGAGGAGAAATCCCTCTTTAGATTCGGGCGAGTCCTCCGCGAGGTTCCAGGCGCCCGCACGCTTGCCGATGGCGTTCCACGTCCACACCGTGTTCGGGTTAACCCCGTCCATGAGCCGAACACGCGTCTTGATCCGGCCGTTACGGCTCTCGACCCAGACCCAGTCCTCGTCGTCGATGCCGAGGGACTGTGCCAGTATCCTCGGGACGTAGAGACGGTTTGACGTATGAATCTGACGGAGCCAGGCATTCTGGGAACCCCAGGAGTGGTACATCGCCATGGGCCGCTGGGTCACGGCGTGAAGCTGAAAGCGGTCCGCCACCTCGAGCGCCTCTTCGAACGGCCGGTACCAAAACGGCAACGGATCGAAGTACGTCTCGATGCGCTCACGGTGCTTTTCAGGCGGTTGCGCCGGCCCGTGTCCACGTGCGGCAAGACGGAATTGCTGCAACTCCTCACTGTAAAGCTGCAGGATGATGGGTGAGCGGGTGGCGACGAAACTGTTCTCGTAGGCGTAATCCAGGTAGGCCGTGTTGACGTTCTTGAAGTAGCGGGCCTCCGTCGGGATCTCGCCCTGCCAGAATCCCTGATTGTCGATGTAGCGCTGCAGCTGGTCCGGGTTAGGAGGACCGGTCCCGCTCATAATCCCGTTTGCGCCACGCCAACCCGAAAGCATGCCCACGCCCGGGCGGCGCTCATGATTGATCATGTAGTCCCGGTAGCCACCCGGATACTGAGGGTTCCCCTGTTCGTCCACCATTCCCGGAAGCCCCAGACGCGCACCCAGATCCAGCAAGACGTCCTGAAACGGCCGAACGTCACGTTGCGGCGTGACGACAGGGTGGCGTATGGCGTCATTGGCCGAATCAGCGTCGCTGATCGGTCTGTCCAAGAGGGAAATGCAATCCCAGCGCTCGAGGTAGGTGGTATCGGGAAGGACCAGATCCGCATAAGCCACCATCTCCGAGTAAAAGGCGTCCGAATATATGATCCGGGGAATCTTGTACTCGTCTGTGGCGCCTTCCTTCTCAGTCAGCATCTGGATGGTTTCGGCCGTGTTCATGGCTGAGTTCCAGGCCATATTGGCCATGTACATGAACAGCGTGTCGATGGGATACGGGTCGCCTCGCCAGGCGTTCGAGATAACCGTGTGCATCATGCCATGGGCGGCGAGCGGAGCCTCCCAGGAGAATGCCTTGTCGATACGTTGCGGCGTACCGTCATCGTCGATCAGCAGGTCATCCGGCTTTCGCGGAAAACCCAGATGCGGACCCGGCAAGGGGCTGTTCGGTGATACATCCTCCGGATGGCCGGATGGCTGAGGCAGGGAGTCGAGCGATTTCGGATAGGGCGGCTTGAAGCGCCATCCTCCCGGCGTATCGATACTGCCGAGGATGATCTGGAGCAGGTGGATCGCCCGACAGGTATGGAACCCGTTCGAATGGGCCGAGATGCCGCGCATCCCATGCATGCTGACTGGTCGGCCGATCATGCGTTCGTGCTTACGGCCAGCCCAGTCTGTCCAGGGTTGCTCGATGATCACTTCCTCCGAAAAGGCGGCATGGGCCAGTTCTGCGGCGATACGGCGGATCGTCGCAGCGGAAACACCGATACGCGAAGCGACGGCGTCCGGTGCGTATTGCGCATCCAGATAGCGTTCCGCGATCAGCTCGAACACCGGGCGCGCCGTGCGGCCATCAGCAAATGGCCGTGCACCTTTGAGAAGCGGTTCGACGTCCGGATCCAGCGCATGGCACAGCCCGTCCGTTTTGCCGTCCCAGCACAAGGGGCGCCCTTCGTTATCGCGAGCGAACAGACCATCATCCGCGGCGCCGGGATCATCGACCACGAGCCATGGCGCGTTGGTGTACCGGCGCAGGTACTCGACATCGACCTTCCCGGCATTGATCAATTCGTGGATCAAGGCGAAGACGAGCAACCCGTCCGTGCCCGGCGTCACGCCGAGCCACTCGTCAGCGACCGCGGAGTAGCCGGTACGAACCGGATTGACCGAAACAAATTTGACGCCGCGCTCCTTGAGGCGGCTGAGTCCCATCTTGATGGGGTTGGAGTCATGATCCTCGGCGACGCCGAACATCATGAAGTACCGCGTGTGTTCCCAGTCCGGCTCGCCGAATTCCCAGAACGCACTGCCGACCGTATAGAGGCCCGCAGCAGCCATATTGACCGAACAAAATCCTCCATGTGCAGCGTAGTTGGGCGTGCCGAACTGCATTGCCCACCAGGAGGTGAGTGCCTGGCTCTGATCCCGGCCGGTGAAGAATGCCAGCCGGTGAGGGTTGGTTGCCCGAGCTCGCGCCAACCATGCCGTGGCGAGGTCGAGGGCCTCCTCCCACTCAATCTCTTCGAATTCCCCGGCCCCGCGTTCTCCGACTCGCCGCAGGGGCTTGGTTAGCCGGGCCGGCGACTTGAGATGCATGATGCCGGCAGAGCCTTTGGCACAGAGCACGCCCCGATTTACCGGATGATCGCGATTGCCTTCGATGTAACGGACATCGCCGTCCTTGAAATGAACCTTGATGCCACATCGGCAGGCGCACATGTAGCAGGTCGTGAACTTCACTTCGTCCGAAACACGAGGTGATTCGTCGACCCTGTGCCCGTCAACGGTCACTTCAGGCTCAAGTTCAGATTCCGCGTTGTTCGAAACTGTCATACCGCTGCCACGTTGCCTGTCCGATTCACTTAAGAGTGCACAACGGGCCGGGTATGGCCAGCGTGCTCGAGGTTCACATCAGGCAGCTGCGTCCTGCGTATCCTCGTCATAACGGAACTGGGGATCGATCTCGGTTCTGTCAAGGTTGTTAGAGAGTGTCGATGTCACATACCAACCGATGACGGCAATAACTTCGAACAATTCAGCGACGGACAGTCCTTCGTCGTTAAACTGCTTGATCTCCTGCTCGGAGAGACGGCCTTGGGTATCCCAGATCCGTTTGGCGGCGCGCTGGACGAGCGCATGCCGCGGGTCCGACATGGGCCGGCCTTCCCGCATCGCCTGAATGTCCGCATGGCTCATCTTCATCTGTTTGGCGAAGTTCGAATGCGCCGACATGCAATAGTGGCATTTCGTCCGGCGCGAAACCTCAACGGAGACAATCTCACGCTCAATGGCGCGGAGCTCAGTTTTTTGCAGGTTTCGACGCATCGCTTCGAACGCCTTGACCACGGCCCACGAATTCGCGAGGACCTTGTGAAAGTTTGGAATGAGGCCGCCGAACATCTTGCTGATGTCCTGAAGCGCGGCGTCCCTCTCGGGGTCACCGCTACCCGGCTCGTAGCCGGGAATGATCTGTCTCATGCCCTCGTGTTCGTACAGTTCGCTCATCGTGCTACTCCGTCCGCCCCCTCGACGAAAGTCCGGCCACCACTGGAAACGGCATCCACTTTGGGTTCATCGCTGCGTCAAAAGACGATGTGCACGCGTTCTATGATGCCGCCATTGCCGCCGGCGCCAGCGATGACGGTGCTCCCGGCCCTCGACCCCTCTACGGCGAGCCCTACAACGGCTGCTTCGTGCGCAACTCCGACGGACACAAGATCGAGGCTGCCTTCTGGGATACCGAACTCGCGGAGAAAATCGGAATGAGTTTCTAAAGCGCCCTACCCGGCACACGCTCGGCGCGGCCTTCACGATGTGCAGCAATGGTATTGCCGCCGACGATCAGGATGGCTCCGATCCAGGTCCAGGTATCAGGTATCTGGGCGAATACCAGAAAGCCGATGATGGTCACGAAAATCAGCCGCACGAAATCGAACGGCACGATCACTGAGACGTCGGCAGCACCATAGGCCCTGACCAGGCACAGCTGGGCGATCGTACCGAGCGCGCCGGACGCCGCAGCCACACCGAGGATTTCGAAAGACGGAGACTGCCAGACCGGCAGCGACATGGCCAGAGTCACCACCGACATGAACAGCGACACGAAGAAGACCACCGTGAAGGGTGCCTCAGTGGCACTGAGTTTCCGAGTGATCAGGGCGGATGCCGCGAATCCGCACGCGGCAAGAAGCGTCACCAGCGCCCCAATATGAACGATGGCGATTCCCGGCCGGATGATGACCAGCACGCCGATGAACCCCACGATCACGGCAATCCAGCGTGCCCAGGTCGCCTTTTCGCGAAGGATCAGCACGCCACCCAGGGTGGCGAAGATCGGCATGGAGAATGAGAGTGCCGTTGCCTCGGCCAGGGGAATGAGGCTCAGCGCCACCACCCACAAGGTGAAGCCGAAGACGCTGGAGAATCCTCGTGCGACGTGCAGCAGCGGGCGCTGGGTCTTGAGCCCCTCCAGGCCTGTGCGCAGCAGCCAAGGGCTGAGGAAGAAAAGGCCGAAAATGCTGCGCAGGAAGACGGTTTGAAAGGGATGCAGTTCGGTCGTGATGTGCCGCAGCATGCCGTCCATGGAGGCGAAACAGAACATCGCCACGGACATCCATAACCCACCCCGAATAGCGGCCGGCACGTGCGCTTCCCCTCAGGCCACCCCAGCGCGAGGCCGTCGCGCTAGGCCAACTCCATCTGAGCCAGAATCGCGCGGGTCAACGGATGGTCCGGTTCGGCCAGCCGATTGGTGACATCGAGATGATTGTCGGACCCCATCTCCAGGTACTCAGCCTCGAGGCCCTGCACACGGCATTTCTGCGTAAAATCCTTTGACTGACGTTTGAAGGACTCTGATTCGCCGCCACCCACGGCACATATGACGGGGCCTTCGAAATGCAGCGGGAGGTGCTGCGGGCTGTTGGCGGCGGCGGTCTCGGCCGTGAGACCGAGGACCTCCTGCAGATCTGTGTGACGGTGGGGCTCGATGTCGAACACGCCGCTGATGGGGATCGCGCCCGTTACGAGGTCAGCCGGAAGCCCGTAATCGGTCCGCCAGTCGGTCGCCATCATCATGCCTGTCAGTTGGCCACCAGCCGAATGGCCGCAGACGTGAATGCGGTGAGGGTCGCCGTTGTGCTCACCAATGTTGTTGAAGGTCCACACCAGTGACCGACGGACCTGGTCCACGATGTTCGGGATCGTGACGTTGGGACACAGCTCGTATTCCGGGGTCACAGCAGCACCGCCGGCCGCGATCACCGGCTCCACGGCCTCGCTGAACTGATCTTTCTCGAAAGCACGCCAATAGCCGCCATGGATGAAGAAGAATACCGGTGCACCCGGTGCCGCGGCGGGAAAGACGTCGAGAATCTGTCGCGGGGTATCGCCGTACTCCACGTTCAGGCGGCAGTCGAGCCGCTCACGGGCCTCCGCACTGCGTGCTTTGGCACCCTCAAAGTACCCTTCGATATTCTCGATGGTCAGGAGCGGCAGCCACTCAAGATTGAGCACATCGCGCTCAGCCTCTGTCATGTTCTCGTAATTCATTGGGCTACCATCCGAGAGCGACAACGCGGGTTCCGACTCAGGCGTGATCCTGCGTTAGAGTGAGTGGAGACTCATTGAGCACCCAGGTCGAATCGTCAGGGTAGCGCGTCCGATCGGGGCGGCAAACACGGAGGCCCGTATGACCTATACTTTTGGTGTCCTGCTCGGCGATGACATTGGCCCGGAAGTTGTGCCCGAAGCTCTCAAGGTCGCGCGTACGGCACTCGACAAGGCTGGCGTCAACGCAACGTGGGAGGATGTCCCCGTGGGCTGGTCGGCCTATCAGGAACTGGGCACGACGATGCCGGAGGACACCATTCCACGCCTGCTGGAAATGGATGGCTGCATACTGGGACCCATCGGCCACCGCGCCTATCCCCGGGACGATCCCAAGGCGATACGGCCTGTCCCCGTCATGCGCAAGCAGATGGATCTCTACATGAGCGTGCGACCCGCAAAGTCCTACCCCAACCTGCAATCGCTGCATCAGGATGTGGACATTGCGATCGTCCGCGAAAATTCAGAAGGTTTCCCGCCGGATCGGAACATGGTGATGGGCTCGGGCGAATTCCGCCCCACCAAGGACATGACCCTTTCGGTCCGCGTCATTACCCGGCGGGCAAGCGAACGTATCGCCCGAGCTGCGTTCGAGGTGGCCCGCGCAAGGCCGGCAAAACATGTGACCGCGGTGCACAAGGACACGGTGTTCATGTTGAGCTGCGCCATGTTCGCCGAGGAATGCCGCAAGGTGGCCGCGGAATACCCCGACATCACGTTCGATGAAGTCATGGTCGACAGCTTTGCGGCCCACCTCGTCATGAAGCCCCAGCAGTTCGATACGATCTGCATCACCAACACCTTCGGCGACATCATGGTCGATCTCGCGTCAGGCCTGGTCGGCGGAATGGGCATGGCGCCTGCGATTTCTGCAAGCGACACTTTCGTCATGGCGCAGGCCAGCCATGGTTCGGCCCCCGACATCGCGGGCCAGGGCATCGCCAATCCCTACGCGGAGATCATGTCGATGGCCTTGATGTTCGATCATCTCGGGCGCACGCGGTCTGATGAGGCCATGAGCGTAGCCGCGAACCATATTGAGACCGCCGTGGAGAGCATCATCGCAGCAGGCGCACCGCTCACTCCGGATCTTGGCGGAACTGCCTCGACGACCGAAATGGGTGAAGCCATCGCCGCGGCTGTCTGATTCACGCGCCATCCCCCCTCACCCAGCTCCAGGTAAGTCGCGTCTTGTCGACGCGTCAACCCTATGCAACCCTCTCCCCCCGCTCGCGGGTGGAGAGGGAAATTGACGTGAAGCTTGGGTTCCCTCTCCCGCTTTCGGGAGAGGGTCAGGGTGAGGGATAAGGAGAGTCACACTCATGGAACATTTCGGCATGTACATCGACGGCGAACGCTGTGAAGCCGCAGGCGGCGCCTGGTTCGATACCGACAACCCCTACACGGCCGCGCCGTGGGCCAAGGTCGCCAAGGGCGACGCCGGTGACGCCGATCGTGCCGTTCAAGCCGCATACCGTGCCTTCACGTCAGGCGAATGGCCCAAGATGAAGGCGGCGGACCGCGGCAAGTTGCTCCATCGTCTTGGTGACCTGGTTCT